>Ga0307515_10025136_pt1 | contig 10326 bp, 6 predicted proteins | sample 17_EM_MG_FD_194513 | JGI IMG/M metagenome (GOLD analysis project Ga0307515, IMG submission 194513) | Populus trichocarpa ectomycorrhiza microbial communities from riparian zone in the Pacific Northwest, United States - 17_EM | ecosystem: Host-associated > Plants > Roots > Unclassified | place...
AATTATTTTTTTTTTTTTTGTCATGAATGAAAATCTTGCAAACAAGTACATGGGAGATATGGTGATTTATGACATGTCTTTTGAAAATATTATGAAAAATTATCTTCGATTTCATTTACATACAAAGGTTAATGTACTGAAAATCATAACTGATGGGAGGTTCAATTTGAAGTAAAAAAATGTGTGAGGGAACTTGCACACACCATAAATTAAATTTTAGAGTTTATAAATCAAGAGCATGCTACTTCATAAAAAATCTTACTATAATGTTGTAGTTGAAATATCAATTTTTTTGACATGGTTGAGTTCAATATTTAATAATTAACTTGATGACAAGTTTTTTTTGTAAGTAGAGGGAACTAACATGGGACACTTTTCTCGTTATTCTTTTTATAATTATTTTTATGAAATTAATTTCTTAATTGTTGAGATTTTATAGGTTTTAAAGAGTTTTGGACAAGTCCAATGATTAGATAAAAATAAGCATATATTTTTTAATATAATTATTAAATCGGGCTAAAATCTTACTAGATCATTCAAACAACCTAATTACATAAAGGTAGCTAGTTTGCTAGTTGTTTTAGCTTTCAAGTCTAAATTAGATCTGGAAGTTTTTGTTTTTAAAGTTCTTTAATTTTCGTGTTGTTATTTGGATTTTTTTTCTATTTAAATTAAAACTTTTGATTTAATTAGGATTTTACTGCTTATGATGTTTTTTTTTAAGTTATTACTTTTGTAGATTATTTTTCATAAAATAATTTGTTAAATAAACATTTTGAGAAATATCAGAGTTTTTTTACAATTCTTTTGTGTTAAGTGGTTGTAACATGAAGAGTTGATAACCCTAGTTTCTTTCTTTACATTTTAGAGTTGTAAAAATTTAGGGATTGAAAAATACTATTCAAATGCACAATAGGTTTGCGACCTTACTTCTTACCATATAAATATATGTGATTTGAAGGTATATAAATATCCAATAGGTTCACCAAACATAACTGAACAACACACACAACGACCTGGAAGAACACTCTCCTATATATTGATTTGTTTTCTTCCATACCTTATATTCAAATGTCCTTGTCTTGTATAGAGTAAGTAAAACCACCAATCCAAACTAACTTCAACTCCAAAAAAATAATATATATTCAAAGCTCGTTAAATAGTCATAAAAAGGTCCAGATTCATTTGAAGCTTTCCTGGTTTTGGGGGTAAGTGTAATACATGATGATTTAAATTATTCAACAAAACACATTTTTTAATTGTAGGTTTAAATGGTAAATTCATCCTCCTTGTTATTGATTTTAGTTTGAATTGAAAGGGTGGGGAGGAAATAATGTTTTTTGTATACACTCTTCTATATATGTGAAATAACTTGGATATGACTACATTGATGGCTTGTGTTATACCACAGCCAGTCTAATTTTTTTCCAACATAAAAAAAAATACTAATGCGATACAGGCATTTCTAAAATGTAAAAATAAAATTTGAGACTGAATTATTGACTAGACTAAGTTTAATAAGTTTATTCAAATTAATAATACGAATAAAAAATACAATGCAAATAAATAAATTTACAAAAACATAGACAATAATAAACTTTTTTGCTAAACCTAGGTAATCCCTACAAAAGCAAATTGATTAAAACTATGAAGTTTAATAACCAAACAACATAATGTTGAAGGGCGGGATGATTAGGATCAATTTTAAAATTAGTGAAAAAATCAATAGAAAAAAAATAAAAAAAATAACTACTACTAGAAAATTGAAAAATACAAACGGAAAAACCAAGGGAATTACAGTGGGAAACAAAATAATTAAAACAAAGCAAAAAAAAAATAATGACGTGATGATTTTACCAAAAGGATTTCCGATGGAATAAATTCTATCAGTAAAATCCGTCGGCAAAATCGTTGATAAACTGTGAACACTGTTAATCATCTCAATTACAAAGGGAATCAACGACAAAGAAGTCCGTCGGTATTTTCCAGAGAGATTTGGAACTGTTCACTTCCTAATTGCACTGTTAATTATTGTTCTTTACAGACAAAATCACCGACGAATTGAAAAGTTGTCGGTGTTATTTGACGGTTTTCTGAACAATTTAGATTAAATTAAAATTTTAAATTAAATATTACAGAAGGAATCACTGACGGATTAAAAAGTCATCGATGATATTTGGCGGTTTCTGAAAATTTTTTATTAAATTAAATATTACAAACGGAATCACCGATGGAATGATTTAAAATATTAATATTTAATTATTCGTCGGTAAAACACCTTAATAAAAAGCCTAGAATCCCTAATTTCACGACAAACCCGTCTCTTTTCTTCTTCTTCTTCTTCTTCTTCCCCATATATAAAAAAACATCAATATCAATTTCTTTTTCTTCTCTTCTCTCCTCAACTACTTCTCTTCTCCTCCATGCTCATGTATGTCTTTTTCTCCTCTCTTCTCAATTTTTTTTTTAATTAGTATACTTTATGAATTTGTTTTTTTTTTCTTCTTAGCTTCACTTGCAACTACATTAAGGTAAGATTTCTTTTTTCTTTTTTTTTCGTGTTTTTTTCACTATGTTTGTTTTTTATTTTATTTTTAATTGTTTTTGTTCTTAATAATTGTATGAATGTTGTTGTAGGATTTTTTTTTTCATATGAGATCAATTTGTAGTTGATTTATTTATAGGATTTTTATTTTGTTTTTCATATCAATTTTTTTAGTTGAATTTATTTGTTGCAAATTTGTTTGAGTTGATTTTCTTCTTCTTTTTCCAAGCATTTTGAGTATTATAGAGTGTTGATTTATATTAATTTAATTATTTTATAGTTTTGTAAAAACAAATTAATATTTTTAAATAATTACCGAAGGAATTACATACGGTATTTTGCCGAGGGAAATACCAACAGAATGAAGCGGTAATTGTTTTTTGCTCGCTTTTTCCGTCAGTAAATCCATCGGTAGTGATATTTTTTTATTACCAACGGACTTACTGACGAATAAAAAATTACTGATGATAGATTTTCCGTCGGAGATTTCGTTGGTAAATTAATTACCGATGGAATGATAATGCAAATACCGACGGAAAATTCCGTCGGTAAAGCTAAAGGTTGTGGTAGTGAACTAAGCCCAATGTAAATAAAAAAAATGTTAAAGGATGAAATCAAAAAAGTTGGAGCTTAAAGAAAAAAAACTCGGGTGAATCTTCAAAATCTAAGTTAATCTCCTAAACTCTCAATCCATTAAATATCAAACCTGAGCTCAACTAAGAAGTTCAATTTCCAACTAATTTAATATTAAAAGATAAAATCAAGAAGAAGAAAAAATAACAATCGAAAGAATGAGGATCAAATCTGACAAGAAAGTAAACCACAGGAGGACGAAATCACAAAACAAATTCAATTTTAAAATCTATCTCAAACAAAATAAGTAGTAATCAAAAGAAAAGAGATTAGATCTGACACATGAAAAAAACAAGAGGATGAAATTGAAAACAAATTGATAAATCATTTCATATAAAACAAATAGGAATAAAAAAAAATAGAGAGTAATTCTAGAGGAAAAAATAATTGAAGGGTTGCTTTGAAATTTTGAGGGGTTGGGTGTGAAATTTGAGGTGGAGATGGAGAAGAAAGATTAAAAAAGAAGGGACATCAACGCAAAATCCAAGACTTGTTGGCCATACACGACGCCGTATAATGGAGGGGCCACCGAGATGATTAAAATGTCATTATGGAAAGCAACATATATCACTGGATGACCCCTCACACGCTGCTAAAAGGGTGCAGGGGGCGTCAACATATATATGAGTGCATGTCTAATAATTTTTTTAATTAATTTTATATTTGTTAAATTACTAAAAAACTCCTAAGTTAACTTCAATATTATTAAAAAAAACATAATGAAAAGAACAAAACACCTTTGATGGCAACTTAGTTTTTTTTAATAGCAAATTAGTTATTTAACTGTGCAAAAAAACATAAAAAGATATAAAAAAAAAAACTCTTGGCATGTTCATTCTTTGCTTTTAAAGGCAATTGAGTAATTTCACTGTACAAAAAATTATAATAAGACCAATTTGTCCAAGTATTTTTAGTAATGACCACTGTGTCATTTGAAAAAAATTATTTTACCCCTATAAACTAGCCTTATAGATTTTTAAATAAAAGGCAAAAACAACAAAATACTATTTTAGTTCATCGTTTTTTAATGTCATATGGGCCACAATATTTTGTTTCTTTTAGGTTTTTGTATTATTTTAAAAATAAAGATAAAAGGATATCATATCTATTTGCCATTATATTATTGGTATTCTCTCATGTATCTTTTAACTATTTATCTTTTTTAATCTCTTGTCCTTGTATTTTCATGCTTTTCTCTTAGACAAGAGTACATGGAACATGAAAACATGTAAAACGTAACAAAACTTGACATGAAACTTAACAAAATATCATTAAAAGAAAAATTAACTCTCAAAAACTTAACAAAACTTGTAAAACCTAAAATGAGGAAAAAATAAAAAATAAAGGACATGAAAACATGGAACATCCCAATAAAATTGAACTAATGAAGATTTTAAAAAAACCTGCATCATGCAAAACTTATTTCATAGCTTAAGCCATGTATTTCTAAGGATTTATGGATATGCATTTTCATTAATATTGTATTTTAAAAGTTACTTTTATTTCTATCAATAACTACTGGATTTAATAATTTTATAGATGAAATTTTTTATCGGTATTTACATTAGCTGTCCATCGGTATGTATGTTACCGACAGAATCATTGATAGAAAATAGTCTATCGGAAAAACTTTTATTGGTAATTATGGATTGCCGGTGAATCCTTCAATAATAAATATACCAATGGATTTACAAACGGACAAAGCACGTTAAAAAAAATATCAGCTTTATTATGTTGGTATATCCATTGGTAAATATAACATATCACTGGCATAATACCATATGTAATTTTATCGGTGTATTAACAGTAGCAGTAACATTTGCAGTAATTCTTTTCTAACTCTCTAGAATATACTGATAGAACAGTTTCAACGGTAACCCCATCAGTAATAGTAGCATTTGCAGTAATTGTTTTTCAACTCTCTGGAATATACCGATGGTCTAGTTTTATCGGTAACCCATCAATAATAGATTTTTCCCTAGGCATCTACATAAATTAACGGATAAAAAATTAAACGACGCCTATTTTTTAAAAACAATTGGCAAAACCTCCCCTATATAAGAGACTACCCAAAATTTTTAAACCTACAAATACACAACATATATGTCACAAATCAATTGGTTTTATTCCATTTCTTTTAACAATTTAGCATAATTCAATTCCGTAGAAATTTTTTATTTTTTATGTGATAATATTTTTAATTATAAATTTTCAACAAATTATTATAAATTTACAAAAATTAAAAATAATAATTAGAATTAATCCTGTACATTTCATTGAAATTGAACAACAAATGTGAAAGAAATAAAATAAAATTCAACAAAATAATGCAAATATTATTACAATAACAACTAAAATTCAACACAATTGTTTCTAAGTGGTAATATTTTAAATCCTAAATTTACAAAAATTTATTCTAAATGGAATAGATACAAAATCATAATTAAAATTAAACTCGCACATTTAATTGAAATTGAAAAACAAATTTGAAAAATAATAATTAAAATCTAACAAAATAATACAAAAATTATTTCAATAACAACTAAAATCGAACATATTTATTAATTCATAAAATTATTAAGAACACAAAATTGAAAAAAAATGACAAAAATAAACAAAAATAATGCAAAACAAAAACATAAAAAGGGAAGAAAAAGGAATGAAAAATACTTACCTTAATGGCGTGCTTGATTTGTGTTCTTAATTAAAAAAAAAACATTGTTAATAAACCCAAAAAATAAGAAAAATAAGAAGAAAAATGAAAAAAAAAAAAACAACATACCTTAGGTTTAGAGAAGAAGAGAATGCTTGATCTCGGGTTTGAAGGAGAGAGAGAAAAGAAGAGAAAGAAAGAGAACATCCATGCATTGATCCTTCATTATTTACCTTCATTAAGGATCAATACATGGATGTTCAATGACATCTTCTAACTTCTCATAGTAGTCAACTTCAAACTCATTAAAAGTCGATTCCTTAACATAAATCTAATTGTTATAAGTCTTTTTGTCATGCCTATATTCTTTAGTATGAAACGCATGTCCATTGAAAATATACTCGTTGCAGCACTTTACCTTTATTTTAGGACTCGGACTTAGTAAAGACAAAGTAACACTATCATTTCCTCTTGATTGATAAACCTGGTACATGAAGTACAACCATGAACAGTTAACGAGAAATGTATAATGAAATTAAATATCCCAAGAGATAAGAACAATTGAATAGTACTTACATATATTTTGAAGCACATGGAAAATTATTCATTTTGTAATCAAAAGATTTGGGATTCAGTTAGCAGTGAGTTTTGCGACAGTTAATATTAACGATGTTGTCTGTGAGAGATTCAATAATATATCAGTTTATGATATTATAATAGATAAATTGTTCAATAATAACATGTTAAATAATATACTTAATAAATAAAAGGACCCAGTTCATCACATTTAAATAGCACATAATTATGTGTTTGTCTTAATTCTATTCTTACAAATATCTTCTCCGCACAGTATTTTTTGGTACGGGTTGGCTAAGATGAGAGAATATTGACAAGTTTTCACTCAAAAACACATCCCCACCATCGTCATGTCTTGGAACGCGGTTGATTCTTGTTCTCAACTAAGACTCAAAATAGTATAAGATAAATGTTGAAATATCTTCAACAATATAGGGCTCGCATATCAAACCCTCAATATATGCGTTGTTTTTTACTTTTCTCTTAAGGTTAAATAAGTATCTACATGGAATTAAATGAATCTTCTGAAAAATACAAAGACAATAAAAATTTTAATTGCAATGTATATGTAAACCCTAACCTCTCGAATGGATACATCTATTTTTATTGGGTCGGGCCTTCAACTTGTGCACGGTAAATGTATAGGTAGATGCTTCATCGAGTCGAAAAATGATATAAGGAATATCATCTTAAGTTTTCATATTATTTAGACAATATTTGTTTCAAGTATCTCTATATGTTATGTCTACAACTTGTTGAAGCATATATTTCTAAATAAGTCACTGATCTTCATGAGTGCAACTCATATCCTTTTTGACAATAAATCATGGTAAGCTAATTGAATGAGTGTTAGCATAAGCATATGGCAACCATGGCTTTTCATTTCATACAATCTGCAATTCTTCAAATTCACCAATCTTGATATGCTTGAGGCATATCCATCAGGAAACACAGACTTTTAAGCCATTGGTAGACAAGTAATTGTGCATTCTTATCTAAGACAAAACTGGTTTTGGGCTTTGCGACCAATGACCCAACATAAACCAACTTCATATTTTTACGGTGACAAAAATAAGCTTTATCCATTATAGCATTGATGTTGTCCTTCATCTTCCCCTTCACATCCATAACCATGTTGAAAATGTTCTCAACATGTTCTTTTCTATGTACATGACATCAAGGTTATAATGGAGGAGATTGGTCTTCCAATAAGAAAGCTCTCAGAAAATACTTTGCGTTTACCCAATTATGGATCAAACCAAAACCAAGAAACTTCTGCTTACCAAATTGAAAACCAAACACAATGTCATCATACTCCGACACCATATTATATAATTCCTCACTTGAAAAAGATAGCGGTGCAACATCCCTTTCAACCCTGCCAACAAAAAAGTCATTTCTATTCTTTTTGAACCTATGATCAGTTGGCAAGAATCGTTGGTGGCAGTAAAAAAAAGATGTTTTACCGTTGTTTGTTAGCGTGAATGCCTTGTTATTTTCCATACAGTATGGACATGCTAGTTTTCCATGTATTCTCCAACTAGAAACCATTTTATAAGCTAGAAAATCATTAATAGTCCACATCAAAGTTTCCTTTATTAGAAAATTTTGTTTTCTAAATACATCATAATCCAAAGTCCCGGATGACCACAACTGCTTCAACTCATCAATCAACGATTGAAGAAAAACATCTATATTTTGATCTAGACTATTAGGATTGTGTATGACCATAGATAAAAACATGAACTTCAGCCTCATACACATTCTCAGTGGCAAGTTATAAGCTATGAATATCACCGACCAATAAGAATATGGAGCAGCAAATGACCTGAATAGATTGAATTTATTTGTACATAACCCAAGATGCATGTTCCTTGTCTCCAGTAAAAATTGAGGATGTACACTATTAAAGTGTTTCCAGGCTTCACCATCGAAAGGGTGCATAATCACTCATACATCACATCATGTGATTGATGTCATGTCATGTGCTCTGCAGTCTTTGGTGATATGAATAACCTCTGTAGTTTAGGTGTGATTGAGAAGTATTTAAGTTTTCTGTGTGCGATAAGAGACCTTTCCCTGCCAATCATAGGTTTATAATGAGAATTCCCACATGTTCTACCCTCGGTCAACTTTGCATTTTCAAGGTAGTACAACATGCAGAAGTTTGGACACATGTTAATTTTTTGATATCCTAGACCTAAAGGTTTCATTATGGACTTAGCAGCATAAAAGTTTTTTTTTCAGCCTGTTCCTGTAACAACCCCAACATTTGTATCTTATTTAAAAATGTGAGGGCACCTTACCAAGCAATAACCAAAGCTTTAACACTTTTAAATTGAGAAATTTTCCTTGCTTGAATTGTTTTTTTCCTCTCCTGGACGAATGCTTCCTTCTCTTTGAAAAAGCAAGTTTGTTTTTTTTTTTTTGTTTCCTTACAACATACACTCACTTGCACTGATATATATATATATATATATATATCTTTTTTAAAAATACCTTCCATGTCCCTCAATTTTTTCTTCTCGCGCGCGCATACACTTGCACGATGTAGATTCTCGAATATACCATCATTTTTATAATTGAATTTATCACTTTCCTCATTTTTCATAATCTTGACTTCTATTAATATCAATAATATTACCCGAGGTTTTACAGTTCCCGTCAGATAAAATGTTTATCGTTTATCCAACAATTATATCATAACTAGGCTCACTCAATCCATGATCTGACTTGATGTTGAACAACTGTGTAAATATCAATAATTTACTGTGATTTTTGCAAGCATCTTATAATGGCTCATCAAAATCTTTTAGAAAATAAAAAAAACTTAGTCGTGTCTACATTACGTTCTTCATCTACGATTGGAAATTTACCGGCATGACCTGGATTCATTCTCATCGCATCCATAACCATATTCCTATAAGGGTTGCTATTGTCATATACAACTCCATGCACATTGCTAGAACTAGAATATAACTCAATCATCCTTTCTACCATAGTATTGTGAGGAACATATGGTTCTTCGTGTGTATACCAACACAAATATATCTCTATGAATATTTTTTATAAAAGATGTTTCATTACAACATCTGAATAAAAAGCTTTATTAGATAATATATAACTAATAAAATCATGAATTTTATTATAATAATTCATTCTTTGCCACCCTTGAAATGAGTTTTTATATATCTATAAATAATCATTTATTTTTATATCAAACCTATAAAAAAAAATTGAAAATCTTTTAATAGCATGATACGGACAGAACACCGTCCATTAATTTGATTGCTTCGGATACCTCCTCCCCCACAGAGTCCTACTACTTCTAGTTTTTACGGACACATTTTGATAAGGGCTGCTATGTGGGGCTCACAGTACATCACTGGAACCGTCACCTTCTCCTCGCCTCTTTTATTGAGGTTCGAATGGCTGGATAGTCTCCACTCTCCCCAGAGCAAACAATTAGTCTTGATGCAGAGAACCCTAATCTTTGCTTTCTCCTCCACACAATCATTTCTCTCTCTTCCACATATTCCCACACTAGTGGTCGCAAGTAAGCAAAAAGCCACACAGATTCCCGTCGCTCCATCATGTGCCACGCTGGATACTTCACGTGGGCTTTGCCATGTCAGCATAGCCTTGCAAATTTTTTCATTTAAAAAATTATAAATTAACGAAAGAATTTAAGAAATAAGAAAGTGTATGGATACTTTATCGGACATGGTCATGGTTGTCCCACGACCACCAATGATGTCGCGTAAAATCACTTCCTGCCCAGACATTTCTTGGGCCTCTACATTTTATTTTATTTTATTTTATTTTATCCAAAAAACAAGGGTGTTCATCATGACTATACGAAAACAGGATTCAATCGACAAGTTATATCGAAAACTTATGAAAGCAAATAGGGTTCAGA
>Ga0307515_10025137_pt1 | contig 10326 bp, 9 predicted proteins | sample 17_EM_MG_FD_194513 | JGI IMG/M metagenome (GOLD analysis project Ga0307515, IMG submission 194513) | Populus trichocarpa ectomycorrhiza microbial communities from riparian zone in the Pacific Northwest, United States - 17_EM | ecosystem: Host-associated > Plants > Roots > Unclassified | place...
CCGTCGAGGATTACAAAACTAGGAACATCGTTCCTAGTTTTGGAGGTTGGGATGGACTTCGACGTCGTGGTGACTGGTGCCGGACCGGTCGGCCTGATGCTCGCCGGCGAGTTGCGCCTGGGCGGTGCGTCCGTGCTCGTGATCGAGCGGCAGACCGAGTGGAACGCGCCGCTGAAGGCGGGTTCGATGGGCGCCAGATCGATCAACGCCCCGTCCGCGGACGCATTCGACCGTCGCGGCCTGCTGGACGCGGTCCGGGAGAAGGCGCTGTGGTGGTTTCAGCCGTCCACGGACCTCTCCCGGGCGCCCGAACACGCCGGTCACTTCGCCGGCCTCCCGGTGCGCACCGCGCTGCTCGACCCGGCGGACCCCGACCTGCGCGGCAACCCCCTCGGGGGTGGCGTGATCAGCGTGCTCGACCTTGAGACGATCCTCGCCGAGCGCGCGTCGGCGCTGGGCGCACAGATCCGGCGCGGAGTTGAGCTGACCGGGCTGCGGGCCGGGCCCGACGGCGTGGTCGTCGAGGCCGGCGGCGAGTCCATCACCACGTCCTGGCTGGTCGGCTGCGACGGCGGGCGCAGCACCGTCCGCGCTCTGGCCGGCTTCGCGTTCCCGGGCACCGACGCGGAGTTCGTGGGGCGGCAGGCGATGGTCGAATTCGCCGACCGATGGCTACGTGGTCTGGGCGACCGACGGCGAGCCGGACCTCGACGACCTCCGAACCGCGCTAGCGACGTGGCTCGGGACGGTGGATTAGCGACCGGCCGGTGCCTTCGGGCAGCGCGCGCCGGTTACCTGCGCAATGGCCGGCTTGCCGCTAGCCCATCACGAGCATTCATAAGTACGGTCGCAACTGACGACGATCCTCGTCGCGAACCTACCTTGACAAGGTCCACCAGATGTCTCCGGAGTTTGTCAGCAGGGCAACGTTCCGGTCCTGGCTGACCGTTGCGGCTGTCGCGGTGCTGGTGGCCGCAGCGGTCGAGTTTCCCGCTTCGGCCGCGTCGGTGGAGAACTGGGCGGCCACGACGTCGCTGTTCCGCACCACCCACGGCACGACCGCGCTGGTGACCGACGACGGCGCCGGGGACGGCCGGGCGCTGAGGCTGACTCTGCCGGCGTATCCGCAGGCAGGTCCCGACGGCGGGGCCGAGGTCGCGACCACCGGGACGGGCTACCGGTACGGCACCTACGGCACCCGGATCAAGACGGCCGACTGCGCCGGCCAGCGGACGGCCGGCGTGGTGACGGGCACGTTCACGTACTCGACGGACCACGCGGACACCAACGGCAACGGGCTGCCCGACAACGACGAGATCGACATCGAGGTGCTCTGCGCCCAGCCGAACGTGGTGTGGCTGACGCTGTGGACCGACTACCGCGACTCGGACGGTGTCGTCCGCAAGATCACCCGGGCGGTCGATCTGAGCACCGGAGACGTGCTCTACAACTGCTACGTCGTCCAGCTCGGTGCCGACTGCGTGGACCAGCGGGATGGCGAGAACAGCCCGTCGCACGTCACGGCGATCCCGGGCTTCGACTCGAGCACGCAGTTCCACACGTACAAGTTCGACTGGCAGGCCGACCACGTCACCTTCTGGGCCGAGGACCAGATCCTGCTCTGGGACTATCGCGGCCCGGCATCCCGCATCCCGGCCAAGCCGGGAATGTTCCTGCAGAACATCTGGCACACCAGCGACTGGGACCCGCTGAACGGCGCGGCGCACGACCAGCCGACCGCCGCGGTGCAGGCGTACGTCGACACGACGATGACGCCGTAGCAGCCGCATCGGTCTCCTCGGCGACGGAGCTCAGAGCCGGTGCGCCTCGCGGGCGCTGGTCACGCCGCGGGTGTCGAAGAACCGCTTGGCGATCCGGGCCAGGTGGTCCGCGTCGTACTCGCGGTGCTGCTGCACCAGGATGACCAGGTCCGCAGCCGCGGCCGCACCTTCCAGGTCGTCGGTGCGCGGCATTTCGGTGTCGCCGACGCGCCACGAGGTCACCCGTGGGTCGTGATAGGTCACCTTGGCGCCCAGCCCGGCCAGGTGCCGGGCCAGCGGCGTGGCCGGCGACTCCCGCTGGTCGGCGATGTTCGCCTTGTAGGTGACCCCGAGGAGCAGGATCGTCGCCCCGTGTACGGCCTGCCCGTCCGCGTTCAGCAGGTTCTGCGCGCGCCGGGCCACGTACGCCGGCATGGTGGTGTTGATCTCCTGCGCCAGCTCCACGAAACGGAACGGGTAGCCGAGCTTGCTGCGCACGTTGTGGCTCAGGTAGTTCGGGTCGATCGGGATGCAGTGCCCGCCCACGCCCGGCCCCGGATAGAACGCCTGGAAGCCGAACGGCTTGGTGGCCGCCGCCCGGATCACGTCCCAGAGGTCGATGTCCAGCTCGTGGCAGAACCGGGCCATCTCGTTCACCAGCGCGATGTTCACATGCCGGTACGTGTTCTCGAGCAGCTTCGCCGTCTCCGCCTCGCGGGTGCCCCGGGTGCGCACGACCGTGTCGACGAACCGCCCGTAGAAGGCCTCGACCCGGTCGGTGCACGCCGGGGTGCAGCCGCCGACCACCTTGGGCGTGTTGCGCGCGCCGAACCGCTCGTTGCCCGGGTCGATCCGCTCGGGCGAGAACGCCAGGTGGAAGTCGCGCCCCGCGACCAGCCCGGAGAGGCTTTCCAACAGGGGCCGGACCACGTCCTCGGTGGTGCCCGGATAGGTCGTCGACTCCAGCACAACCAGCATGCCCGGCCGCAGGTTGCGCCCGACCGCCTCGGTCGCCGCGATGACCGCGCTCAAGTCGGGCCCGTCGCCCTCGGAAAGCGGCGTGGGCACGCAGATCACCGCGGTGCCGGCGGATCCGATCAGGGCCTCGTCGGCGGTGCTGCGGAACCCGGCGGCGACCATCTCGGCCACGTCGCCGTCGCTGAGATCGTCGACGTGCGACTTGCCCGCGGCGAGGGCGGCCACGACATTCGCGTTCACGTCGAATCCCAGCACGGCCATGCCGACCCGGGTGGCCTGCTGCGCGAGCGGCAGGCCCACGTAGCCGAGCCCGAGGATGACGACGTCAAAGCTCACGAAATGCTCCTGTTCAAAGAGATTCAAGAGACGGGTGCGCCGGTACCGCGGTCGGGCTGGGCCGGCAGCGAGACGCTTACCTGCTGAGCCAGGGCCAGCGCGGGCGGCGGCTGGATCGGCACGGTGGCCGGCCGCGGTTCGGCCAGCTCAAAGGGCGAGACAAAGGGCAGGTACGCCGGGAGGAAGTCGGCGAGCAGCGCGGCCTGCTCGGCGGCCGCGCCCGGATCGGAGTCCGTGTCGTTCAGGCAGAACGCGTCCAGGTGCCGGTTGCGCAGCAACTTGGCCAGCTTGAACGGGGTCTCCGGGCGGGCCAGATCGGTGTAGAGGTAGCGGATGTCGCCCGGCGTGGCCCGCCCGGTCAGGTAGGCGTAATACTGCTGCAGCGAGGAGAGCAGCGAGATGTCGTCCGGATGCCGGAACTGGTGCGCCGCGGTCGCCGTGACGTGCTCGGCGAAGCGCTCCTCGATCTCGCGGATCACGCTGCGCCGCGACGGGTGCGGAGTGTGCATCATCTTGCGGGTCAGCACCCGGCCGAACGCCTGCTGGATCAGCTTGCGGTTGTTCTTGCCGGCCGAGTTCACCGGCGCGTCGGAGTCGCTGCGCGGCGCCGAGTCCACCAGCGCCCCGGACGGAAAGAAGCGGGTCAGCCCGCCGGAGGTGAAGAACAGGTCCGGGGTGACCGGCCGGCCCAGGAACACGTCGTCGTTGAGGTAGAGGAAGTGCTCGGACAGCCCGGGGATCCGGTGCAGCCGCGACTCGATCGCCTGCGAGTTGAACGTGGGCAACCGGCCGGTGTCGCCGAAGATCTCGCGGTGGCTGACCACGGTGATCTGCGGGTGCTCGGTGTCCAGCCAGGCCGGCACCTGGTCGTCGGTGACCAGGAAGATCCGCCGCACCCAGGGGGCGAAGCAGTGCAGCGCCCGCAGCGAGTAGCGCAGCTCGTCACGGGAGACGAAGCGGGAGTTGTTGGCGGTCTGCTCGCTGACCCGGCCGACCCAGTCGTTGTCGCCCAGCGCGGCCGCCTTGCGCGCCTGCCAGGCCGGGTCGCCGCCGTCGACCCAGGTGTAGACGGCGTCGATCGGGAAGTCGATCCGGTCCGGGCTGACCATCGTGAAGATCTCGCGGGTCCGGTACTCGGTGCCGTCGTACGGCGAGCTGAACGCGCTGAACACCGGCTCGGGCGCGCTCACCACCGGCTCGTCCGCGCGCACCACGTCGGCGATCGGGTTGCTCCGCGGCCCGACCAGCGCGCCGTCCTGCTCGCGCCAGAACTCCACGTCGCAGCCGAACTCCGCGCCCAGCAGCAGGCTGCCGTGCGGGTCGGTGACCGGCCAGCAGACCCGGACAACCAGGGCCCCGCTCGGTCTTGCCTTGCCGGGCTGCACCGCCGTGAACAAGCCGTGGCCGGTCGTCGCGAGCCGCTCCAGCACGGGCACGACCCGGGCCCGCTCCGCCATCGGCACGGCCACCGCGGTCCGTTGCGCCGACTTGGCGGGGATCCGGAACCAGTCCACCCCGGCCTCGTCCAGCGCGGCGACGACCCGATCGAGATTCTCCCGGCGTACGCCCGCGGGGCTTGCCGCCGGCTGCTGGCGGGCGGTCACCCAGCCCTCGCCGGTGCGCACCCGCATGGTCGACGCGCCGGCCGCGGCCCGCATGGCCGGCAGCCGCGGCGGGTGGGAGAGCGGGACGATCCGCCGGGCCAGCCGCAGCCGCTGCTCGGGCGCGACCCGGGGGAGCACCCGGTCCTGGACCGACGCGAAGATTCGGGTCCGCACGCTCCAGGGCGCCAGCCGCAGGATTCGCCGTAGGTGCACGCCGATCTCCCTTCTGCTTTTCGCCGGATATCCACCGGGCCGGTGCCCGGGCGCCGCTGTTCCTGTGCCTCAACGGCGTGGTTCGGCGGAAAGTTGCGCCCGGGTGTGGCGCCCGTTATCGCCGGTATACGGGATTTGCGGCTGTGACATGCGAAAACGGGCGAATGGCAACCCCTAGGGGGAGACTCGGGGATACGGCCGATGCGGTGACTTGCGCGGCAGGCGCATGGTGGGAGTCGGGCATCTTCTTGGGAGGATTCAGATGGGCAAGGGGATCGCGTATCTGGTGGCGATGATCGCCGGAGTGGTCGTGGTGGGCTGGGTCGCCGTGGCGGTGCTGCACGCGCTGCTCGGCGCGATCGGCTACCTGATCGTCGGCGCGCTCGTCGTCGGCGGTGGCGTCTACCTGTACGGCAAGGCGAAGAAGGGGCTGGCGCCTGGCACCCGCACTCAGCGGCGCATCGAGGCGGCGACGAAGACGTACCGGATGCGGAACCGGTGAGGTTCAACCCGGCGGGCTAGGCTTGCGGCATTTCCTGACTGCTGACCAACGGGAAGTTGCGCCGTGTTTGACACCTTGAGCGACCGCCTCTCCGGGATCTTCACCAAGCTGCGGGGCAAGGGCAAGCTCACCGACGCCGACATCGATGCCACCGCACGCGAGATCCGCCTCGCGCTGCTGGAGGCCGATGTCGCGCTGCCCGTGGTCAAGGCGTTCATCGCCAGCCTGAAGGAGCGGGCGCGCGGCGCCGAGGTCTCCCAGGCGCTGAATCCGGCGCAGCAGATCATCAAGATCGTCCACGAAGAGCTGATCAACATCCTCGGCGGCGAGGGCCGGCGGCTGCAGTTCGCCAAGCAGCCGCCCACCGTGATCATGCTGGCCGGCTTGCAGGGCTCCGGTAAGACCACGCTGGCCGGCAAGCTGGCCCGCTGGCTCAAGGGCCAGGGCCACCAGCCGATGCTGGTCGCGGCCGACCTGCAGCGGCCGAACGCGGTCAACCAGCTCCAGGTGCTCGGTGGCCGGGCCGGCGTGGACGTCTACGCGCCCTCGCCCGGCAACGGCGTCGGCAACCCGGTCCAGGTGGCCCGGGACTCGATCGAGCACGCCAAGCGGACGGCGAAGGACATCGTCATCGTCGACACCGCCGGCCGCCTCGGCATCGACGCCGAGATGATGCAGCAGGCCGCCGACATCCGCGACGCGGTCAGCCCCGACGAGGTCATCTTCGTCATCGACGCGATGGTCGGCCAGGACGCGGTCACCACGGCCGAGGCGTTCCGCGACGGCGTCGGCATCACCGGCGTGGTGCTCTCCAAGCTCGACGGCGACGCCCGCGGCGGCGCGGCGCTGTCGGTCCGGCACGTCACCGGCGAGCCGATCCTCTTCGCGTCCACGGGTGAAAAGCTGGAGGACTTCGACGTCTTCCACCCCGACCGGATGGCCAGCCGGATCCTCGGCATGGGCGACATGCTGACCCTCATCGAGCAGGCCGAGCAGGCCTTCGACGAGGATCAGAAAGAGAAGATGACCGCCAAGCTGCTCGGCGGCGAGCAGTTCACCCTGGAGGACTTCCTCGACCAGCTGATCGCGGTCCGCCGGATGGGCCCGATCGCCAACATCCTCGGCATGATGCCGGGCATGGGCCAGATGAAGGACCAGCTGGCCGACCTGGACGACAGCCACTTCGACCGGGTCACGGCGATCATCCGCTCGATGACCCCGGGCGAACGAACCAACCCGAAAATCATCAACGGCTCCCGCCGCGTACGCATCGCGAACGGCTCGGGCGTGACGGTGATGGACGTGAACCAGTTGCTGAACCGCTTCGCGGACGCGCAGAAGATGATGAAGCAGATGGGCGGCATGATGGGCCTGCCCGGCGCCCGCCGGAAGGCCACAAAGAGCCCGAAGAACAAGCGCAAGGGCACCAAGGGCGGCAACAACCGGCCCCGCGTCGGCGGCGGCGGGATGCCGGCGGGCTTCCCGGGCGGCATGCCCCAGCTGCCGCCGGGCCTGGACCCGAACGCCCTGGGTGGCGGCGGTGGCCAGGGCCTGCCGCCGGGCTTCCGGCTGCCGAAGCTGGACTTCAACAAGCTCAACAATCCCCCCAAAAAGCGCGACGACGACAAGCGCTGAGCGGGTCGCGGTCCTAGTCATGGGTACGGTAGTCTCGTGACACCCCCCGAGGAGGATCCGATGACTGCCGCGCTGCAGCTGAACCTGCCGGACAAGCAGGACTGGACCGTCGACGACCTGGTGACCCTTCCGAAGGATCTTCACTATGAGTTGATCGACGGAAGGCTGATCTTGCCGTCCCCTACGGCCATACACCAGGACATCGGTGTCCAGGTGCTACTCGCCCTGCGTGTCCACTGTCCACCCGGCTTCATGCCGGTTCTCGACCTCTCTCTGAAGATCAATCACCGCAACGAGCCGCGACCGGATGTTGTTGTCATCAGCCTTGGCCATGCCAATGTCAGCCCGGTGCCGGTGGAGGACGCCCTCCTCGCGGTCGAGGTGATCTCTCCGGATTCGCATTTTCGCGACAACTACGCCAAGGCCAAGATCTACGCCGCCGCCGGCGTCGAGAATTACTGGGTGATCGATCCGTTGTTCGAGGACGGCATCGTGCTCTCCGTGTTCCGGCCGGGGCCGGGCGGCGACTACGAGATGGCCTGCAGCACTCGGCAGATCTTCAACTCGGACGTGCCTTACCCGGTGACCATCGATCTGCCCGCGCTCACCGCCAGGCGGAATGCAATTTTGGAAGCAGTCAGTCCCAAAGACTGACGGCGGGGTCGACGTGCTGCCCGCTCAGCCCAGTCATCGGGTAGGAACGACGCATGGCGTTGCATGTGCGTGGGGTTGTTCTGCCCGTGGGTGAAGTTCGGGATCTCTGGCTGGTGGGGGATCGGGTCACGCTTGAGCCTGTTGCCGGGGCCGAGACGATCAGTGACGGCGGGTTCATCGTTCCCGGGTTGGTTGATGCGCACTGTCACCTGGGCATTCAGCACGGTGCCAAGCCCATCCGGTCGCTCGACGAGGCGCGCGAGCTTGCCGCCAAGGACCGGGACGCCGGAGTGCTCGCGTTGCGCGACGCCGGGTCGCCTTTTCCCTACCCCGAGTTGGACGATGAGCCCGGCATCCCGCGGCTCGTCCGGGCCGGTCAGCATGTCGCGCCCGCCCGGCGCTACCTGCGCGAGATCGGCATCGAGGTGGCCGCCGAGGATGTGGCCGCGACCGTGACCGCCCAGGCCAAGGCCGGCACCGGCTGGGTCAAGCTGGTCGGGGACTGGATCGACCGGTCGGTCGGCGATCTGGCGCCAAGCTGGGATCCGGAGACGATGGCCGCCGCCGTCGAGGCCGCGCATGCCGCCGGCGCCCGGGCCGCCGTGCACACGTTCTCCGAGGAAGGCGTCGAGCAGATGGTCCGGGCCGGCGTCGACTCGGTCGAGCACGGCACCGGGCTCTCGCTGGAACTGATCGACGAGATGGCCCGGCGAGGCACGGCGCTGGTGCCCACGATGATCAACATTCGTACCTTCGGCGGCATCGCCGATCAGGCCCGAGCCAAGTTTCCCGGGTACGCCGACCACATGATCGCCCTGCGCGACGGCTTCCCGGAGGTGGTCCGGGCCGCGTACGAGGCCGGCGTCCCGATCTACCTGGGCACCGACGCCGGCGGCAGCATCCGGCACGGTCTCGCCGCCGAGGAGATGCTCCTGCTACACGAGGCCGGCATCCCGGCCGCCGAGGTGCTGGCCGCCGCCTCCTGGCGGGCCCGGGAGTGGCTGGGCTTCCCCGGTCTGGTCGAGGGTGGCCTGGCGGACCTCGTCGTCTACCCGGCCGACCCGCGCACAGATCTGAACGTGGTGCGAGCCCCCCAGCGCATAGTCCTGAAGGGCCGGGTGATCCGCTGACATGCCGTTGCGATTCGCCCGGCCGGGTCCGACTACGATGCGTCCTCATGGCTCGCGTGCTCACTCCCCGTGCGGAGGACTTTCCCCGCTGGTATCAGGACCTCATCGCCAAGGCTCAGCTGGCCGACAACGGCCCGGTGCGCGGAACGATGGTGATCCGACCAGTCGGCTACGCCATCTGGGAGCACATGCAGGCCGACATGGACAACCGGATCAAGGACGCGGGCGCGCAGAACGCGTACTTCCCGCTCTTCATCCCGGAGAGCTACCTGCGCCGCGAGGCTGAGCACGTCGAGGGCTTCTCGCCCGAGTTGGCCGTGGTCACCCACGCCGGCGGTAAGGAGCTGGCCGAGCCGCTCGTCGTCCGGCCGACCAGCGAGACGGTCATCGGCGAGTTCATGGCCAAGTGGGTCGACTCCTATCGTGACCTGCCGCTGCTATTGAACCAGTGGGCCAACATCGTGCGCTGGGAGCTGCGCCCGCGCACCTTCCTGCGGACCACCGAGTTCCTCTGGCAGGAGGGCCACACCGCGCACGCGAGCGAGCAGGACGCGCGCGACTACGCCCGCGAGATCCACAAGCACGTGTACGAGGAGTTCATGGTCAACATGCTGGCCATCCCGGTCGTGCCCGGCCGCAAGACCAAGAGCGAGCGGTTCGCCGGGGCCACCAACACCATGACCGTCGAGGCCATGATGGGTGACACCAAGGCCCTGCAGATGGGCACGTCGCACGAGCTGGGGCAAAACTTCGCCAAGGCGTTCGACATCACCTACTCGTCGCAGGCCGGCAAGGTCGAGCACGCCTGGACCACGTCCTGGGGCACCTCCACCCGGATGATGGGCGGGTTGATCATGGTGCACGGCGACGACAACGGCCTGCGGCTGCCGCCGCGGATCGCGCCGATCCAGGCGCAGGTCATGGTGGTCAAGGCGGGCGAGGGCGTCACCGAGGCGGCGGCCAAGCTCCGCGACGATCTCAAAGCAGCCGGCGTACGGGTGAAGCTCGACGACCGCGCGGACATCCCGTTCGGCCGGCGCGCGGTCGACGCCGAGTTGCAGGGCATTCCGGTGCGCATCGAGGTCGGCCCGCGTGACCTGGCGGCCGGCAACGCGGTGGTGGCCCGCCGGATCGACGGCTCGAAGTCGCCGATCGCGCTCGGCGAGGTGGTCAACGACGTGGTCGCCGCGCTCAAGGCGGACCAGGCGCGGATGTACGACGACGCGCTGACCTTCCGCGAGGCCAACACGGTCGACGTGAAGACGCTCGACGAGGCGATCGAGGCCGCGCAGACCGGCTGGGCCCGGGTGCCCTGGTCGGCGATCGGCACCGAGGGCGAGGCCAAGGCGAACGGTAAGGCGATCACCGTGCGCTGCCTGTTCCGCGAGGACGGCACGATGCCCGACTCCGACGACGAGCCGAACCTGATCGCGATCCTGGCCCGTTCTTACTGACGTGACCTTCGCGCGTGGCCGGCTGATTCTGCATCGGGACACCCACCTGGGACGGATCGC
>Ga0307515_10025138_pt1 | contig 10326 bp, 7 predicted proteins | sample 17_EM_MG_FD_194513 | JGI IMG/M metagenome (GOLD analysis project Ga0307515, IMG submission 194513) | Populus trichocarpa ectomycorrhiza microbial communities from riparian zone in the Pacific Northwest, United States - 17_EM | ecosystem: Host-associated > Plants > Roots > Unclassified | place...
CCTGCGCGCCAAGGTCGGCCACGACCTGATCATGTTTCCCACCGTGAGCGCGGTCATCCTCAACGACCGCGGCGAGATCCTGCTCGGCCAACGCAGCGACAACCACCAGTGGTCGGTCATCGCCGGCATGATGGACCCGGGCGAGCAACCCGCGGACGCGCTGATCCGCGAGGTCCAGGAGGAAACCGGCATCCAGGTGAAAATCGAACGCGTCGCGGGCGTCGCCCTGCACGAGGTCGTCTACGGCAACGGAGACCGCTGCCACATGGTGAACACCTGGTTCCGCTGCCGGGCAATCGGCGGCGAGGCTCGCGTCAACGACTCCGAGTCAATCGCGGTCGGCTGGTTCGCGCCGGACGCGCTGCCGCAGATGAACCCGTTCGCCATGGTGCGAGTTCGCACCTCCCTGGAGGAGCACGCGCCGGCCTGGTTCGCCCAGCCCGGCGAAGGCGAAATCCCCGGCTTATAGCCGCCGGCCTCCAAGCCGATCGGGGTCAGGCCAGCCAGCCTGGGCGGATCAGGCCTGCTTCGTAGGCATAGACCACCAACTGGGCACGGTCGCGGGCGCCCAGCTTGACCATCGTGCGGCTGACGTGGGTCTTTGCGGTTGCCGGGCTGATCACCAGGCGGGCGGCGATCTCGTCGTTCGACAGGCCCTCGCCGACCAGGACCATGACCTCGCGTTCGCGTTCGGTGAGCTGTTCGAGTTGGCGTTCGGCCTGCTCCGGTGGCAGTGCCGGGCGGCCCCGGCCGCCCGGTGTCGCGAACTCGCCGATGACTCGGCGGGTGACGCTGGGCGAGAGCAGCGCGTCACCGGCCGCCACGGCGCGCACTCCCCTGAGCAACTCGACCGGCTCGGTGTCCTTGACCAGAAAGCCGGAGGCACCCGTGCGCAGCGCCTCGAAGACGTACTCATCAAGCTCGAACGTGGTCAGGATGACCACCCGGGTGGCGCTCAGCGCCGGGTCCGCGGCAATGCGGCGGGTGGCCTCCAGGCCGTCCACGCCGGGCATCCGGATGTCCATGAGCACCACGTCCGGGCGGGTCTCCCTGGCCAGCCGTACCGCCTCCAGGCCGTCGCCCGCCTCCGCGACCACCTCGATGTCCGGCTCGGCGTTCAGAAGCGCCCGGAAGCCGGCCCGCACCAGGGCCTGGTCGTCGGCGAGCAGGACCGTGATCATGCGTTCTCCCTCACTGAGGCCGCCGTGGTCGGCAGCACCGCCGACACCAGATAGCCGCCCTCCGGCAGCGGTCCCGCCGACAGCTTCCCGCCTAGGCTCGCGGCCCGGGCCCGCATGCCGGCGATGCCGCTGCCGCCCTCATCGTCGCCGGACTCCTCCGGGGCGAGCGGCCCGTCGTTGCGGACCGACAGACGCAACTCGGCCTCCGCATACTCCACCGCGACCGTTGCCGAGACGCCAGGCGCGGCATGCCGGCGCACGTTCGTGAGGGCCTCCTGGACAATCCGGTACGCGGCCCGGTCCACCTCGGCGGGCAGGTCACGCCGTTCTCCCACAACGGTCGTGGTGACCGGCAGGCCGGCGTCGGCGGTGAGATCGGCGAGGCGATCGAGCCCGAGCGCAGGCTGCCGGGGCGCCGCCTCCTCCTCGGGGCGCAGCACGCCCAACACCGCGCGAACCTCGCGCAGCGCCTCGGCGCTCGCCGTCTTGATCGCGGCCAGGGCCTCGCGGGCCTGCTCGGGCCGGTTGTCCATCAGGTGCAACCCGACCCCGGCCTGCACGTTGATCAGCGACAGGTGGTGACCGAGCACGTCGTGCAGCTCCCGCGCGATGCGCAACCGCTCGTCGGAGGCCTGACGGCGTTCCTGCTCCTCCTTGGCGCGGGCCCGCTCGGCATTGACCTTGGTCAACTCCGCGTTGTACGCGGCGCGGGCCCGGGACGCGCCGCCCATGAAGGTCGTCAGGGCCAGGGCGAGACCGGTGATCACCGCGACGCGCGGGTCGGCTCGGGCACTCTCCGGCAACCCCAACGGGCCCGCGCAGAACCACAGGACGGTCAGATAGATCAGATAACCCGCGGCCGTGATGGGAATGGCGACCCGGCTACGGCCGGCCTTGATCGCGTTGAAATGCGCCAGCACAGGCGCGACCGCATACGTCCAGGCCGGGGTCGCCAGCGTGGCGTAGCCGATCGTGGCGGCGCCGGCCACCACCAGCACGACGATCGGCGCCTTGCTCCGCCAGGCCAGGGCAACCGGGCCCACAAGCAGCAGCACACACGCAAGGACATCAACCGGACGCGCCAAGCCCGCCGCATATGTCCAGTTGCCGAACACGTGGAAACAGAGCGCGGCGACGACCGCCCCGGGCCAGGGCGCATGACGGCCCGGCCGCCCCCGCCAACTCTCGGCGCCGCCTCTCCGGCCGGCCCGATCACGCCACCTCTCGGAACCACTGCGGCCAACCCGATCACGCCACGCCTCGGAACCGCCCTCACGGCCAACCCGATCACGCCACGCCTCGGAACCGCCCTCACGGTCGGCCCGATCACGCCAGGGCACGGAGCCACTGCCCCAGGCCGGATGGTCGCGCCACCTCTCGGAGCCCTCGCCACGGCCCACGCGGCCGCTCCGCGTCTCGGGGTCCTGGCTCGCGCGGTTGTGCCAGGGCTCGGAGGCGGCACGGCGGGTCGGGCGGCCGGGTTGGTCCGGCCGCCACGGCGGAAACTGCCGGTCCGGGTTGCGCACGCCATCGAACCTACGGCACCGCTGGTCACCCGGGCATCCACACGCAGACCGACAACGCGCTGCTCCCCAGGTAGTACGGCCACCCCGGACGTACTCCTTAGGAAGTACGCCTGCGACGGCTGGCTGCTCCGCTGGCCGCGTACGGGATGCTCCGCAGGGCCGACGCGGGCCGCGGCCAAACCGGCGACTCTGGAGTGCAGAACCCGCCATGTCCCAGGAGGTCACCGTGCAACCCACCGACGCCACCTGGTCCGGGCCGAACCGGCTCCGGACCTCCGACACCGAACGCGAGCAGGTCGCCGAGATCCTGCGGGCCGCGATGACCGAGGGCCGGCTCACCCTCGAGGAGGGCGAGGAGCGGCTGGGCGCCGTGTACGCGGCCAAGTTCCGCGACGAGTTGGCCCCGCTGACCGCGGACCTGCCGGACAACGGCCGTCGGGCGCTGGCGGACACGCCGAAGGCCCAGGCCGCGACACGCCGAGACGTACGCCGCCACGCCGGCTTCGTGGCGTTCGTGGCGCTCTTCCTGACCAGCCTGTGGGTGCTCTCCGGCGCGCACTTCTTCTGGCCCGCGATCCCGCTTGCGTTCCTGGTCATCGGCCTGATGCGGCACGCCCGGTACGGCCGCTACCGGCACGAGTACTACTACCAGCACCGCGTCGCACCGTGGAATGCGCCACACCACCGGTGATCAACAACACTCCACAGTAGACGTGGCGGTCGTTGCCCACCCCCTCCCGCTCTGCGACAGTTGCCAGGTTTACCCGGCCGCTCTCGCGACGGGGGCATCGGGGAGGGGTGGGCACGACCATGATGGGTCCGTCGCACGCGCTGTCGGGAGCGGCCGTCTGGCTGGCCGGCTGCTGGGCCTTGGAGCAGTTCGCGGGGTACGACCAGTCGCCGCTCGCGGTGGCGGTCGGCACGGCGGTCTGCGCGGGCGGTGCCCTGCTGCCGGACCTGGACCTGTCGGGCAAGGTAACCCGCAACCAGGGCGGCGCGACGGTGGCCCGCACGTTCGGCGTGTTCTCGCTGTTCGCGGCCGAGGTGATCGAGAAGGTCTCGCTCGGCATCTACACGGCGACGCGACTCAGCAAGGATCCGCGCCGCAACAACGGGCACCGCACATTCACCCACACATTGCCGTTCGCGGGCCTGGTCGGCTGGGGCACGACGGCGCTGTGCGCGAACTATGGCAAGTGGGCCGTCGTGGCCGTGGTGTTCCTGATGGCCGGGCTGGCGCTGCGAGGCCTGTTCGACGAGTGGGCGGAGCGCGCGGGCTGGGTGATCGTGACGCTGGCATCGGGCGTGATCGCCTGGTTCACGGCGGCGAACCTGCCCGGCGACCGCGGCTATCCGATGCTGGGCTTCGCGGTGGGCGTGGGCTGCTTTGTACACCTATTGGGCGACATAATCACCAAGAACGGCGTACCGATCTTGTGGCCAATCCCGACCGGCCGCCGGATGTGGCGCATGGTGGGTGTGCCGAACGGCATCGCGGTGAAGGTGGGCGGTCGCGGCGAGGTCCTGGTGCTGCGCACGGTCTTCACAATCGTGGCTTTGCTCGCGGTCTTCGGCATGTTCGCCCCCCACGTGCTGCAACGCCTCGACCTGGACGTCTGGGCCGACGGCTAACCCAAGCGTCCCCCGACTAGCCCGGTGGACCAGTTCGGCCAGGTGGCTCAGTCGGCTGGGCGCCAGCCGAGTGCCGGGCCGAGACTGGTGGCCATGTCGGTGAGGATCTGCACGTAGTCGTCGTGGTCGAAGCTGAACGGCAGCGCGAACGCCACCTCGTCCACCTCCCGGAATGCGGCATGCTCGTAGAGCCGCTCGGCGATCTCCGCGGATGTGCCCACGAGATCCACCGCGAACATCAGCCGTGCCGGCCCCTGCGGCGTGGCCGTGCGCGGTGTTCGCTTCTCCGCGTACGCCAGGTATTTTGCGCGCTGCTCCGTCGATGCCGTGTCTGTGGGGATGACCACGAGTCCTTGGGAAACTCGGGCCCGCGGGCCGTCCGGGTGGTGGGCGCGGAACGTGCGGATGTGCGAGAGCTGGATCTCCGCGAAGTCCTCGGACTCCTCCGCTTTCACCACGCTGCTGGTCAGGAGATTCATCCCGTGCTCCCCCGCCCACTGCGCCGAGCGCAGGCTGGCGCCGCCGTACCACATGCGGCTGCCCAGGCCCTTGGCCTGCGGCTGGACTCGGTCGGAGAAGACCTCGAAGCCCTCCACGCCGCCGGCCTCGGTGGCCTGCTCGCCGCGGACCATGGCCAGCAGGCGGCTCACCCGCTCGTAGCCGAAGTCTTCGGCGTCCGCGGTGTCCGGGTAGAGCGCCTGCTTGACCTGGTCGTAGCGCATTGGCAGGCCGACGCTGACGCCCGGGTTCAGCCGGCCCCCGGCCAGGATGTCGACCGTGGCCAGGTCTTCGGCTAGGCGCAGCGGGTTTTCCCAGCCCAGCGGGATCACCGCGGTGCCCAACTCGATGCGGGTGGTGCGCTGGGAGGCCGCGGCCAGCACGGCTACCGGCGAGGAGATGCCGTATTGCAGGTGGCGGTGTCGGACCCAGGCGCTGTCGAAGCCGAGTCGTTCGCCCAGCTCGATGATCTCCAGGGTCGACTCGTGGCCCGGGCGGGGGTCGGCACCGTCGAACAGGCCGATGGTCAGGAAGCCGAGCTTCCGCAAAGATTCCGATGGCAGGGGCACAGCCGCATTCTGCCGGAACCGACGCCCAGCCCGGGCGGTGTCCGCGCGTGATCTTCGCCCAAGCCTGCGAAACCCCAGACCACCGATGCTGCTGGCGAAGTCGGTGGTTGCTCTGGGCCACCTTTCGTGCATCCGCCGCACCCACGGAGGGCCAAGGAAGGCCCTTGGCCAGGCAATATGCAAAATCACCGCCCCGGGCGGGCTCGGCCTACGGGAGCGCCGGAAGGTATGCGTGATCCCGCGGAAGACTCTCCGCCAGCTACGCGGCGTCGGCGTAGCACTCCACGATCGAGACGTCGAGCGGGAAGCGGACCGTCGTCGGGCCGAACAGCAGCTCGCCAGCCTTGGCCGCGCTCGCCCGGACCGCCTCCGCGACCTGCTCCGCCTCCTCCGCCGGGCAGTGCACCCCCACCTCGTCGTGTACGAAGAGGACCAGCTCGGCCCGGGTGCCGCGCAGTGCCGTGCGTAGCGTCGCCAGCAGGACCAGCGCCCATTCCGCCGCGGTGGCCTGGATGACGAAGTTGCGGGTGAAGCGGCCCCGGGCGCGGCCCGATGCGCCGCCCTGGGGCGCCTCCGCCGAGCCTGCCTCCTCCGGCGGCTCCAGGCCGGCGTCGCGCCAGGCCGTGGACGCCGGCGGGCAGGTGCGGCCCAGCCACGAGCGGACCAGTCCCCCGGCCTCGCCCGTGCGCGCCGCCGCCTCCACATACTCGAAGGCTGTCGGATAGCTCTGCCGCAGCACCGCCAGCGCCGGGATCGCCGCGCCGCCGGTTTGGCCGTACATGGCGCCGAGTAGCGCTAGCTTGGCTCGGGCTCGGTCGCCGCCGAATGAGTCGGTCGCCAGCGCCGCGTACAGGTCGCCGGCGGCGCCGGCCGTTGCGAGTCGGGCGTCGCCCGAGACGGCCGCCAGCACCCGGGGCTCCAGCTGGCCCGCGTCGGCCACCACGAACCGCCAGCCCGGGTCGGCCCTTACCGCGCGGCGGACCACCTTTGGCACCTGGAGGGCGCCGCCGCCGCGGGTTGCCCAGCGGCCCGAGACCACGCCGCCGGGGACGTACTCCGGGCGGAAGCGGCCGTCGCTCACCCACGCGTCGCGCCAGGCCCAGCCGTGTGCCGTCCAGATGCGGTAGAGCTCTTTGTATTCGAGCAGTGGCTTTACCGCCGGGTGCTCCACCTTGCGCAGCACCCAGGCGCGGGTGTTCGGGATGTCGATGCCGGCGCGGGCGAACGCGCGCAGCACCTCGGCGGGCGAGTCGAGGTGCAGGCCGTGTACGCCGAACGCCGCGTTGACCTCGGCGGTCAGCTCGGCGAGCCGGCGGGGCGGGCCGACCGGCTGGGGCGCACCGAGCAGGTCGCGCAGGAGCTGGTCGTGGATGTCGGCGCGCCAGGGCAGGCCGACGTGGCCCATTTCCGCGCCGACCAGCGCGCCCGCGGACTCGGCGGCCACCAGCAGCGCGAACCGGCGGGGCTGTCCGGTGCCTGCGATTCGGCGATGCTGGTCCGCATACACCCCCGTCAGGGCCTCGAGAACGACGGAGCCGGCGGCGGCCGGCGAACCGCTCAATGCCTCGAAGAGGGCGCCCTGGGCGAAGCCCGGTGGATCCGCGATCCGCGGCGGCGGGTCGGCCGGGACCGGGGCGCCGGTCAGGCGCGCCCAGGCCGCGGCCAGGGCGCGCGGCTCGCCCCAGCGGCCCGCGTGGCCGAGCAGCAGGGCCTCGGTCAGCTCGACGTCGTGGCAGCGGCCGACCCGGACGCCGGCGCGCAGCAGCGTGGGATAGCCGTCGGTGGTGGCGGCCCAGAGCCAGCGGGGCTGCTCGGCGGCCTCGCGCGCGGCGATCGCGGCGGGCAGATCGGCGACCTGCCGCGGCTCCCCCGCGGGTCGGCCGTCGGGATGCACGTCCTGCCAGCGGCCGGAGCCATGCCAGCTTCCGTCGTCAGACACCACAGCCACCAGCACAACGTCATTCTGCCGCCGGGGTACGACAACATTTCCGGTTACGGTCGTCTCATCACAACCAACCCAGGCACCCACGCCGAAAGAGAAGCCATGACAACCGGCCCCGGCACCAGGCTCGACATCCCCGCACTGCTCGCGGCGCTCACCCTGGAAGAGAAGGCCGGGCTGCTTGACGGCGCCGACTTCTGGCGTACGCAGCCTGTCGAGCGCCTGGACATTCCCGGCATCATGGTCACCGATGGCCCGCATGGCCTGCGTAAGCAGGCCGGCGCGGCGGACCACGTCGGCCTCAACGACAGCGTCCCGGCCACCTGTTTCCCGCCCGCCGCGGGCCTGGCCTCCAGCTGGGATCCCGACCTGCTCGCCCGGATCGGCGCGGCGCTGGGCCGCGAGTGCCGGGCCGAGCAAGTCGCCGTGCTCCTCGGCCCGGGGATCAACATGAAGCGCTCGCCGCTCTGCGGCCGCAACTTCGAATACTTCTCCGAGGACCCCCTGCTGGCCGGCGAGCTCGGCGCGGCCCTGGTGAACGGGCTGCAGGCGCAGGGCGTCGGCGCCTCGGTCAAGCATTTCGCCGCCAACAACCAGGAGACCGAGCGGATGACGGTCTCGGCCGATGTCGACGAGCGGACCCTGCGCGAGATCTATCTGCCCGCCTTCGAGCGGGTCGTCAAGAATGCGCAGCCGTGGACCGTGATGTGCTCCTACAACAAGATCAATGACGGGTACGCCGGGGAGAGTCACTGGCTGCTCACCGACGTGCTGCGCGACGAGTGGGGCTTCGCGGGCCTCGTGGTTTCCGACTGGGGTGCCGTCCATCGCCGCGACGCGGGCCTGGCCGCCGGACTCGATCTTGAAATGCCGTCCTCGGGTGGCGGCGGCACCCGCGTGATCCTGGAGGCGCTCAAGACCGGCGGGCTCACCGAGGCGGAGCTGGACCTGTCCGTGACCCGGCTCCTGACGCTGGTCGACCGGGCCCTGCCCGCGCTGGGCGAGGGACAGACCTTCGACCCGGACGCGCACCACGCCCTGGCCCGGGAAGCAGCGACCGCCAGCGCCGTGCTGCTCAAGAACGAGGACGCCATCCTCCCCCTCGATCCACGGGCCGGCGGGACTGTCGCGGTGATCGGCGAGTTCGCCCGCACCCCGCGCTTCCAGGGCGCCGGTTCCTCGCAAGTGAACCCGACCCGGGTGGACACTGCGCTGGATGCGCTGCGTGCCGCCCTGGCCGGGCGCCGCGAGGTCAGCTTCGCGCCCGGCTTCGTGATCGAGTCCGGCGACGCCGACCCTGAGCTGGTCGAGGAGGCGGTTCGGATCGCGGCGAGCGCCGAGGTGGTCGTGGTCTTCCTCGGGCTGCCGCCTTCGTACGAGTCCGAGGGCTACGACCGCGAGCACATGGACCTGCCGGCCCACCAGATCGAGGTGCTGCACGCCGTCGCCGACGCCAATCCGCGCGTGATCGTCGTACTCTCCAACGGCTCGGTCGTGACCGTCGCGCCCTGGCAGGATCGCGCCAGGGCGGTGTTGGAGGGCTGGCTGCTCGGCCAGGCCGGCGGCGCCGCGACCGCCGATCTGCTGCTCGGCGTCGCCGCCCCGGCGGGCCGGCTCGCCGAGACCCTTCCGGTCCGCTTTGAGGACAATCCCACGATTGGCGCGTTCCCCGGCGAGCTGGGCCATGTCCGGTACGGCGAGGGCCTGCTGATCGGCTACCGCTGGTACGACGCGCACCGCCTCCCGGTGGCGTACCCGTTCGGCCATGGCCTGTCCTACACGACGTTCAGCTACCGGGACCTCGCGATCGTGCTGCGCGCCGACGGCGAGGAGCCCGAGGTGGAGGTGACCCTCACGGTCACCAACACCGGCGAGCGCTCCGGCCGGGAGACCGTACAGCTCTATGTCACCGACCCGGCGGCGAGCGTCTTCCGGCCGGAGCAGGAGCTGCGCGCGTTTGCGCAGGTCACCCTGGAGCCGGGTGAGAGCGCACCGGTCGCTCTCACCCTGGGGACCCGGGCGTTCGCGTTCTGGCATCAGACCGGCGGGCGCTGGGTCGTCGAGGGCGGCGAGTACGGCATCCGCGTCGGCGCGTCCTCCCGCGATATCCGCCTGGCCGGCACGCTCGTGCTCGCCGGCCAGGATTTCGTCGCGCCGCTGGCCGCCGACGCGACCACGAATGCCTGGCTGCGGCACCCGACCGCCGGCCCGTGGCTGCGTGACCAGCTCGGCGAGGGCTTGTTCCCCGCGATGCTCGCCGATCCGCAACTCGGTCCGATGATCCGTGCCGTCCCGTTGCGGCGGCTCTCCCGCTTCCCTGGCTTCCCGATCGCGGAGCAGGACGTCGATGCCGCCGCGCGGCGGTTCAACCCGGCTGGTACGGGATAGCTCGCACGCCCGGGGCCACGCTGGTGAGGCACCGGCCGCTCGGCAGGTCGAACTTCCAGCCGTGCAACTGGCAGGTCAGCACGTCGCCGTCGACCAGGCCGAAGCGGCGCAGGTCCGCCTTCAGATGCGGGCAGCGGCGCTGCACGGACCAGTCCCCGAGCACGATGTCCTCGGTGTCCACGGCGCGTTCATGCTCGTCGTACCAGCCCTCGGCATACTGCATCCGTTCCTCGGTGAGGCACTCGAAGAACGCGTAGATGAACTCGTTGTACCGTCCGATCCGGGTGGCGGAGAACCGACAGGACAGGAACAGCGAGTTCACCCAGTCACCCTCGTCGGTGAAGATCAGATGCTCGACGAGCTCGCGCTGGACCCGGAAGCCGTATCGGGCCCGCTCACCGGCGTACGGCCGCACCTCCCGATTGTCGAAGTCGATGACCACCGACTCGGTGCTGTCGTCCTGGTAGCCGACGAGGTCGAAGCGCACCGGGCTGCCGATGCCCTTGGCGATGTAGACGGAGCTCCGCAGCAGCGGCTCCATCCGCATCTTCATCTCCTTGAGAACGTCGATCTCGGGGTGCCGCCAGGTG
>Ga0307515_10025139_pt1 | contig 10325 bp, 11 predicted proteins | sample 17_EM_MG_FD_194513 | JGI IMG/M metagenome (GOLD analysis project Ga0307515, IMG submission 194513) | Populus trichocarpa ectomycorrhiza microbial communities from riparian zone in the Pacific Northwest, United States - 17_EM | ecosystem: Host-associated > Plants > Roots > Unclassified | place...
TAAATTGTATTGGATACCCGTATGAAACCAGACCTTACTGTGATACATGAGACACAGGTACTTGAGTAGTCGCATAAATCGTCGATATAGGATGACGATATAGGAGACTTACTCCTCAGGCCTCAGGATGAACAAGAAATTGACTGAGGAACGATACGGGCAAAACGACCGAAAGGGAGCAAACAAGTACAAATACATCAGTGCTGGACAAATGTGTTCGTCCGAAGTCCCCAGGTCAAACGGTTTCGCAGGAACTCCATGCACAACGGCGCGTTCGGTGCGAGCGCGTGAGACCCAGGGGTCTCTCACTCTCACTCTCTCCTTCTATGTCTTCCGATGGATTGAAGGAAATTACCGACACTGGTCATGATACACGATGCACGATATGTGAGCCCACTTCCTTTTATCCGGTTCATGAGTAGACTTTCCTGACCTACCCTGATGTCCACGTCTCACTCCAGTTCGCCGCCATTGGTGACCTTCAGAGAACTAGAGGAAGGCTCTTAGTCATTAACCTCTTCTTCAAGTGTGTGCTTCCGTGTGGAGGCTAACCCCCTTGGCCCAGCGGCGTAACACAACCTCTCGCCGCCTTAGGTTCTTTCCCACCATCAACAACGTTATCGGACAACACGGTGGTGTCATCAAGCACGGTGCTCTCGTCCCCGGTGAAGATAATCTCTTTCAGGGCGTACTTTGGCCTTGTGTTCCCTTCTCCCAATGGCCAGTCCCGGGCACATTTCACGACTTTGTTCCGATAAATGTTGTAGTTCTCGCTACAACTCGAAATGCCAAGTGATTCTTTGCGTCCCAATTTCTGAGCTGAGCCCGGGTGATTTCGCTTCACGACTTGCCCGACTTATTTTAAGCTGGTCCCCTCAAGCGTACCTCATTCTGCGAACACACAAGCTCCCAGTCAGCACCACGAACAGGGGCCGGTCAACATCCCACCACCTCTGCAGCAATCGACTCCGTGACCGACGCAGAGATCAGCTCCCCACGAGATCCTCGGCCCGGTGCGGTTGAGCCCGTCTGCCACATGGTAGTGCTGGGGTATTTTGAACCCCCGCCCTCGTGTTCGGTCTCATATATCCCTGGCACCACCGGCCGATTCCCGGCCACCCCCATGGGTGCATCATTCGACAGGGCTGTAGCTCACCTGTCGACAGAGAGGCGGAACCAGTTGTGAGTTACTTTTGTAACCCAACGATTGTGCTTTCGGGATTCCTCACTTGCGGCGACCCGCGGGTTGATGGTAGAACAGCCGACGTATTCCTCCAATATTATTTCATCGAACAGGAAGGTGGCAGACTAGCTCCACCCGCACCAACAGAATCCCACTCCGCGGCAAACGGTCTTCATCGTGAGGGAAGAAATAAAAAGAGGTGAGAATGATAGAAAGCTTCACGCAGCCTCTTGTCTGCTTCGGTCCCCCTATCAAGGCGCCGAATTCCCTGGAACACTCTCCTTATCAGGGACCTTCACAATGGACCCTCTGCAGGATCGAAACCGTTATGCGGCTTTCATGACATCGTCGCGGTGGTCCCCGACGAGTGACGTGCGTGGTACGCTCATTTGGTTGCATTTCCTGGACTATGCACCCGTTTTTATTTCTCTACAGGTTTCCTCTTGTCAACCTTTACTTCCGCCTTAATATCACTGTTGACCCTACAGAGCCGTGCGTTCCATTATCATGAGATCATGTCCCGTACTCTGCGTAGGAGTTGGGTCTACAGATCAGGTTTGTCGCGCCCGTACACAGTGTTCATTTAGGCAGGGAGAAATAAAAATGTAAACTGGCGTAGGATTCCGCACGGGCCACCCACAACCACAACATGAACGTGGAGGTAGAAGCGTGAGAGACCCAAGCGATAATCCGCACATTGACATGTGGTTCTGACGACTCGACGAGCGAGCGTCCGTTTCATCGAATGTACTTCCAGGGAGGAGCTCGTGTCTCAATTTGGCAGAGCGGTCCGGACATCATGCGTCATGCATCGTGCGTCGTGCACTAATGCTCGAAGAACGGTGAGTGGTCAACAAAGCAGATCGCAGAGTTTGACGATTGCCAAGGGCTTTTGCGTGTTGGATTCGATTGGAACGAGCCAGGAGGACGGCGCTGAGCTGAATATCCGCCCCATTGCACCAAGTTCTCTCCGTGGAATCGAGCCATCTGTGGTGTGGTTTCCAACCCGGGTGCCTTCAGTCGCTACCCGAGTTTGACCAATTTTTCGATTTTCCGTCCCGACGACGTTCGTGCGGGGCGTAAAGAATTCTGGGCAGGTAAGAAAACTCATTGTCAGCTATAACCACGCCATCTGGTTCTACCACCGCGAATCGGAACCTGTGACACGGTGGGATCCGAACACGACCGGATCAGGCTGTATCTTCAGGGCGGGCAAGATGAAATAGACTGCGTTAGATACGAACAGACCCTGATGTGAGAATGGCCGAGGTCCCGAGGAGTTAGTAGAGAGCAGGCGAGCGGAAGCACCGGATCAGATTAGATCCCCGATGGCAAGAAGACCGCACCTCGGTCCGTGATCGGAATACAAGGTTGCATGACATACGGTGTCGAGTTCGAGGTTTGTAGTGGTGTACTCAGGTAACTGCAGGTCAGAGGACCTAAGCTAGCTAACCTGTTGAACCTTTGGTTCACCTGCTAACAAGTGTTTGCTAACAAGTAGGCTGGTTGGTGCTCCTTGAACTGGATCACCAACTCCACAGGGGGAAGCGGGGTTTCCTGTTTTCCGGCTCCTGCCTGCTGAGTTCGCTGAAGTTGCTTGTCCCAGAGAACTTTCCTTCAGTAGTGTGAGAGGGTCTCAATAAAGGTTGGTCAAGTAGTACACTTTGGAGGACACTGTACCTTGAAGATATCGAATGGAATGAGATGATCTCGATCTGCCTTTGATGGTTAAGAATGGATCGACCTGTGATGATCAGGAATGGATCAACAGACTAGATGGCTAAGGGGTATGTTGGAATGGAAACGGTTGCCTAGTAACCAGAGGCTGTGCAGAAACTGGTTGCTATGGTGATCTGAATGATCGTTGCTATGACAATATGTCTTGGTTGCTATGGAGACTGATGGGGGTTGCTATGGTGATATGTCTTGGTTGCTATGGAGACAAGGTGTGGCTGTGCACTTACGCCTTGTGGCTGTGTCGATATGTCCTAGGTGGGGTTGACTGAATGAACCAGGGTAATCTTCCTGCTGACAGGTCTGCTGTCAGTTCTGTGAAGATATCTGTCTCAGCAAAATACTTGTCTGTCTTGCAGCACTCTCTGCCTGAAGTAACCTCAATGGAGATTCGAACCTTCAGTACTAACAGAGATCTGGATGCTGACACTTAACAGAAGTTCAAGTGTGCTGAGGGATTCTGAGTTCTTGATCAAACGTTCACACAAGGAAATATGGGTAGACTGCAACTGAATTGTGATACCTATCTATCACTCAACCAGACAGTTCAAAGGGTAGAGACAGTGGCTTGGCACAAAGGAAGAGGCAAGAGGTCCTTTCCTGAGAGGTCCCTTGGTTGGACACCTCAATAATCAGCTCTCTTGGGGAATCTTCCTGTGAGCACCAAGTTAGAAGAGGTCTATTCTGAGCAAAGGAGTGTCTCAGAGATAGAGGAGATAGCTCTCTTCTGCAAGAGATGAGTCTCTTTGGTGAGAGGTCTGCCCTGGCAGCAACAAGTACCAAAAGGTTAGGGGGGGGTCTCTCTTCCTTAGAAGTGCAGGTGAGTTTATTATATATCGTAGCACACAAGAATCCCATGGAATATTCCAGAAGTTCCATGACCTTCCATGGCCTTCTATCACATTCCACAGGGTTCCATTACTATAACTATACTAAGTCCAATCCTTCCAGAACCTTCCATAATCTTCCATGATGTTCTATATTATTCCATGACCTTCCACAAGGTTCCATGGGCTTCCATGAAGTTCTATGAGGTTCCATGGCCTGTTTGCTGGGTGTCTCAGGTCCCTAAGGTTCACTACTGATGGGTTAGGAGTTGCTATCCTGCCACCTACCTGAATAACAGGTATTCTGAGAGGCAGAACATGTCGCTGGGTGTACTCTGAGGCTGCATTATATTGGATATATGTTCTGTGCAGGGTTGGCATGATTCATTCAATATCCTACAAATATCAGGACATGCATTCGCTATGCGCGACAACGGTCCAAGAGCATTCCCATCCTTGGGCCGCAGATTCCCGGTCAGAGGTCGCTCTTAAGTGAAGGGGCTGCTCTGCGCTCTTTCATCAACAAGTCGTTCTTTCCCTCGCTTGTCCCCCATGTCCTCAGCTGGATTGGAGGAGATTATCGACGCCGGTCACAATATGTGAGTCTCCTGGAGTCCTGCAATCCTGTTCATGAGTGGACTCACCCGACCCTCGGTCTCCGAAATCTTCGATACCGCAGCGAGGGTGGGTATTGATCTTCATCGTTTTTATGACCCCGTACGAGGGATCACGACTAGTATTATGGGATTGCAGTCACCACCGTCCTGTCGAAAGATCAAATACGCTTAGCACGGGAGGAGGTTGTCATGGGGTACGCAGGGATAATCACTTATTGGACGGCATCCATTGACAATGCGGTAGTGTTTGCGATTTCCCTTGCGGCACGTTAGCCTCTGCAGTGGATCTCTTCCGCTCTGAATGGATAGTGTGTAACAGGTACCTGCCGATGGCATATTAGCTCTGGTTTTTAACAATACCTTCCTGAGTGTCTCATATTGCGATTGCCTCCACTGGATATTAGCTTCATTAGGCTGTGGGACATGCTGTTGCAGATGATCCAACCACAGTTCCAACTGCCCCAGCACATGATCCAGATATTGGAGGAGCTCTTTCCGGTAGTACCCCATCCTGATTCCACTAAAACTACCCCTGATTAAGCCATAAATCTCATCAGTGGCCAAGTTCTCCCACTTTGACCAGACAAGGAGTAAGTATGCTGTGAGTGTTTCCATATCCCCAAGTCCTTGGACCCCAGTAACACCCAGCCTGGCCCCCTGAAAACGCCCTGCACAGACTTGAGGGAGAGAGGGGGATTTTCTCAACCATGACCACATTTCAGGAGGTATGTGTGATTGTAGAGAAGGACAGGATGCAATATGCAATAGTACATCAGCTACACTTTGGCCAACCTCCTCTGTATGTGGAACTGTTGAGGCTGCTGTTGCCCATGCTTGGACCCAGTGTTCATCCACCCCCCATTGCCATAATAGGTGAGGTGACATGAGTATAAAGGCCTGCTTTGTGGAAGCAGAACTCTCCTCATTCAATAGCATAGCAATGGGGAGGTGCTTGATGCAGTGCCACAGGAAGTCCATCCTCTTTGAGGCCCTGGCAGCATGCAAGCACACATCAAGCACCTTGTGTTGTCCATTTTGCTCCTGCCAGAGTGCATATGAAAAGAGTGCAGTGATAGTCTTGTGCTTGGAACAGATTGGGCCTCGATCACCAGCACTGATCATGGCTTCAAGCTTCTGAGTTATTAGCTCCAGAACTTCCTCCACCTGTGTGCTATTTCTAGGTCAGAGAAATATATATCTATTGGGAATGAGCTTACCATTCATCTGGGGTAATATTCCTGATCTCTGAGATATCACAGTCCAGGGAAAGTGCAATGATTAAAAGGCAATTCACAATAACCAAGGTAGAAGGTGGGGGGACCATGGACAGGGTATGAAGGACAAAATGGAGGATCCAACAGGGTACTTTCTTCCTCCTCTTGTACTCAGACTGAACAAGGTTGGTGAGAGAATGGATGAATGCAATGCCTTCCCAACTAGATAGTTTATAATCTCTCCACTGGACTTGTCGATGTCCTGCTCGGCGTGCCACCCAGTCCTGGTTTCTCTGCCCTTGATATAAAGCAGAGTGGATTGCACCAAATATGTGATGAAATGGGAGTCCATTGAACTTGGTATTGGGTGGGAAAACTTTGGCATATTGTTGACAAACATCTACAAGAACACCTGATGATGGACCCACAGCTGAGAGGTGTGAAAAGGTATAGAGCAGGCATATAGCAGACAATGTAGCAAGTCCCTCCAGCCCTTGGGTGACCATCACTATCCCATCAGCCACTTTGACACAGCTAACTAAAGCACCAAGGCACCCTACAGCAAGGGAGGGATCAAGGTTAGACAGTTCCAACCTAGTGACAAGGTGCTCCAGGGCTGACATGTGATGGTCTTTGTTTAGTGAAGTTTGGAGAATCCATGAAATGCACCACAAATCCAACAATATTGTTTGGTGGTCCACCCCATGAGTTGGAGTAGAATGTGCACTAGGCAACCAGGTGTACACTTGGTGGATAAGTGCCACAAATGGCTGGATTATCACTTGGCCAAGGCAGGCACCATCAGATGCCAGTGCAGGGAGGAGCTGATCAAGAACACCCCTCAGGAAGAACCTGACTCCAGACCACCGGTACCACCGGTTCCCATATGCCCAAGAATTCAATCTCCAAGCATTTCCCTGGAACACACCAACTGTTGCAGAGTTTCTAAAGGCATGCCCCAAGGTGAGAGCAATAGCTAAGGTGGCTGAGGTGGCTGATTGAAGGATGTGGGATCCTGGTGTCTGATATGGACAGCTTACAAAGACTGCCCCTGCAATGACAATGAGGAGGTAGAAGAGAATGCCAAGGGAGGTCACACCAAGGATGACTGATGCAATTGTGGTGTCTATCTCCCAGAGATATCGGGAGAGGGCACAACCAAGGAGGAACAGCGCACCCTGTAGCATCAGGGGTAAGGACTCCATCACATAGTGAAAATACCACGTGATGATCCCATTGAGCTTCTGCTGCCGATTCTGACTGCGCTCAATGGCAGTCCCTCGCATGTTCGTCGACATGTATCGGTTCAACCATTGCTTGCCGAGCATTGCGAGGAACGCGGAGAAGAGCGAAGCCGTGAGGCTGGCATACAGGACGGCTTGGACCTGGACAGTTGTGTGTGGGGGACTGGTCCATCGTGGTGGGAGAGCGGGAACATCATCGCCGAAAGTGGTGCTGTCTATCTTGTAGATCAGGACGCGGAGGAGGGCGGCCGACTCTTCGTTTGGGTCTGGCCGGATCTGGGAGTTGACCTCGATGATGAAGGCGGAGGTCACCGCGGAGAACAGACCGGCCTGTTATCCGATCGGTATGTGTCGTTTGAGCAATCTGCAGCGGAAAGACTCACGAAGATCAATGTTGTGTTCAAATCTTCGTCATATCTCTTGTTGAACTCCTTGTCATATTCTTCGGCCACCTTCCTGTAATCCTCGTAGAATCGAGAGCGAACATCCTGTCCCTGACTGCGGGAGAAGTCTCAGCGACGTTCGGGAGAGGCGTGAAGAGGTGCCCTACCCGTCTCCTGGCTTCCCGCTGTCTGTCATGGCTTCATTCTTCTTCGACCCTTCCCCTGGGTCCTGGCTGAGGTCAGATATTAGCCGAGAGACATGTGGCTGACGAAATTTAGAAGCATACTTCTGTACGTTGTTCTCGAGGTTATTCGAATCGTTGGTACTTTGCTGACGCTTCTTGGATCTAAGTGCAAGTGATCAGCCATAAAAAAAAGTGCTTGATCAACATCAGATACACACCGCCTTCGTCTTATGTTGACCGGTTCAGAGGAGCTTGGGTCTTCCCTGGGCTCGTGTCCTGCCCCGTCACTCCCGCTACCTCGGCTGCGGGACACATCTCAGAGAAACGGAATCGTGGCACTCCGATGTACTTACCTTTCCATCGCGATCTCTTCTAGATCTGCCATAATAGGATATCGGAGGAGCTCACTGGGTTGTAGGTAAGTGAGTGGTGGTGGAAGGAAGGAAACGTGGCGGGCACTGAGCGCTAAAATATTGAATGGACACTGTGGCAGCACCTGGCCATGGGCATTTTCATGCTCACCGAGGCTCACCCCACCGGCCCCACGCGACTAAGAGCGTACAAAAGGGGACTGGACACTGGAACGCACTTCTTCAGATCTGATAGAGGACTGAAGGTTGTTGGCGATCCGCGATCCCAGTGGGTTCACGCCAGAACCTCCATGATATGTGAGTCCCCCCCTTTTTGACTCAGCTATCTGCCGCGTAACCTACGTGCGTGCGACGGCGGGATCCGTTTTTTGTGCACTTTGAACTTTGAATAGCATACAGGTGCTCTGGTCACCCTCCGTCGGTACGGTCGACCCGATATAAGGCCACACACGAGTGCCGTAGCATGACGGTTTCGGATTTGGAGTTCACTTGCCGTGAACCATACGCAACAACCCCCTGAGTCGATGCCGACCCTGACATCATGCCTGTGGGCCATGTCATAATGATGTACCCTGCGAGCCACCCGGGAATCGTTTACTGCTCCTGACTTTACTCCTCTCTTACCTACACAACCGTTTGCTCGATCTCCCACCTGACCGAAGTCACATTCACGACAACATGGCCGAGCCCATCCAAACCCTCGCCCAACAACTCATTCACCGCGCGATAGACCCATTCGGTCTCGCGATCCTGACCGGGGTCACCTCATCCTCTTTCTGGCTCTTCGGATCCCTCGGCCTCGCGATCGACGGTCTGCTGCCGGCCACCATCACCCAGTCGGAAAGGGCCAAGAGAGGCGTCAGCGAAACGTCCGCTTTGAAGATGTGGGAATGGATATTTAACCGTACAAGGGTGAGAGGTTTCTTCCCCCTCCCCCTATTCCGACCGGGGCTACTACCGTGACATCGGTTGTGCGAAAGGGGCCTCCAACGTTCCTGTGTGCTCACCGTTCGTCCCATAGATGCATTTTACATTGGCTGGGCTCATTGCCGGTACCTCCTTTTGGGTAGCTTCGGCCTTTCGCCCTGACCTACGACCGATCTTGTACGGGGCGTCTTTCTTCTCATACTCAGCCTTCCCGTACACGCTTGTAGTAGGTGAGTCTCTCAGATCCCCCGCCGCAGCAGGCTATATTGAGCTCATTGACCACCGAAAAAGTGATGCCTATCAACGAGGAGATCCTCAAAACCGTCAGCGATGCCTCCAAGCAGGGCGCAAAGGCTCCCGAGTCGGGACTGGTCGACAAGCTCTTCAGTGAATGGAACAAGTACAATTCCATCAGGATACTGATTGTTGCTGTCGCCTGGAGCTTGGGCATGGCCGCTCTCTTGCTCGCCTAGGTCGGCCCTTCGAATCGCCCGCCCGTTCAATCGGAACCTGCCAGGTAATGTCCGTGTAAATTTGTACGATAGCCCGTTGGAGTCCCCTTTTCCATTGCTCCCGCTACTTGATGCTTGAAAACCGAATGTACAGTATTTTATAAGATTTCCTGATAAATATGCTATCGCTGACTTCTGGTATGCGGGTCCTACAAAATCGATAAAAAGGTCTATTACTACATTATACGCCAGAAAAACAAGGAGCGCGAACGTCGCGTGGAGCCGACTGTGGGACGCAGTGAGAAGTAATCGTGGATGGTCGACGGTTTGCGGTATGGAAATTCAGCCCCGGCATCATATCCACCCATAGTTAGGCCAAGGCACAGGTGGTGACGGAACGCCCCTCCGACGCTGAGGTGATGACAGGAATACCTTTCCTAGCTTCTTCATTCCTCAAGCGTTCACGCGGCCTCCCCCCGCTTGAGGGAAGAGCCGAACGCGCGTCGAAGAAGGGGTCGTTCCCCAGTGAAGGCAACGGAAAGGAACAGGCACACCACCAACTGGCTGATAGTTATGAGCGAAATGACCGTCCACGCATTGTTGATCCTATCGTAGATCTGGCCGCAAAGGACTGGCCCAACTGAGGGATTAAAAGTGAGTTCGGATCGATTTACCGTGACTAGAGGAGGGGTGCGTACCACTGGAACCTATCGCGAAAACCGGGTATCAGCGGGGCGGGACCTGGAACGAGTACGACACAAACCCACCGATTCCGAAAGCGAGGTTAAAACCGCCATAAACATGCGCGTCTGGAAACATCCCGCGCAGTTAGCCAATAGCTGACCTCAGGCAAATGAAATAGTGCTGACATCCAACGCCTTCAATCGACCGACTGACCGCAGCCAATTCAGTCATAAGGGGCGACACGAGGCCAGCAGTGAACAGTACTACGAAGGTAACCCGACCGTGAGTTCCACAAAGCGGATTTAATAGAGGAGAGACCTCACCTTCGAACGCATAGATGACCAAGAACTGGAGCAAGTTTCCTTTCAGAATGATGGCACCCCACCAGGGGATACTGAGCAATAAAGTCAGGAATATGACCCATTCGGCACCGTTCTTGTCTGCGAGATGGCCGGTCAGGGGCATAGAGATCAGGGTGGGTACAACAGCGGCTATAAACGCAAG
>Ga0307515_10025140_pt1 | contig 10325 bp, 10 predicted proteins | sample 17_EM_MG_FD_194513 | JGI IMG/M metagenome (GOLD analysis project Ga0307515, IMG submission 194513) | Populus trichocarpa ectomycorrhiza microbial communities from riparian zone in the Pacific Northwest, United States - 17_EM | ecosystem: Host-associated > Plants > Roots > Unclassified | place...
GCTCGCCCAACAATCGTCCTATTAACCCTCTCTGCAACTCCATTCTGCTCCTGTGAATCGGCAGCAGAGACCTCATGCTTGCATCCAGAGGACGCCAGAAATTCCTCGAAAGCATGAGATGTATACTCCCCACCATTATCTGAACGAAATGCCTTAATCTTGACTCCATGCATGGCCTCACATCTTGCAAAGTACATCTTGATGCTGCCAAAAGCATCACTTTTCTTCTTGATGGGTTCCAATTCCGTCCAAGAAGTCGCATCATCCCTGAAACTGATATAATACTTTGCTCCTCCCAAAGACTGAGGAGTCATTGGTCCACAGAGATCAGAGTGGACCCTATCGAGAGTATTCGAGGCCCGTTGAGCAGGCTTGGATGATGGATGTCGGGTCTGCTTCCCCTGCAGACATGCAGCACATGCCTCGATGGCTGTGGAGGTTAATTTGATACCAGAGGCTGGGTCCTTGGCCAGCTGTTTGATTCCTTCGAATCCAATATGCCCAAGGCGTAGATGCCATTGGAACAGCGAATCAGCAGATTTCCTCGACGGATGCTGAATGGGAGATGATCTGATGGGCACCGAGGCTGTGGCGAGAGCAGCAACAACCGGATTGCTCTTGGTGTGAAGCACATATGAGTGTCCAATCAGTGTCGCAGTTGCTATGATATCAGGACCATTCAGAATGTGCATGACATGATCAGCTCCCTCGAAATCTCCATTAGGTGGACCTGAACCTGGCTGGTTGAATACAATCTGACACCCTGACTGGTGGATCAGGCGAAGAGAGAGAAGCGAGCTGAATCCAAGTGATGGAATATGGAGCACATCTTTGAGTGTGATATCTCCAGAGGGCAGGAGCAGCACCACATCTCCCCTACCGGCGGCCTTCACAATGCTGTTGTTGGCCAGTGTGACTGTTGTCGAGTCAGGATAGTACGTGCTAAAGTAACTCTGCTGGGAGGTCATATGGTGTGAGGCTCCGCTGTCAACAATCCATCGATCCAGAGTTGGAGGAGAGTATGCATTATCCTGTGCATTGACCTGGGCCATCCAAGCAACAGCCTGCCTCGCGTTGGCAGACCCCTGGCCCCTTCGATCCTCCCTGGCAATCCTCTTGTTACAGTCCTTCGCCCAGTGTCCCTTGAAGTGGCAGTAGCTGCAAGTGTCCTTGGAGCGGTTCCCACGCCGCTGATTGTATGACACTTTCGTAGGCTTCCCATTCTCCGCATAGAAAGCAACTCCTCCTCTCCTGGAAGCTGTCTTCCCCCCAGCGAGCTTCTCATGTTCCAGAATCAGTCTGGATGATACCTCTTCGAAGGTCAGAGACTCAGCGTTGGTGATGCTAGTTCTGAAAGGGTGGTACTCCATGGGCAAAGTGTTGAGCGAGAGGAAGATCTTGTCATCGTCCTCATAGGCTGTGCACCTAGCACTGAGAAGCTGGTTAAGGAGCTTCTGCAATTTCGAGATGAAATCTGACATATCTTCCCCTTGGTACTGTACCTTAGACAGCTCACTCCTGAGGATCCAGATTCGTTGCTTGTCCTTCCCCTGGTACCGCTCCTTCATCATCTTCCACAGAGTCGCTGGATCACGCTCAGTAGAGTACATCTCTCGATGATTGGCATCAAGCATTCGGCCTAGAAGTCCACGGACCTTGGTGGCTTTCGTGTCCCATGCCTGCAGACTCTCATCCAGCTTCGTATCGATGGAGGCACCAGAGGAGGTGGAGGTGGAGCCAGATGGAGTAGAGGAAGTTGGTGGCGATCCAGTGGCGTCCTTGGTGGCAGCAGGTCGAGGTTCCTTGCCTTCGATCAGTGCAAGCCAATCTTTCTCCGCAAAGATGTCGGTGGCAGCAAGTAGCCAATTGCGAAAATCTGAATGAGAGCTGAGGGGCTTGATAAAGCCAATTGAAGCGAGAGCAGAGAGATCAGAAGTCATCTTGAGATATATGTGAGGGAGGGATATGATACTAAAGCGAAGGGGAGATAGAAGAGGCAATGTGGAATGGGAATAAGCGACGATAAGTTGGATGTAATGAATTGGATGAGAAGCAAGAAGGAGGTTGAAAGAGGTCCTTATATACGAAATCCTTTGGTCAAAGGACTGATCTGAATGTGTTCGAATGGCATGCCAAGTGGCAGTTGATCGGAACACCAGTTGATCGGAACACCAGTTGATCGGAACACCAGTTGATTGGAACACCAGTTGATCCGAACACCTGGATGGGGAGCTAGAAGAAATTCCCTTCGTGAGGTATTTCTGTGCCGGAAGTCACCGTAGCGCGGTATGTGACCAGGGGCGATCTAAGTGGCGGCACCACTATCACCGGCGGTTGCACAACTAGCACCACCGCTAGAAGCACCGCTAACAACTAAACAAGAAGTTCGGAGAAGAGAGAAGAAATGCCGCAAGAACTTCGTTGTCGGAGAAAGGAGATTCAGACCTCCGATCCTGTAGTGGTCAGAGCGAAGGAGATTGAAACAATCTCAAAACAGAAGGTCTGGAGTGGACCGTAGAACATAAACCGGAAGTGTACTTGGATGAGTGACTTAGATGTAGCGTTCCCGGCCTGGCGGGAAGCTCAGAACGGAAGGTCTTCCGGTGAGGTAGCCTTGGAAAACAATGGCGGTGAAAGTCTTAGACTGACTCAAGCGCTGCGCTGTCCGGGCTCATAACCTGTTGGAAATGGTAGCGGGCGCTGTGAGAAAGTCCAAAAGCGATATCGTTCTCTCTACTCTAGCGGTCTCTCTATATACAGAATGACAAGGCCACATTGGCCGCTCCGCCATCGGGCGGACTCAGGCCCGGGGTTGAGCGGATTTCCAATAATCCTGTGTGCCCAGCCATCGTCAGAATCTTTCTTCTTCCAATGTCATATGCCGAGTAGCTGATTCCGATTCCTGCTCTTTCTCTCGGTGGGTCGTGCAGACACACCACATCCACTTTCCATTCCACCGCAGTTTCGAGCCCGGCCATGGTCCATACGTATGACCTGGCGCAGTTGTGTTGGATCGCTCAAAATATTGGGGGCTGCAGCTTCCGTTCCGTTTTTGAGTTCAATGCCAGTCCCCGAAGCCGTCGCAGTTGCTGTTGCCGTTGGTGTTGGAGTTGCAGTTGTCGTTGGCATCGTGCTATCCGCCATTGAGAAGTCCTGTGCCTCCACTCCCTCTTCTTCTGCATCCACCGTCTCCTCTTCGCTCCTGCCTCTTTCTCCACCTCCCGATGCCCTCGGCCCCAGGCCGAGCGCTGTCATGTTCGATCCACAGGTCGGTGCCGTGGTCTCCGTGTGTCACGGCTCAGGTTACGGGTGACGGATTGATGGGTACTTAGGTATAATATCGGGCGGACAGAAGGAATTAGTGTTACGGAAAGGTAGAGACATTGAGATACGCGGGGATGGCATGAGGATGTTGTAAGATGGTGATGGTATAATTTGTTATGATAACAAAGTGGGTTGAGGTGTTGTGATGTCGGACGAAGTGGCGTGGTTATGTTGATAAGAGTTCTCTTGGTGGTGTGTAAGATCATGGTTGGATATTCGGATGGTACATCGGAGCATAGGGAATTATTCAAGGGTGGCAGATGGAATGTATGTAAAGAGAGGTTGTTTGGTGTTGGAGGATTTCCGTTTCTTCTCTCTTTACTCGTTCTGTTGTATAGCAAAGCAAGTATGACTTCGACCCAGCTGTGATTCCCGTCCTGTCATGGTTTACTCAGTACGAACTTCGAAGCATCTTGTCCCGATTCTGTTGTCACATTATGGTTACTAATATCACCAACGCGCGACCCCGCCCGTTACACTAGAAGGAGTCCTCTACAACGTACCTGATATTGAATGTACTGTCAGCATTGTTTGACTCCTTGAGTTGATCATGCTTGGTACTACTGTGAAGTTACCGAAAGTTCAATTTCGATTTGCTATATCTGTAGCTACGATCTTACCCAATGACATGTGCCTACACCCTTCGAACGGGTGTAAGCACTGTAACGAACCTTGGTCTGATACCTGTTGGCTATATCTTGGACCCAGTCACTGGTGGTTCCACGTCTGCGACGATTGCGTTGAGGAGTTCCCACCACTTATTGCATGTGATATCCGCCAATACGCACACCGATCCCCATATTCCAATGCGAGAGTACGACAGTATCTGTACCTCCCAAACGAATTGGTTTGACCTTGCAGGAATTGATTGAGCCTTGTCCGAACCGGAACCTTCGAACACCTTTGAGAGTCTCGAAGGATCATCGAATACTGAGGTAGATAATCTTACTCTGCCAGTGTATTTTTGGGAACAATCGGATGTTCCCTCCCCTTGGAATACTTATTGGACAGCAGCCACCGCATATGGAGGAGGCTTGGAACTTGACGATTTACTATTCGGAAATTGTAGGACCAAGTACTGTGGAGCTCACGCCTGGTTCCATTGTGACACTGAGTTGCCCTGTGAGTGCGAAGGACATACTTGTTTAGGAACACACTGGACGTAAGGACACGCACCAGTGGCAGCAGCAACAGCAAAGTCTTTGCCGGTGCCGTTGATTGTTATTGAACCCCCGACCCCAACTCCTTCTTGAATTGATGCGTATGAATGGCACTGGTAGATGGGTTTGATTCGAAGCGATGTCGGGATCAGAACAGCACGATCGGGTCGCGCTGGTGTCTGCAGACGACCAGGCCATCAATGGAGGGATCGGCAGTAGGACCCGGCTGAAGATTGACTTCGGGGAGAGACAGACATCACTGGAAGAGGCACAGGATGTGCTGAAGAGTGTAGCGCTGTATACCAAACACGCGGCCATGGTACAGAGGGTGTGCGACCACCCGGCACAGATGATCGCGTTACAGAAACAGATCACGCACCTGCAGACACAGCAGTTCCTGCCTCCGGATTGCGATCACTCGACATTCGAACAACAGCTGGAGACATTGATGAAGGAGTTGGAAGAGGCCAGGAGGACCCTGAGAATGGTAGGAATGGACGAGGACCTAGGACAAGAACTGGACGATATGGCACAGGATGCCAGACAATCGGGAGAAGCAGTCCGAGCTTTGAAGACTCAGTTAGCCAATGCGCTATCCTTAGCGGCCAGGATAGCCCAGACTCCACCCCAGCAACCCGAAGACCGAGGGCAGAGGTTTCCTGTCTCCCCAGACTTCTCAGAATCAGATCGAGCTGAGTTGAGAAGATGGATTGCTCAAGTCCGAATTGGTATATGACACAAGCCCACCTGGTTTCCCGACGAACAGTCGAAGCTGCCGTACCCATTCAACTGCCTGAGGGCAGTAGCCTTAGGCCAGATTTCGCTACACGTCCGGGAGGACGGGGAGATAGAGCTGGATGACCTACCAGCTTTCATTCAACTCCTTGAAGCAGCATTTGGGGACTCCGACCGAGTAGCTTCCGCTGAACGGAAAATGCAGGAGATTGAACAAATGAACCGCGAGTTCTCTCAGTACTATGCTGAGTTGCAGGTTATCGCTGCAGATCTAGATGGGAATCCTTGGGCCTCACGGAATACTCTACCAATGGGGTTGTCCGAAGAAATGAAGGACGCCTTTACATATAGCGATATGCCAGAGGAACTTCCTATGTGTGTGACGGTGTGTCAGAAGCGGGATGATCGGATCCGACTTCGACCTGCGGACAAGGAGGCACAGGATCAGGGCGAACGGACAGGTGTCGCCTCTTCCCACAGACCTCCGGCCCCTCCTGAGGATACCGCAGAAGCTCCCGCTGGCACAGTGGCTGGATCTACTGGACCTGCACCCATGGATCTTAGTGCAGGTAGAAGGAGGATTTCGATGGAGGAAAGGGCAAAGAGGTTCACGGATGGAGGGTATTTGTATTGTGGTGGGTGTAACCACAAGGCCGCGGAGTGTGCGGCGAGAAAAAAGGCTCAGACTTTTAAGGTGGCTGAAGCGTAAGTAAAGCAAGTAGAGAGCGGGACGGGTTCCGAGGAATCGGGAAATGAGCAGGTCAATTGAAGAAAGTTGGCTCATCAGTTGACGGTAAAAGTTTTGTATTACATGATTTGAAATGTTTTGGAATTTCGCGCGTATCATTCAGTAAGGTGGAGGTATTGGAAGGATCAATGGAAGGGAAACGTTTAGTTATAACCTGCACCATGACCGTGAATCACCAAGACATACCAACACATGCCCTGATCGACTGTTGAGGTACAGGCATTGCATTTATGGATCAAGATTTTGCTCCCCGTCATCAAATACCACTCCGAGAGGTAAACGAGAAACGACAAGTTGAAGTTATCGACTGAAGACCAATAGAGTCCGGGGATATTATGAATAATGCTAAAGTAGGGATGATGATCAAAGATCGTAAGGAACAGCTATCAATGGTCATTTCAAAGTTGGGACATTATCCGAGTGTTTTCCGAATCCCTTGGTTACGATGACTCGAAGAGGGGTACGGTTTACATCCACCAAGGTTACATTTGTATCACAATACTGCACAACACTTTATCACGATGCGCACGTTACCGTACAAGGGGTTACGGAGGAGCCTCCCCAGCCAGTTTTTCCCCGTGGTTGGATATCAGAACCCAAGATATGCCTGCGACGACGATTTTGAGGAAATAACGTTATGCCGAATGAATCTTCGTTCTTCCGAACAGCTCAGAAAGGAATTGCTTAATGTGTTTAAAGCGTCCCTTTATGATATCAATAAAGCGATTGAAGCCAGAGATTTGAAGGAACCACCCCTGGAGGAGATCGTCCCCGTACAATATCATGAGTTTCTACCTCTGTTCAATACAGTCTCAGCTGATCGCCTCCCTCCTCATCGACCAGGTATTGATCATGAACTACGATTAAACGAAGGGGAGACACCAACATGGTGCCCCCTGTATTCAATGTCAAGGGCCGAGTTGGAAGTTCTTAACGAATGGCTAGAGGAAAATATGTCGAAAGGATTCATCCGTGAGTCATCGCTACCCTCTGCGGCAGCAGTCCTCACTGTGAAGAAACCGGATGGAAGGCTTCAATTTCGTATTGATTACCAAAATATCCACATTAAAACAATAAAAAATCAATACACACTACCTCTGATCAAGCAGACACTGAATCGTTTAGGGAAGGCTTGGATATATACAACGTTAGATGTATGAAGAGACTATAATCTACTGCGAATGAGGGAAAGGGTTGAACATACGCTGGCCTTCCGGACAAGGTATCGGCTATTCGAACCTACGATAACGCAGTTCGGAACAACCAATGCACCAGTGGATTTCCCAGGCTATATTATGAATTCCATGCGGGAAGCGTTGGATGAGTTTGCGTCAGCTTATCTCGATGATGTTCTTATATATAATGATTCGGAGGAGGAACATGAGGATCACGTTGAGTGGATTATGCACCAGTTACTGGATGCGGGATTTTATCTGAAGCCAGAGAAGTGCAAGTTCCACAAGGATACAGTGAAATACCTAAGATTGATTATATCAACAAGGGAGATTTCCATGGATGAGGAATAAGTGGAGATCGTACGAAACTGGAGTCGAGAGAAGAACACTGCAAATGGGAGGTTAAATAGTTAGTTCGAAGTACCGGCGGTTCTTGGATTCTGCAATTCTTATCGACCATTCATTTCTAAGTATTCTGAACAAGCGGGGCCGCTGCCAAGGCTAACTAGGAATGATGAACCATCCGTGCGGGAAGCAGAACAGTAGTTGGCTTTTCAAACGATGGTAGAGGCTTTCAATACAGCTCCAGAACTTCGACATTTTGATCGTGAGACGGAGGTAATCATCCAAACTGATGCCTCCGATTATGTATCCGCCGGAGCGTGGTCCCAGTATGATGATGAGGGAGTGTTACATCCTGTGGCATACTTCTCGAAGGAACATTCACCTGCAGAATGCAATTATGATATACACAATGAGGAGATTATGGCCATTATCAAGGCGTTGGAGAAATGGAGACCGCAGTGTGAAGGGGCTGCTTACCCTCCTGAATTTATATCTGACAATAAGAACCTCGAGTATGTGATGACAAAGAAGCTTTTAAATTGACGACAGGCCCGATCGTCAGAATTTGTCACTAGATCCGACAATGACACAGTCTATAAGCAAGACAAATCGACTGGTAACGCGGATGATTTGGCAACGCGGCCGGGAGACCTCCCTGAGGGGGGGGATGAAAGACTTGAAATCACGGAACAGGTGGTTCTAAAGCCCCAGAACCTGCCAGAACCATTGCGGATGTTGGCGGACAGCCCGCCCGCACAGGGCCGTCCCGCCATTCCCGACCGTATGGCAATGGTATATCAGACCGACCGGCTACCAAGACATATACTGGAAACAATTCGAACGAATAGTGGTCTACAGGAGATCACAGTTGTGGAATGTACGGAGGAAAATGGATGGCTAATGTATTGGGGGAGATTATATGTACCAGACAGTGATAGTTACGCCTTTGCATTATAAAGGAACATCATGATACAGCGTTAGCAGGACATCCGGGACGGGTGAATACGTTTGACCTGCTTGATCCAGGATATTACTGGAAGGGAATGCGTAAGGATGGTGATCGGTACATTCGGAATTGCCATGAATGACAGCGTTCTGGAAGCTCAAGACTTTCAATCTTTGGAGTCCTTCGGCCTCTGACTGAGCTGGACAAGCCATGGGAAGATATTTCAGTGGATTTTGTTGTGGGATTACCAGAGTGCGAAGGGTTTGATGCAATATGGGTAGAGGTGGATCGGCTTTCAAAAATGCGACATTTCATCACATGCCGTACGCCCATAGAAGCTTTGGGTTTGCCGGAGTTGTTTCTGCGAGAAGTGGTACGCCTTCATGGACTGCCACTGACCATTGTTTCAGACCTAGTCCCGCAATTTGGGTCTACCTTTTGGCAACAGGTGTGCAGCCAATTTGGGATTGACCGAAGAATGCCGACTGCTTTTCACCCACAGACAGATGGACAGCCGGGATGAATCAATTCCAGTATGGAGTACGAACTCCGGGTGTCACGGCGGCACGTGACCCGTGCCGGGTAACGGCCATTCTATATAGTCGGCTCGCCACGAGCCTTAGATCTCTAGCGATAATCTTACCTATACATCTACATCTACTATCACTCGCATCCACGTTTGCAACCGTATTCCTATAACTACCATACGTATACCTATGAAGCCGAACGCAGGCATACGCGCCCTTACACTATTATCGCTTTTTCAGTAAACGGATACGTTTCGCTCACGGGATTACGAGTTGACGAGTTTTTCCCCTTTTCCGACGTGACACCCTGGAGTCAACAATTGAGAATACTGCCCTCGAAACGAGATATCGAAGCATCATTATTGTGAAGCACGAAGCGTTGGCCGCTCCATCATTCAATTGAGCCCCTGATGACGCGGAGTAGAGATCAGAGACCAATTGGCGCACAAGGCGCGTCACCGGCAAAGAAGACGATTATTATCCCAACTACCGGACACCACCCAGCCAATGACAAAATCGCATATGTTCAATCCAGACGAGTTCAAGACGACATCGATGACTTCCAATGGCTGCAATCGACCACCGGACACCGGAGAAGTCGCGACTGCACTCCTGAACCTGTCAATTCACGGCGGAAACCTATAGAGCTCAGAGACCAAATGGCGCACAAGGCGCGTCGCCGACATTTAAGATGATGATCACCAGTACAAGACCATTCCTTCAAGTCAATTGAGTGCGATCACCAGCCCAAGCACCTACAATGGACGAAGTGACCTTACCCCTGAATGCCACATATCGAGAATCAAGGAAAAGTCAGACGATTTACGAGTCAGCACAGTTACGACTACAATCCTTCTATTTGAGCGAAGCGCACCTATCTCAGTTTGCGTGTACACCTACAGCTCTAGCAACCTCGAAGAAGCCCACTGGCAGAAGCATTTTGCGGCTAACCTAGGATACACGACTCAAGCGATGAATCTCTATGGAGGAGGTTCAGCCTATGAATCAAGCACTCTTACCGCCACGAACAGCCGCACAAGCGATGTGCACTTACGGAGATGACACCCTACGATTGAAGGACATTGAGGATGAGAAACTTTCCCTCGATTGAAGCAAACTTATAGCGGCGATACATTGCGCGGCGTGAGGTGCATTTACGGTTACAGACCGACACAATTCCGCAGACCGACTATGACGACTACACTGACTGCAATGACTATGATTGTCTCAGAGCACACGTATTATGGACAATCGAAGTTCAGCTACCACATGAATGATCTTCGACTGCAATTGCATTAATGACAAAGGCGGCAATCGACAAATCAAGCGCCAATGATCTTTCGACACTCAGCAAGCCAAAAACTA
>Ga0307515_10025142_pt1 | contig 10324 bp, 9 predicted proteins | sample 17_EM_MG_FD_194513 | JGI IMG/M metagenome (GOLD analysis project Ga0307515, IMG submission 194513) | Populus trichocarpa ectomycorrhiza microbial communities from riparian zone in the Pacific Northwest, United States - 17_EM | ecosystem: Host-associated > Plants > Roots > Unclassified | place...
AAGATATCATGACGGTTTAATATTAACCTTATGTCAAATTAAAAGGGAATGAGCTACTTAGCCATTCCCTTTTTTTATTTTTACTGCCGAAACATGAATATATTACTTTCTTACTTGAAAAAACACCGCTGGATAGTGGTAATGGCGCTGTTTCTGGCTGCCATGAATATTGGTTTTTCATTGCTTGATCCGTGGATAACCGGCCGCATTGTTGACCGCGTTATTGAAAAACGGGGGACGCTGCATTACGAAGAGTACCTGCGGCAGGTGTTAATGCTGGTTGGTGCAGCTATCGGCGTAGCCATGGTATCGCGTATTGCAAAAAATTTTCAGGATTACTTTACCAATATTATAACCCAAAAGGTTGGTGCAGCAATGTATGCTGATGGCCTGAAACACTCGTTAGAGCTTCCTTACCAGGTTTTTGAAGATCAGCGCAGCGGCGAAACGCTGGGCATTTTACAAAAGGTACGGTTAGATTGCGAAAAGTTTATCACCTCATTTATCAGTATATTATTTGTATCCCTTATCGGGATGGTATTTGTAATTGTATACTCGGTAAGTGTAAATTACCAGGTAACATTAGTTTATTTTGCTGCTATACCCATTATTACTTTTGTGAGTATGGCCATGAGCCGCAAAATCAAGACCATTCAAAAGAAAATAGTGTCTGAAACCACCGCATTGGCCGGTTCCACTACCGAATCATTAAGAAATATTGAATTGGTAAAAAGCCTTGGCTTGGCTAAGCAGGAAATAGAAAGGCTGAATAACACCACCTACAAAATACTCGACCTGGAATTAAAGAAAGTAAAATATGTACGCAGCATGAGCTTTGTACAGGGCACTACTGTAAATTTTGTGCGGAGTGTAATGGTGGTTGTGCTATTGATGCTGATATTTAAAGGATCGTTATCACCGGGACAGTATTTTAGCTTCTTGTTTTACTCGTTCTTTTTGTTTAACCCGCTGCAGGAGCTTGGCAACGTAATATTGTCATGGCGCGAGGCCGAGGTTTCATTAGGGAATTTCAAAGGCATTTTGAGCACCCCTATTGATAAAAAACCCGAAAAACCCGTAATGGTTGATAAAGTAAATACGCTAACCTTTAGCAACGTTACTTTTAAGCATTTAACCGCCAACCGCAACGCGCTTAACCACATTAGTTTTGAAACTAATACCGGCGAAACCATCGCCTTTGTTGGTCCGTCGGGTTCGGGTAAAACTACACTGGTAAAACTGTTGGTTGGTTTGTACCAGCCTTTGGAAGGCGATGTTTTATACAACAATATTTTAAGCAAGGAGATTGACCTTGATCAGCTGCGCGAAAAAATTGGCTTTGTAACGCAGGATACCCAGTTGTTTTCGGGTACCATCCGCGAAAACTTATTGTTCGTTCGTCCTGATGCGACCGATGAAGAGTGTATGAACGTATTGCAGCGTGCCGCCTGCCAAACCTTGCTGGCCAGGGCCGATAAAGGCCTGAGTACTGTTATTGGCGAAGGCGGTGTAAAAGTATCCGGCGGCGAGAAACAACGCCTCTCGATAGCCCGTGCGCTGTTACGCAAACCCGATATCCTGGTATTTGATGAAGCTACTTCATCTTTGGATTCTATCACCGAAGAGGAGATCACCGAAACCATACGTAACGTATCTGAAAACGAAAATCATATCACCATATTGATTGCCCACCGTTTATCTACAATTATGCATGCCGATTGCATTTATGTGCTTGAAAAAGGCCGTATCATCGAATCTGGCCGCCACCTTGATCTGCTCAATCAAAAGGGCTTATATTATGCCATGTGGAGGCAGCAAATAGGCGAAAAGATTACCGTGGAAGTGGAGTAGGGGTGCGGATGTGCAGATTTTAGATTTTAGATGTGCAGATGTTTTGAATTGGGACGTTAGAGATAAATTTATGTATTTGCGAGGCACGAAGCAATCGCGAACAATGGAAAACCTCCGTGCGTGCGACGAGATTGTCACGTTGTAGCTTGCACTGACATATCCAATTTTCCTGTCATCCTGAGGTACGGAGGATCTATCAGCTGTGCATGACCGATAGAAAAGTTCGCCAATAGATCCTTCGTACCTCAGGATGACAGTCTTTTATTTTTGAATGTAATTTTCCTTCAGAATTTCGCGAGGTTTTACGACTGAGTATAACGATCTTGATATTTTGGACATCATCCCCAGGCAGACACAGCCATCCCAACCATAGTTCCCCCTTCAGGGGGTTAGGGGGCTAAACGTTTTTATCATCAATGATCTTAAAAAACTCATCGCGGTAAGTATCCCCTACGGGAATAATCTTGTCGCCTATCTGGATGCGGCTGCGCTCAATGCTGTCAATTTTGTTAAGTGCTACGATGTATGATTTATGTACCCTTACAAAATGTCTTTCGGGCAGGGCATCTTCCATTTTTTTCATGCCTTGCAGGGTAATAATGCGCTCGGCAGGGGTAAAGATGGAGATATAATCTTTCAGCCCCTCGATAAACAAAATATCGTGCAGGTAAACCTTTTGAATTTTGTGCTCCGTTTTTACAAAGATAAAATCCGTCGAAAAATCATCCTGCTGCGCAGGCTCGGCCTGGATAACCGTTTTGGTAACGGGCTGTATGATGCTTTGCGCTTTTTGTACCGATTTAAAAAATCTGTCAAAAGCTATTGGTTTAAGCAGGTAATCAACCACATCCAGCTCATAACCTTCCAGCGCGTACTGGGGGTAAGCTGTGGTAAGTATTACTTTGGCTTTGCCATTGGCTATTTTTAAAAACTGGATGCCGGTAAGCTCCGGCATCTGTACATCTAAAAATACCAGGTCAACATTGCCGGCCTGTACCAGGGTAAGGGCTTCAATGGGGTTGGTTGTGGCTTTCACCAATTGCAAAAAAGGCATTTTGGATATATAATCTTCCAAAATATGCAGCGCTAAAGGCTCATCATCAACTACCAGGCATCTGATCATGCTGTAAAAATAAACACTAATTGCACGAATTGAAACGAATTACACGAATTTTTAAATAAACACTAATGGCACTAATTTAAATAAACACGAATGCTACTAATTTTTCGAATTACACGAATTGGAAGAAATTGCCATTTAGCTGCCTTATAATTCATAAGCGCCTTGATTTGTGAAATTCGCCTAATACGTGAAATTCGTGTCTATAATGGTGTTAACTCTACCGACTTGTAAAATATCTCGGCCCCTTCCGATTGTAATAGTATCCTGCCTTCTGTTACCGAACCTGTGCCCCAGTTTACCAGGTGCCCGTTTACATAATGTTCAATTTGGTTGCCGTTGCAAATAATCTCCAGGGTATTCCATTCGCCGCGGGGTTTTTCAAAATTTGCCGTGCGAAAAATGTGCTTTTGATCCCAGGCAAACTCCCATTTATTGGGCGAATCTACATTGGTATGTTTTACGCACCAAAAATCGCCGCAATCCTGCTCCTGTATCTGGAATTCTATTGATTTTGGCCAAACGGTATCTTTTTCCATCAATCCAAAATGATAAAGGATACCGGCATCACGCTTACCAGTCTGGCGCGGATAGTATTGTTTGGTGCCCCATTTAAATACTACTTTAAGGTAATAATTGGAGTAAGACTTCAGGGTACTCATATAGCCAAAATATTTACCCATAACATGCACCGCGCCATTTTCTACGATGAAATTATTATGGATATCGTTGTTTTTGCCCAGTGTATCTAAAAACGAATACCAGCCTGTTTTATCCCGGCCATTAAAAAGCTTTTGAGCGTTGATTTCCCTGATCCAAATATTGCGGAACGATACCGGGAATTCATGCTCCTGCAGCAATAAGGGCTGGGCAAAATTGTGCTTGGTGTATTTAGGCTGGCCAACATGGGCCACCGTGCCTTTTATGGCAACATGGTTTTGCACCAGTACGCCGTTGTGTAAAACCGTAATGTACGCCGGTGTTTTAAGCGAGCTATCTAAATTAAAACGCGGGGCTGTGTATATGATATCATACTTCTGCCACTCGCCGGGCTTAAGGGAAGCGTTTACCAAAGGCACGTGCTGTTTGTAAATAGAGCCCGCCTGCCCGTTGGAGTAGGTGCGGTTTTTATAACTATCCAGTATCTGTAGCTCGTAACGGCTTTGCATGATTACGCCGCTGTTGCCGCGCTCCTGGCCTTCGCCTTTTACAATGGCCGGTGTGCGCCATTCAATGTGCAGCTGGCAATCGGCAAAGTTTCTTTTGCTGATGATGGAGCCGCTACCAGGTCTCACGGTAAGGATACCGTTTTTAATTGTCCAGCCCGGGGGCATCCCTTTTTGATCTGTCCATTCGTTCAGGTTTTTTCCATCAAACAAAATAATGGCGTCTGATGGGGCTTTGTTGCCAACACCTGGTTGCACTACGGCTGGTTCCGGATCCCAAACTTCGGTAAGTTTTGGATCATTTTGTGCCGACGCGCTGTACCCGGATAGGGCTAACATCAGCATTAATAAGGTGGTTTTTAACTGGTTCATAGTAGATATTTATTGCACACTAATTATCACGAATTAAATCTAATTACACGAGTTTTTGAAAAAACACCAATTCACACGGCCTTTCGGAATGTTTTTTTTTAATTTCTCTCCGCCCCGATTTGTGAAATTCGAACACATTCGTGATAATTCGTGCGTCATAAAATTATCGATAATTCACAAGTATAGGTATCTTCTGTATCCCTGATATTTAAAGTATACTTACCGGGGTATAAAAGATTAAGACGCCGTTGCACATTGGTTAGCCCTATGCCGCCAATGGCATCGCGGTTATGGGTGTGTTTTTTATTTTGAATGTAAAAGTGCAGTTTGCATTCGTCAACGTTGATGAGCAGTTTAATGGGTGTCATCACATCATTGGCCACGCCGTGTTTAAAAGCGTTTTCGATAAAGGCTATTAACAATAAGGGCACAATTTGCTGGTTGGTTACGTCGCCCATTACCTTAAAATCAATAAAAGCCTTATTGCCGAAACGGATTTTTTGCAAATCGATGTAGTTATGCAGGTATTGAAGTTCTTTGCTTAAATCAACCCGGTTATCGTTGCACTCATAAAGCATGTAGCGCATAATTTCGGATAGCTTGAGTATAGCCTCGGGCGTGGTGTCGGATTTTTGATAGGCCAGTGAGTAAATACTGTTAAGCGAGTTGAATAAAAAATGCGGGTTTATCTGCGATTTTAAGAAAGCCAGTTCGGCAGTCAGCCGCTGGTTTTCTAAATCACGCTGAACGCGTTCGTTAAGGAACCAGTCTGTAGTAAACTTGAGCACGGTGCTTAAAAAGAAGAAAATAAGACTTGTAAAAACTGTGCTAAAAAAATAGTGCGAGAAGCTTACCTCGTGCCCTTTGTTACGCATCAGTATTACATCTTTAAATACCAGCCCCACTCCATACTTGATAACGCCAAAAATTACAATGGTTACCAAAACTATACACGCGTAAGCCCAATAACGTTTTTTATCTAAAAAACGCGGGATATAAACAAGAAAATTAATGTAAAACAGGCCTATATTGATTGCCGGGAATATCAGAAATATTACAATTAAATCTCTGAATGAGATATGATCATTCATCCGGGCCAGGAAAATGAACAGCGAGATCATCCCCAGCCAAAAAAGTAAATGCCAGAAAATATGCCAGGCTGTTTTTAAAACGCGTGTTTGGTTATCCGGTGAAATTGTATGCTGCATGTGCTTTTTTATTTCCCTAAATAAAAAGGTTTAATCTGATGTAATTTAGTATTTTGATTGTTATACGGGTGTTTATTTATATATAGTAAATCAATTTGTCGATGAACTGGCTTTTATAATCGATGAACTGGTTAAAATGTTTAAAAAGGCGTTCATCTATAAACTCCGTGTGTTGGTCTAATACTTTTTAGCGGGTGGTAAAATAAGTATTTCTTTGTTCTATCAAATCACTCGCAATGAAAACGCTTATCAAAAATTCTAATCCTTTTATCATGTTGTTGATACCGGTAATGTTTGCCCTAATTTTAGGTGTAAGCTACCAGTTTGAACAAAAAAAGGAATCAGCAGTAATGGGTACATCATCTGTACACGCTACTTCGTTGTTTTACAAAGGTATTACCCTTGTTAAAACTGTTTGCTCAGTTGCCAAAAGCAACAATGTATGGTAATTAGTACCGAAGGGTTATCCTTCAACTTCGGTAACCAGCAAGTGGTTAAATCACTTGCGCTACAGGTACCCGAAGGAAGCATATATGGTTTTCTTGGCCCAAACGGCGCCGGGAAAACCACAACTATAAAACTCCTGTTAAACCTGCTCAAAATCCAGAGCGGCAGCATCCAGATATTTGAACAGGACATTCAACATCACCGCACCCAAATATTATCGCAAATAGGTTCGCTTATTGAGCAGCCTGCCATATACCAGCACCTGACCGGGAAAGAGAATTTATTAAACAGGGCCTTGTTATTACAGGTGCCCGTTAAACGCGTTGACGAAATGCTGGCGCTTGTACAGCTTACCAATGCAGCCCATAAAAAAGCCGGGCAATACTCGTTGGGTATGAAACAGCGCCTGGGCATTGCGCTTGCCTTGCTTGCCGACCCCAAACTTTTAATTTTGGACGAACCTACCAATGGCCTTGATCCTAACGGCATCATCGAAGTACGTGAATTGCTCATTAAGCTTGTTAGCCAGTATAAAAAAACGGTGTTTATATCCAGCCATTTACTTGCCGAGGTTGAACGTATGGCCACCCACGTGGGTATCATCAACCATGGCGAGCTGCTGTTTCAGGGCAGCATCGGCGAGTTACAGGCCCTGAGCCAGCCCCTGGTATGCATCGAGACAGATAACACGGTTGATGCAGCAAACCTGCTTACCCGTAACGGCTATACCGTTAGCGATGTTACCGATAGTTACCTGTATGTGCCCTACATCAGCAAACAAAAAACTGCCGATATTAACGCACTATTGCATGGTAACGGCCATGCCATATTCAGCATAGGCAAACAGCAAAAAGATTTGGAACGCCTGTTTTTAGATATTACCCAAAAAGCCTGAGCCCCATGAAAGGATTTATACTATCGTTCCAGTCGGAATTTTACAAAAGCCGTAAAACGTTGGGTTTTTGGGCGGCCATCATACTACCACTATTTATTTGCACTTTACTTTTTGTGGGCTTTTACCTTAAGGCCGAAAAGCTTTCGGGTACACCACCCATGATGCTGTGGCTGCAATTTGCAGGTGCTATATTAGGCGTAATGGGGTCATTATTGCTGCCCATGTTTATTATTTTTATAGCCTACTCGGTAAATAGTATTGAGCACAAGGCCGATACCTGGAAAAGCTTGTTTAGCCTGCCAATTTCGCGCTGGGCCGTATATGGCGCTAAATATACATATGCTATATTTTTGGTGTTTTTAACGCTTGCGCTTTTTGTGCTGTTTACCATAGGGTTTGGCAATTTACTAAGCATTGTAAAGCCCGAACTAAGGTTTGATAATTACCATATGGAAAAGGAGCTGGCGCAGATATATTTTAAATTGTTTTTGTCATCGCTGGGCATCTTATCCATCCAGTTCCTGCTCAGTTTACTTTGGGCCGATTTTTTAAAGCCAATGGGCATCGGCTTTGTATGTACTATAACGGGTGTTATACTGGCCTCAAAAAACTGGGAGTATTGTTATCTTTTCCCTTATTCGCACCCCATGGAAGCTATAACGACTATGATGCACCGCGGAGAAGGTGCGCCAAAAGGCATTCAAATAGATGTGTTTACCAAAGATGTTTTTGTAAGTATGGCAGTAGCAGCTGTTGTATTTATTGCGGGATACTTTATTGTGCAGAAGAAAAGTGTTAAGTGATGGATGTGCAGGTGTGCAGATTTCAGATGTGCAGATTACCTGCAGAATAGAAATTGGATAGACGTGTAGCACACGTCTATTTTAGTTAAAGAAACTTTTTTAACCAATCTTGGTAACCGGAATTGTCATCTATGCCTTTATGATGCTAACCTTTCAAGGTGATAAGCCTATCGCCGGGCTTAAAGTATTTTTGAAGCCGCCGGGACGAAGAGTGGTCTATCAACTCATCTGTATCACCGTGAAAAATGATAATAGAAGCAGATGTATGTTGGATGTACTTATAAGTTTGGAGCGGGTATTTTAAAATAAAAGAAGGCAAAAATGGATACAGAGTTTTCGCCTCATCAGCCAGGCTATAATAAGGGGTGAGCAGGATGAGTTTTTGTGGATGATTTTGTGATGCCAGCCAGGCTGCCGGGCCCGTGCCGACAGAATAGCCTAATATGACAATTCGGTTTTCGGAGTATAATGTTTTGACATGTTGGTATGCCATTTTTACAGCGTCAAGAAGTTGCTGCTGCGATTTGATATGACCGGTACTTTTGCCGTATCACGGATAATCAAGTATAAATACATCATAGCCTAAGGTGTTGTAATTGCCTGCAACTGTATGCCAGCTATCAATTGTACCGCCATTACCATGCAGGTAAAAAATAAGGCCTTTTGATTTTGGAGTTGTGAATAAAACACCGTTTAGCGTATTGCCATCGCCTGTTTTTATATTGTACTCTTTGTAAGCACACCGGAAATCGTAGCGATATCCGGCAGGATACCGCGTTCCCTGGAAGATCAAATTATCCTGCGAAAAGTAAAAGAAACAACAAATGGCAAGGTAAATACCCGTAAAAATACCAATAAGCCAGAGTGTTACTTTTAACATGATGTTCATGATTTACTTAAAGGATAATATTCCTGCTAAACATGAATGTAAAAAGAGCCAAGAACCGGGCTGTGCCTTTCCAAAATCATGTCAATTCTGCAAAATCCCTAAATCGTGTCAGAAATCGTGTAAAACGAAGAAAGCCCCGGGTTATCCGGGGCTTTCGCAAATAATGTTTCTGTTAACGATTATTTTTGTTTGAACTGAACACGACGGTTTAATACACGACCATCTTCTGTTGAGTTATCAGCAATTGGCATAGTTTCGCCGTAGCCTTTGATTTTTACTTTTTTAGCATCAACACCTGAGTTAACTAAGTAAGTTTTTACAGAGTTAGCACGATCTTTTGATAAAGAAAGGTTGTGAGCAGCAGTACCTTCAGATGAAGCAAAGCCATCAACCTCAACACCTTTACCAGAAGCACGCAAATCAGCAGATGTAGCATCTAATACTGGGTAAGATGAAGTACGTAATACTGAGCTATCAAATTCAAACTGGATGTTTGAGTAAGCAGTACCAACTACTTTGCTTGCACCAGCTAAGCTATCAACAGCTTTAGGGAATACGATAACGCAACCAGAGCCATCAACTACACTGCCGGCAGCAGTACCTGGGCATTTGTCAAATTGATCAGCAACACCGTCACCGTCTGAATCTTTTTTCAGGTCGTTAACAGCGGTTTCTACGTTTGTTACACGGCCTTTTAAAGCTTCAACTTCCTGACGTAAAGCTGCATCGTACAATTCATCATACATTACAGCAACTGGGTTTACCCACTCCAGGTTCTTTTTTGAACTTGGGCCAAAAGTATATTCCAAACCACCATAGGTATAAGAGTAGTGGCTAAAGTTAGGATAGGTATGGATACCACCAAAATTGTAACCTTGTACAAAGCTAACTGTGTAGCCTAAGTTTAGGGCTAACGCATCAGATAGTTTGAATTTTACACCAACACCAACCGGAGCAAATAATTCTTTAACTGTTTTATCGCCGAAAGGTAGCGTGGTAACAACACCTGCTGCAGTTGTGTTTTCTTTAATCTTATACATGTCTAAACCTAAACCTGCAGAAGTGTAAAAGTTAACACTGTTTGCGCGATGCAAAAAGCTAACACTAGCAATGTTAAATACGGCACTAAGAGCACCTGAATTGAACGAGGTTTTGTAATCAGTGTAACCAAATTTCGGTTTGCCGTCCTCATCTTTACCGTGTACTTTACCACCCAAATAGTCTAATTGTAAGCTAAAGGTGTGCGATAATTGTTGCCTTAACGAAACACCGTAACCCAGATCAACTGCAAATTTGTTGGTGGTGTTAATTGTAAATGGCACTAATCCATCAGTTATACCAACGTTTACGCCGATACTTAATGTGTTGTACTGTCCGATCCCGCCAAACAATTTGGCAGATCCAGTTTTTGTGGAGTCGGTTTGGGCGCTAGCCATACCCGCAACCATCAAAGAAGCAATTGACAGTGCTGCTGTTTTCTTTAATGTAGAATAATTCATAGTTTTTAAGATTAAACGATTTTAATTGTGATTTTTTTCAAATTTAGTAATTATGTTTGAAACGATGACCAAAC
>Ga0307515_10025143_pt1 | contig 10324 bp, 3 predicted proteins | sample 17_EM_MG_FD_194513 | JGI IMG/M metagenome (GOLD analysis project Ga0307515, IMG submission 194513) | Populus trichocarpa ectomycorrhiza microbial communities from riparian zone in the Pacific Northwest, United States - 17_EM | ecosystem: Host-associated > Plants > Roots > Unclassified | place...
TCTTAGATTTCGCTAATTAAGGGTAAAGGATACCTATCCTTTCTGGTAATGCTGTTTAACTATCTATAGTTAATATACAGCCTTAGTTTACCATTTTTCTTTAGTATAAATAGTACTAGATAACCTGCTAATGACTGTAATGGTCTAATATATCCTTTTTATAAATTTTCTTAGATAAACTCTTTTAATGCTCTATTTTCTTCTCTAGTAAGCTTATAGATTAGAAAGAACCTTAGACTTATTTCTGGTTCTAATTCTATCTTATAGTCCTATACTATATATACTAACAGCTTTTTACTTTTTAGCGACCATAGTTTTTTGCTATATTTATAGTATCTTTTTAGTATATAATTTAACCCTTTCTCGGTTTCTTTATATATTACTCTAACTTAGTACTATACCAACTTAGTTTATTATCGCATCTTATAGCGTTAAGTATTTTTAATATTAACCTAACCTATAACCTAATTAATCTTTAGATTATATTTCTATAACTAAGGCATCCCTAATATCGCCTTGTCCTTCCCTAATAGTAGGATATTAAAAGATATCTAGATTTGTCTCCCTTTAATAGTTAGCTAAATAGGTCCTATTTTAAGATTAATAATGCCATCTCTATAGGCTATTAGATCTTTTAAAATTGTTACTAATAAATATAGGTGCTCCTTTCTCCTGTGTGGTAGTCCTATTCTTTTAACTACTGCTAATAAAATATAGTTCCTTATTGCTCCACTATCTATTAGTGCTTCAAACTATTAATCTTACTATTTAACTTATAAATTTAGGTGTTGTCCTTAAATTCCTTTAAGGGTCTAAGGCTCTACTACTAGTTCCCTCTGGTTTTATGGGCCTCTACTTTTCCTAACTATTAGCTGCTGGATCCTATTTATACTTAGTCCACTTTTAGCTAATACTTAGTTTGCTTCTTTTCTTTAATATACTATAGATAGGTATTCTCTAGATATTCCCACTATTGTTATCTATCTAGATATTCTTCTATAAGGAATCTTCCTGGTTAAAGTATTAAGTCCCCTTATTCTTGAACTTCTATTAGGTACTAACTATATATATACTTAGCGTTTTAGTATTTTACCTCGTCCGTTATCTAATATATTCTTATTAGATATTTCTAATTCTTATCTTTTGGTGCTTTATGTATGCTATATATATTATCTATATACGCTATCTATAATAATATATAGTGTGCTTAGTGTCTTAGGTTAACTCTTAGCTTATCTTTACTTTTAAGTTTAAACCTCTCTTATGTTAATCTAAGCGTTATAACTTTATTTGCAGGTACTAAGATTCGCCTTTTACTTCTTTAGTCCTCTAATTACTTCTCTAGATCCTTTAATATTATAATTAAAGCCCCTTTAATGTGTGTTATAGCCTTTTCTATAATTAGGTAGTCTTAGACAACTTTCTTATCTAACTATATATAGAAATCTTTCTACTTATTATTATGTCGCTGTCTATACTACCTTTAGTATAGCTCCTTAAGTATATACGCTCTATCCGTAAGGAAGTATTTTCTTATTACTGCGTTATAATAACCCTTTATATATTGTTTTTTAAACCTAGTTAGGATTCCTAGATCTTCTTCTTATTCTAGTTTTATAAGCCACTTAGCTTTTAGTATACCTATTCTTAGTTTATTAGTAATTCTTTATATAGGTGCTCTGTCCCTAGTATAACCTAGTATACTAGATCTCTTATCTAGTTTCTGCTCTTACTATAAGGTAATTCTTACTCTAAATTCCTTTATAGTTTTTTTTTGTTTGCGTTTTATAAGTAAATCCTTAAAGTTATCTTACTTTTTAATCTTATTAATAGTCCTTATTTATATATTAAAATCTTAGTTTTATAGAATTCTTAATCCTAAGCTTACTTCTATCTTAAGCTGTGCTTCTGCCTTAGTCTAACTAGGCTTAGGTGTTCTTATCTCGTTTTAAGAATCTTAAATCTTACTTATCTCGTCTTAAGAGTCTTATACCTCTAGGAATTTCTATCCTAAGCTTATTTATATGTTTCTAAACTAAGCTACTGCCCTACTTTATCGGTTTCCGTCCGTTATAGGTCCTTAGGTATACCTTATTTCGTCTTAAGAATTTTAGTCGTCTTTTATCTCGTCTTAAGAATCTTAAGCCTTTAGCCTTTTGCCTTTATCAAGTGGTAAATTAGCACTAGCAGTTGTCTACTTACTTAATCTCTGTAAGATACTTTTCTTACCATCTTATAAAGTAATGGATGCTGTATCCAACGGTGTTATAATGCCTATTACTAAACCTTACTCTATAGCGGTCTTAGTCTCTACTTTTAATGCTAATATCTTAAGATCTTCTTTCTTAATATCGCTGAATAGATTTTCTTTAAAGTCCCTTTCTAAGTACTATCTTGCTAACACTATACTAAAAGTTACTACTAGATCTTTATCACATTTATAGAGCCTATCTTACTCTTTATAGTCTTAGGTAGCTTTTAGTCTTTCTAAACTAGGTTCCTATAGCTAATAGCTTACGCCGTACTTAGCGTCTTTATAAATTTAGTACGCGTTATTATAGTAAAACGTAAAGTGGTTAATTAAACAATCCTTTATTCCTTATAGTGCATTATTATCCCTCTATATATGTATGCCGTCTGCTAGTCTGGTTCCCTTTATTATATAGTAACTTTAACTATTTTTATAATCTCTAGTAAAGTAACCTTGTTTTCCGCAATTTATATAAGCTCCCTTTTTAAACTATTTTTCTTATTATAGAGTCTGCCTAAACGTCTTTTGCTACTAAGATCCCTAATTTGGCCTTTGCTCCCTAGACCTTTAATTACTTAATCCTTATCCTCTTAGTTTCTATAGTTTCTTACTCTATTTTTTATAGGTTTCTTTAGTACTACTTAGGTCTATTAGCTCTGCGCTATACTATAATTTCTAACTTAACTTTAGTTAATGCGTACTCTACACCTTATACGACTATAGAACTCTATTCTAACCTCTCTTGGTCTACTCCCTTTAGTAAATCCTATTATTAATCTTTATCGCTTAATCTATTAAATCCCTTAGGGTTTCCGTATCTTCTATTAGGATAATTACATTCTAGACTTTAGCCTTAAGTCCCTACTTATACTATGCCATAAGCGCCTTATTATTCTACTTAACTTATATTACTAGCGTCTAAAACTGTGTTATATACTTAATTACTAAGGTTTACTACGTAATGTCTTAAAGCTTTTTTTCCGCCGTGGTCGTTGCCTCTAGGTCTCTAAATATCTGCGTAAGTTATTCCGCGAATCTATCCTAACTTAAGAATATAAACCGCACTTCTTAATTTATAGTCGTTATTCTATTAGCTTATATCTTAGTAAGGTAAAATTTAAACTATTTAAGCGCCCTTCCTGTTAAGAATAACCCTATATACGCTATTTGATCTATAGGTATTGCCAGCTTTACTCCTTCCTGTGTTACCTTAAAGTATATTTACGTAAGGAATCCCTTAAGCTTTAATCGTTCTCCTAAGAATTATTTAATTAATAGTAACTTAACCTTTACTGCGCCTATTCCATTAACCCTATATTCCAGTGCTATATTATTTACTATTAACTAGTTAATTATTTCCTACAACTATCCAACCGTCACGAGTTGCTGTGAGTTAGTGTCTGCTATACTAGTGTCTCCTCCTAACCTTAAAGTAGTTGCCGCCGTTAATAGCGTTATAGTGGCTGCTTTTGGTGGCATATTATTTAACTTTTAATACCGTAATTAGGTAGTAATTGTGTAACGGAACCTTATAGTAAGTACTACGGTAGGTCCTATTAATGGGCTAGGTGTATAGGTAATGTATAAAGTTAATAACGTAATAATAACTAGTGGAGTGGTTGCCTAATAGATTAACTCTAATTGTATTCTAAGAATTACTATAAGGAAGGAACTATCTAAGTAGGGACTATAGTCCTTTAAATACACGACCGTACTCCTAAGAAATCCTTCTTATATATAATATACGCGTGCTCTGTCTGCTCTATTATAAATTATATAGATTATATAGATTATACAGATTATATTACGTAACTTAGTTACTATTCCTCGTTATATAGCTCTACCGGCTCCATTCTGGACTATGCCTATATTAACTAACTAGCTTCTTCTAACTCCTCCCCAAGTAGTCGTAATATCGTACTTAGAGCGTCCGTAACAACTATAACGCCATTAACGGCGGCAACTACTTTAAGGTTGGGAGGAGACACCAGTATAGCAGATACTGACTCGCAATAACCTATAACAGTTAGATAACTATAAGAGATAGTTAACTAGTTAATAGAGAATAATATAATACTTAAAAATAGGATTAATGGGATAGGAGCAGTAAAGGTTAAGTTACTATTAATTAAAAGATTTTTAGGAGAGAGATTAAAGCTTAAAGGATTCCTTATATAAATGCACTTTAAGGTAGTATAGGAAGGAGCTAAGCTGGCTATACCTATAGATTAAATAGCGTATATAGGACTATTTCTATTAGGGAGAGTACTTAAATGGTTTAAGCCTTATCTTACGGAAATATAAGTAAATAAAATAACAACTACTAACTAAGACGTACGGTTTATATTCTTAAGTTAGGAGGGATTTACGGAGCAACTTACGCAGATATTTAAAGACCCAGAAGCGATAACTACGGTAAAGAGAAAACTCTAAGATATTACGCAGTAAACCTTAGCAATTAAGTATATAACACAGTTCTAGACGCTAGTAACTTAAGTTAAGTAGAATAATAGGGCGCTTATAGTACAGTATAAATAAGGACTTAAGGCTAAAGTTTAGAACGTAATTATCCTAATAGAAGATATAGACACCCTAAGGGAGTTAATAGATTAAGCGATTAAGATTAATAATTGGATCTACTAAAGGGAATAGGCTAAGAGAGGTTAGGATAGAGTTTTATAGTTATATAGGACGTAAAGTGCGCTATAACTAAAGCTAAATTAGAAACTATAGAATGGCCTAGAGCTAATAGACCTAAGCGGTACTAAAGAAACCTATAAGAGATGGAGTAAGAAACTATAGAAACTAAGAGGTTAAGGATTAAGTAATTATAGGACCTAGGAGTAGAGGCTAAACTAAGGATCCTAGCAATGGAAGACGTTAAAGCGGACTCTATAATAAGAAAAATAGTTTAAAAAGGGAGCTTATATAAATTGTAGGAAATAAGGTTATTTTGCTAAAGATTATAAAGATGGTTAGAGTTACTACGTAATAAGGGGAACTAGACTAGTATACGGCATATACGTATAGAGGGACAATAATGCGCTATAAGGAATAAAAGATTGTTTAATTAACCACTTTACGTTTTGTTATAATAACGCATACTAAGTTTATAAAGACACTAAGTATAGTATAAGCTATTAGCTATAGAAACCCAGTTTAGAGAAACTAAGAGCTACTTAAAACTATAAAGAGTAAGATAAGCTCTATAAATGCGATAAAGATTTAATAGCAACTTTTAGTGCAATATTAGTGAAATAGTACTTAGAAAGGGACTTTAAAGAAAACCCATTCAGCAATATTAAGAAAGAAAGTCTTAAGACATCAGCATTAGAAGTAGAGACTGAGACCGCCATAGAGTAAGGTTTAGTAACGGGTATTATAACACCGTTAGATACGGCATCCATCGCTTTATAAGACGGAAGGAAGAGTATCTTATAGAGATTAAGCAAGCAGACGACTACTAGTGCTAATTTACCACTTAATAAAGGCAAAAGGCCACAGACTTAAGATTCTTAAGACGAGATAAAAGGAACCTAAGGACCTATAACGGACGAAAACTAATAGAGTAGGGCAGTAGCTTAGTTTAGCAATATATAAATGAGCTCGGAATAGAGTTTCCTAAAGGCATAAGATTCTTAAGACGAGATTCTTAAGATTTAAGATTCTTAAGATAAGATGAGAACACCTAAGCCTAGTTAGACTAAGGCAAGAGCACAGCTTAAGAAGGAAGTAAGCTTAGGATTAAGAATCCTATAAAACTAAGATTTTAACACATAAATAAGGACTATTAATAAAGGAATTAAGAAGTAAGAGGACTTTAAGGATCTACTTATAAGACGCGAATAAAAAGAAATTATGGAGGAATTTAGAGCGTAAATTACCTTATAGCAAGAGCAGAAACTAAATAAGCGATTTAGTATGCTAGGATGTATAAGGGACAGAGCACCTATATAAAAAGTCACTAATAGACCTAAGATAGGCATATTAAGAGCTAAGTGGCTTACTAAATTAGAATAAGAAGAGGATTTAGGGATTCTAACTAGGTTTAAGGAATAATATATAAAAGGATATCACGACGCAGTAATAAGAAGATACTTCCTTATAGATAAGCTGTATATACTCTAAAGGTTATACTAAAAGTAGTATAGACAACGATATAATAATAAGTAGGAAGATTTCTATATATAGTTAGATGAGAAAGTTATCTAAGACTACCTAATTACGGAAAAAGCTATAAATTACATTAAAGGAGCTTTAATTATAACATTAAAAGATTTAAAGGAGTAATTAGAGGACTAGAGAAGCGAAAGGCAAATCTTAGTACCTGCGAACGAAGTTATAACGCTTAGATTAGCATAAGAGAGGTTTAAACTTAAGAGTAAAGATAAGTTAAGAGTTGACCTAAGATACTAGGCATATTACACACTATTATAGATAGTATACGTAGATGATATATATAATATACATAGAGTACTAAAAGACAAGAATTGGAAATATTTAGTAAGGATGTATTGGTTAATAGATAAGGTAAAGTACTAAAATACTAAGTATATGCATAGTTGGCACCTAGTAGAAGTTTAAGAATAAGGGAACTTAATACTTTAGCTAGGAAGATTCCTTACGGAAGAATACCTAAATGGATAATAGTGGTGGGAATATTTAGAAAATACCTATCTATAGCATATTAAAGAAAAGAAACGAACTAAGTATTAGCTAAAGGTAGATTAAGTATAAATAGGATTAAGCAGCTAATAGTTAGGAAAAGTAGAGGCCTACGGGACTAGAGGGAGCTAGTAGTAGTATTATAGCTCGTATAAATGCCTCTAAACTAAAGCTTGTAGAATGCTGTATTACGAAGATACTAAGCTAAAGAGAAGGAAAAGGGGTCGCTAGGACCGATGTAAACAAATATATAGGGTAAGCCGCTAAGGCGCTAGCTTTGGGCGGGCTAATTACAGGTCGGCAGAATATGGTAGAATTTGGTAGGTAACGTGCGATAGCGCCGTTATATCACCCCCCTCTTTAAAAAAAAGCCTGCCTTTAGGCTTAGTTAGAAATAGGGTAGTACTAGGCTTATAAATATAGGATTATAAAATATAAGATAAGGAGATAAAGGGGATATAAGTACGTCTAGACTAAGTATAAAGGGCAATTATAGGCTAAGTGGAAGCACTAGGCTAGAAAGAGTAGCCGCTAAAAGTCTTAGTACAGATCTAACTAATTAGATAACTTTAACCGGCGGTCAAAGTTCCTAGATATCTAAAATTTTATAGTACTAGCAGAAAACAGCAGAATTTAGCAGAATTTAGCAGATAGCTATATTAGGGCTTTAGGGCGTTTTTATCCCTATATTCTTCTAATAACTTATTATCTTTATTATACTAGTATTCCATCTATTTATCTAGGTACTTTAGGGGTCTAGGTATATTAAGGTATTAGTTATAGAATTCTTTAAGCTTCTAGGGGTAGCCTATAAAGTTCTACGTAGGGTACTAGGTTAGGTTAGAATTGTAGCCCTTCTATTAAATATAGTATTTTAGCGTTCCCCGTACTATTTTATAGGCTAGTATTTTATTAACCTCCTATTTATTATTACCGTTTACTTAAACTAGTAAGGGAAGCTTATTCTTTTATCTAGGCAATAGGTTGTTTATAGCTTTCCGTAACTTATCTAGTAAGAAAATAGGGTAAACCCTAATTAAATCTGGGAGCTTTATCTTATATAAGTTACCTATCTTCTTAAGAACCTTATACGGTCCTGCTATCTAGTAGTCTAGCTTATAGCTAGGTCGTTCGGTCTTTTAATTCCTTATTATAACCTAGACTATATTACTAGGGGCAAAATCGGGCTCTTAACGGTGTTTATTTGCCTACTGTTCTATTAACCTTTAAGCTTTTTTTAGGTTCTTACGGGCTACCATCTAGGCTTCCTCTAATCATTTAGCGTACTGTTAGGCCTTAGTATAGGATAGCTTCTCTTATATAGTTTAGGGTTCTTTTAGCCTTTTCCAGTTAAAGCTTATACGGGGTAAGTATCCTATTTTTAGCTAAATTAGGGTAAACCTTATAGAGTTATAGGGTAAGGTTACTTACGTATAGTCTATTAAGGGTAGTAGTTTAAACCAGTTATTCTAAAAATAGTTAATAAAGGGCCTAAGCCTCTAGTCTAGGTACTAATTTATAATCTCTATCTGGCCGTTTATCTAGGGGTAATAAGCTATAGAAAGCTTTAGCTTAATACCTAGAATTTAGGTAAACTTATTCTAGAAGGCTAATATAAACTATAGCCTATAATTAGATATAATAGTATCTAGTAGTCCGTAGATTTAGTAGGTGTAATAGATATATAGCCAGGCTGCCTCTTTAGTATTAATATTCTTATAATAGGGAATTAAGAACAGGCGTTTACTAAAGCGGTTAACTATAACCATAACTATATTATATCCGTTACGGTCCCTAGGTAGTTTATAAAAGTCTATAAAGATATACTACTAAGGGCGCTCTAGTATTAGGAGTAGCTTAAGTAGTCTTAGGGTCTTATCCCATAGGATTATAGCTCTTTAGTAGTCTTCGCAGTTCCGTATATATTAATTAATATCTATAACTATTCTCGGCTAGTAATAGCGGCAGTTAATAATTTTATAGGTCTTATTCTTACTAGGGTATACTATAAAGACTTAGCAATAAGCTTCGCGGATTAGTTTAGTCCGTAAATTATTAACGTTAGGGACTATAAGCCGCTCCTAGTATAGGAGTAATCCTTCCTTTGTCTTAAAATTAGGGTTTTCTTTCGCGGCTTATTCGCGGAGGGCCCTTAGGGTATTAGCCGTGCGGTTTATAGTTAGGAGGCGGTTAATTAGCCCTATTAGCTTATCTAAGGACTCCTCTATTAGTGCTAGCTCGTTTTACTAGAAGTCTAGCTCCTTAAGGATCCGTAGGTTAAGCTATTCTAAATAAAGAAGGGCGCGCGTCTAATATTAGGTCTTTAGCTTATCCTAGGGTCCTACGTCTTATTCTCTTTAGGTTAAGGTATTAGCCTTAGAGTTTTGCTTACTAAAACGATATATAATTGTAAAGAAGAATTAGGAGAGTATTTCGGCCTACTAGGCTTATTATTTAGTAAGCTGCTTTATAGTTATAAAGTACTCTAGGGCTTTATAATCTATATATATCTTAATCTAGGAGTTTATACCTTTAAGCTCTATACACTATTAGGAGAGTAATTAAATAATAGCTAGCATTTCTTTATTATATACTTTATAGTTATACTTAGCCAGGTTTATTATCTTTAAGAAGAAAGCTATAGGGTACTATTTACCGTCTAGATATAACTATAATAGGATTCCCACTATAACCCTATTAGAGGCGTCCATTTCTAGCATTAATTTAAGGTCTAAGTTATAGTGATAAAGAATTAGGGAAGAGATAAGCCGATCCTTTATCTCTTTAAAGGCTTCTATGCAGCTATTATTAAAGATAAAAGGCGTGTCCTTCCTGGTTAGTCGTACGAGAGGTTTTGCTATAATTCTATAGTTACGGATAAACTGGTAGTAGAAGTTATAAAAGCTAAGGAAGGATTAGATTCCTTTTACTATATAAGGGGGCTTCTAGTTATAGATTGCCTCTACCTTTTTAGGGTTAACCTTAATTCCTTCTATAGTTATAATAAACCTAAGGTATTTTATACGTTTTACCCTAAACTCGCATTTCTTAATATTAACTTATAAGCCCGCGTTCTATAGTCTCTCTAGGACCTTCTTAATATAAACTTAATTCTTAAGTTTGTTGTCTAAGTATATAAGAATGTCGTCTAGGTATACCGTGTAGAATTTGTTAAGGTAATTAAAAAGAACATTATTTATATACCTTTAGTATATAGCCAGTCCGTTTATTAGTCTAAAAGAAAGAACTTTATATTTATAGGAACCATAACGGGTACGGAATGTTGTTATATCTTTAGATATAGGGTCTATCCTAATTTAGTAGAAAGCTTAGCGAATATTAAGTTTAGTAAAGATCTTTACCTAGCTTAGACGTGCAAGGGTCTCGTTAATTAAAGGAATAGGATAC
>Ga0307515_10025144_pt1 | contig 10323 bp, 7 predicted proteins | sample 17_EM_MG_FD_194513 | JGI IMG/M metagenome (GOLD analysis project Ga0307515, IMG submission 194513) | Populus trichocarpa ectomycorrhiza microbial communities from riparian zone in the Pacific Northwest, United States - 17_EM | ecosystem: Host-associated > Plants > Roots > Unclassified | place...
CTGCGCATTAGAGAGCGGTAACTTAATCGTTATTGCCTGACTTCCGGCATATCTGTCTATATCAAGTTGATGTGACAACTCTTCTTTACTTCGCTTCTGAAAAGCATAGAAAATCCAGTAACATCCCGCCACATTAAGCAGGTGCAATACGATCATCGATATGCAAAAAGTCTTTTTCAATTTTGCAGGTTAAATATAGGGTCGGTTCCGTTGGGATGCAAGTCGCCCCAATGACGTGGGTTTTTATTGATAGTGATCGGCTATATAAGTGAGCCGGACGGCAGAGGTAATTCTTCAGGCAAGATCAAAAGACTATTACCTGAGTCGGGGAGGCGCAAACCTCCTTTAAAAAAATATTTTCAATAAGACTCCCACTTTTCACCGATACTATTGCTCCCATTGTCCTTGTGATCAAGTATTATGCGGAGTTATCTTCGCAAGGATATAACGAAGACCTGATTATGACCAATTAGTTAAGCGATATCTTAAATTTGCAGAAGAATTTCCTCCAGGAGATATCGAACAAATTGATCTGATGAGAAAGGCCATTGAGTTTTTTGAAAAAGAGTTATCAATCGACCTTTGAAAGGGAATAAAAATTTAACCTACTAGAAATGCTAAGTATGTTGCGTTCTCGCGGAAAGATTGTCATTGCGCTCATCTTAATAGTGCTGGCTGTCATCATGTACTTCATTACGCAGGAAAAACATATTGATAGTGTCGAAAAACAAATGTTCGATACGCTCAACTACGACAAAAGGGATTATGATTTGATGATAGCTTATTATAATTCTGACACCACATTTAAGAAAACACTTCATGAGAATATAGAAATGGGAGACAGCTCCTCCATAGTGGTAAAACAACTTCTTCAAACACCCTACCATTTGAGATACAAGTCAGGACTTAAAGAATCAGATATTAATGCGATGATCTATGCATATCATGCCTCGAAAAACGTACTCGATAAATTTGGAGATATTGAAAATCAGCTAAAAAAACTAAAAGAGGCTAATGCACCAAAAAGTGCAGATGATTCTGCGATTCAACGGCACCTCGACTCATTGATGAATTTAGCCAGGGAAAGAAAACTGGAAAAACCTTCTAACTGATTTTAGATTAGGTGCCGGATGCATACTAAACGACACCCGATGAATTGCCAAAATCAGCTTTGTGATCAGAGAAGAATTGATCGGACCCAAAAAGTTTTGAAATGGATACATCTTCAAACTTTCTGGTACTTTGTAGACCTCACGGGACAGATTACCGAACCCCTTTAAAGCATTTATATGCTGTAAGTCAGCAAGTTATGAACGGGATAGCTCCTTAAAACGGATTCGATCATTCTTTCCGGATCTTATCCTGAGGGGATTGTACCTTTAAAAGATAGTATGGTATGAAAATGTGAATTATTAAAATGTGAATATGTTGACTTAAGCTTTGAGAAATTTACATAGCCTTAGACGTATTAATTTAGGTAGTTCTTGCAATGATTTTTGAATTTACAGCAGCGCCAGGTTTTGACTTTATAACACGGTTTTCAGAACAAATTAATGTTCCTGTGAGAGATCATCTCCTGGAGATTCCAAAGGCAATGGGAGAAGGTTATGTGCGTAAAGTCGGCTTCGGGGATGATTTCAAATTAACGATCCACCGGTATGTATTGAAGGAAGATCTGATTATTAAGCGCAATCCAGCGGCAACGCCTAATAACGTCCGCACCATTTTCTTTTATAATGATAAGGAAGATCGTGAAGTCAAATATAATAACGAGGAAAACATACCATTCGCACAGAAAAATGATTCCTCCATACTTCTCTCCACAAATGATTTGCGCACAGAAATTCGTTTTCCAGCAGGCAGCAACATTCAATACGTAGTAGTTGGGATTACTGCTAATCGATTACGCTCAATTCTATCTATTGAAAAACCAAACGGTACAATAAAAACCATCACAGCAGAAAATGCTTCCTTTCTCTTTTTCGAAAGTCTGGATTCTGAAATGCAATTGCTACTTAAAAATATTGTATCCGTTGACATGAATAACTCCCTCAATAATTTCTATGTACAAATTAAGGTACAGGAATTAATGTACCTGCTTTTTACTAAGCTGTCTCTTAGGGAACACACTTCATTTAAAAGTATAACTAGTAACGATGCAGAAAAACTGTTGGTCATTCGCAACGAAATATTGAGAGATCTTAGTACTCCGCCCGTTTTAAATGAATTAGCCACCATCGCTTCGATGAGCGAAACGAAACTTAAGCAGCTCTTTAAGCAAACCTTTGGAGATACAATCTATAATTACTATCAAAAGACAAGAATGGAAGAAGCTGCTTTTCTGTTGAAACAGGCTAAACATTCCGTTTCTGAGGTTGGTTACGAGTTGGGATTTTCAAACCTCAGCCACTTCAGCAGATTATTTGAAAAACATTATGGCATTACTCCAAAGAAATTCTCTCACACTTGATAAGCCATAATTTCTAAACCGCTTTTGTCGGATAGGACTATTCTTGTGTCTTTTCCAGTTATTTTACCCATTAGGTAGCTTCTACATTTGCTCATACAATAGTTAAGTAAGTATAAAAAATGAAGACGTTGCGTTCGCCTTTTGAGAAAGGCTCTTTACAATTAAAAAATCATCTGGCCGCTTAATGATGTTGACTTCAACTCATTCAATTCTTCGGCTATACTGACTATCAATTTTATAATTCAAACAATGAAAGCAATTCAATACAAGGCTTACGGAAATTCAGATGTGATTGAACAGGTTGAAGTTTCGACACCATCGATCCAAAGTGAAAGGGATGTCTTAATCAAGGTTAGGACCGCAGGTGTGAATCCTGTAGATATGAAAATACGCATGGGATTGATGAAGGCAATCCGTCCTGTAGAAATGCCCTTTATACCAGGCGGTGAAGCTGCCGGAATAATTGTTGCCATTGGTGATAGTGTTTCAAAATTTAAAGTGGGTGATAAAGTAATTGCTCTTACGAAGAAACATGGTTATGCGCAATATGTGACTGTAAACGAAAATTCTGTTTTGCTGAAGCCGCAAGGTCTATCCTTTGAAGAGGCGGCATCGATAGGTGTCAATATCGGGACAGCACAATCGGTTCTGTTTACAGAAGGGAAATTAGAAAAGGGCCAAAAGGTTTTAATACAGGGCGGAGGCGGTGCCGTTGGTGGTGCTATGGTACAAATGGCTAAAGCTGCCGGTGCGTATGTTATCGCTACTGCATCTGAAAAAGGTGTTGCATTAGCAAAGAGCCTTGGAGCGGACGAAGTGATCGATTATAAATCGCAGGATGTGGCCTCGATTATTAACAATGTTGAGCTGGGGGCAGATACAGCTGGTGGCGCAGCACAGGAAAAGCTTTTTCAGGTAGTAAAGGCTGGTGGCAGATTATTGAGTATCGTCTCACAACCATCTCAGCAGTTGGCAGAACAATACAATGTGAAAGCCTATTTTGTAGCCTCCGACATATCGCCTAAGACTTTACAAAATGGCATTGAGCTGATAGAAGCCGGGAAATTCAAAGCTATTGTTTCGAAAACATTTAAGCTTGAAGAAGCTGCAATCGCTCAGGATTTCTTGTCAGCTGGTGGCGTAAATGGTAAGGTTATTCTGGTGGTAGAATAACGAGAATAAAATAATTTAAATGTATAACAATGAAAACTAAGAAGGTTATCGTGGCCGGTGCAACCGGAATGCTCGGAAGTCAAATAGTGAAAGAGTTGCTTGCGCAGGGGGCAGAAGTTACTGCCATGGTAAGAGCCAGTAGCAATAGAAGCAGTCTCACCGACATAGGCGTTAAAAATTTTGTAGTGGGAGACATGATGGACGAAGCCTCTTTAAGGCAAGCACTTTCCCCAGAACATGGTTTTGATGTCATCGTGGCCAGTGCAGCAGGCTATACCCAAAGTAAAAAGGGAGACAGTGCAATAACAGATACGATTGGTTACCAAAATCTCGTGGACGCAACAAAAGAAGCAGGCATTCCCCGTTTTGTTTTGATGTCCATCCTTGAATCGGACAAAGCCATATCGGTACCTCATTTTCACAACAAATACCTGATTGAGAAATACCTCGCGAAAAAGAAGCAGCCGTTTATTGCACTTAGACCGGGCGCGTTCCTTGATCAAACACAGGATTATATAATTAAGAAAATTACTAAAGGAATACTGCCCACATTCCTGACTGGAACTTACGGAATAGTATATACACCACAACTTGCCAAATATGCTGCCATGGCAGCGGTTGCTTTACCCGACTCCGAGCTAAATACGTCCGTAGATATTGGCTGGAACAAACCGGTGAACGATAAGATATTGGCAGATGCGTTTGCAAGCGTTCTAAAAACGCCTATTCAAGCTAAGGCGATTATCCCACCATTCGCATTGAAATACATCTTACCCGTGATAGCCCGGCTTAGCGACAACATTCATGATATGTATGAAATGATTAAATGGATCGATACGGGAGTCTACATAAGTAAAAATCCACAAAGACAAAAAGAGCTATTCGGAGAGCTGCCGACTGTTGAAGAAAGTGTCAGACAATATTGCCTTGACCGGGGGCTGATTTAAGAAATTTTACAGATCAAACAGTACTATTTACAGATATCACTTAGACAATAAAAAAAGAGACGATGAAATTATTAGCAACGGTAACATTAGGGAAAAAGACTGTTTTTATCATTTCTTAATTTGATTTAAAGTTTCTCAAAATAGATAGCAACCCGTAGCATATGCTTTTGGATGCTTGGTATATATTGGTTTAAAAATTCATCAGGCAATCAATAGTATCATCCAACATTGAAGATCCGGAGCGAGCATCTATATCTTTGTGGGTGAAGTTGAGGGATGCCAGCCCTTGCACCAGAGCAATGGATATATAACACTTGCGTTTCAGAAAAGCACCTGTATGATTTTCATTTTCCATACGCCTTCGAAATTGTCTGATTTATCGAGTTGGTAAACGCCAGCATTTCTGGAGACATGGGCTCTGATTCATTTAGCTTCATTCCAGTCTCTTGCATAAGAAGGTATACCTCCTTTTCGTGGGTTGCGAAATGCCAGTAGGTGGTTAGCATTGCTTTTAATCGAAGCTTCGGGTCAACGATGTTCTTACAGTTTCTATCTATACTGGTATTCAGTTGTTGATATCCCAATTGAGTTAGATCAACTAATAGTGCCTCTTTGTTTTTAAAATACAGATACAACACTGTGGCAGAGTATTCAATACTGTCAGCCAGTCGCCTTAGGCTAAGCGACTGGTGCCCTTCAGCTCTAACAATGCCTAATGCAGCATGAAGAATTTCTTTATGCATGTTCAGCCGATTCCTTGCTTTCTTTAATTCCCATTGTTCATTTCGAGAAGAACGTGATCGCTTACACCTTGCATACTTCATTGGGGATAAGAAGGAATCACTCACATGTTTCTTCTTTTGGAAACAGTAGCATTTGGTGCCATAAAATTAAAACCGTGTGGTACTTCCGAATTTTATTATTCAAAAAAGTTTAATGCACTTTTTACAAACTCCTCGTGATACTGAAATATGCCGCCATGACCTGCATCCTTGTAGAGAATGATTTCTGAATTTGGAATACTATTTTTCAATGCAGTTGAATTGACACTTGGTACCATTTTGTCGTTCTCGCCATTCACTATTAGTACTGGTTGTTTAATCACAGATAAATCTTGCGGTGCTTGCAAGCCCCAGGCTTTTATTGCATCGAGCTGAAAGATCAAGTGTTTCATCTTTAACTTTTTGCCTCTATTCTCTTTTCTTTCTTTTAACCTTCCAAGATAACTTTTTGCTGCTTTGCGACCATTGGCATTTCCGTTGAAGAATAAATAGAATTTTTCATTTCTGAAGGTAAAGATACCTTTGAATACATCGGTGAAAACCACTGATGACATTTTGCTGATACCTTCTCCACCTGCAGGTCCTGTACCAGCCAGAATTGCTTTGCGAACAAGTTGTGGTTCACGGAGTAGAATCTCCTGCGAGATGAAACCACCCAATGAAAATCCGAAAAGGTCAACTTTTTGATATCCCAGTGCTTTAATAAAGGCAATTGCATCTGTTGCCATTTCTGAAACAGTTTTGGGAGTTGTTCCTTCTGTTGAACCAATACCCCGATTGTCAAAGCAAATTATTTGATGTGAAGAAGCCAGACCATCCATGATTCTTGGATCGCACTCATCCATTGTAGCTGATAAGTGATTGAGAAAGATTATCGGTATGCCGGAATTATTTTCGCCAAGTCTACGATAATAGAAATTTGTTCCTCCAACATTGATAGAGTGTGTTTTTACATTTTTTAAGTTCATAACTATATTTTTTAATGGTCTATTATTTTGATTGTATGGTTGAGCAATTGAAGTATATATTATCGAGGCAATTAGTGACAACAGAATTGAGTACTTTTTCATTTTCTAAGTTTATGTCTATTCCTTTTTGTTGATTCGTTAATTGATATCCTGTTCTTCCAACGTTACTGTTGGTGGAATCAGTTTGTACATGACAGGTGTCACAATGCGTGATAGAATCGTTGAACTGATTAAGCCGCCTATAAGAACCATTGCCAACGGTGCAATTTGTGGATTGGGATTCATGGCAATAGGTATCAGTCCACAGATAGCAGTAAGAGAGGTCAGCACGACAGGGAGGAACCTTGTTTCGCCCGACTTCTTTATGGCATCCTCAATTGAATGTCCTTCTTGCCTTAGCTGATTGGTGAAGTCTACAAGTAAGAGAGAGTTTTTGACTTGTATCCCCGAGAGTCCAATGAAACCAATGATGGTAACCAGTGACATCGGAAAACCAGTAATCAACAGCATGACTACACCTCCAATTATTCCAAGCGGTATAACTGACAATACAATGATAATTCCCTTGAATGTTTTGAACTGAAGTAACAGGACTGCAATAAATAAGAACGCGCTAAAGAGGATAACCGTCAAAAAATTTCCACCCAACGTGTCACCTTCTGACTCTGCCTCTCCTGAAAGCTTATAGTAATATCCTCTCGGCATTTTAAGCTTATCGAGTTGTGGTATCACTTCTTTCAAAACATCATTCGCCAACGTATTCTTTTGAGTCATTGCAGTAACCTTTGCAAAGCGTGATTTATTAAAGTGATTAATAGCGGTAGGAGATGTTTCAAATGTTACCTCGGCAAGCTGGTTGAGTGGAATAGGAACTCCCTGAAGATTATTTACATATAAGTTCTTAAATGCATCGAGATTCGGAAACTTCTCAAAGGATGTAGTTATCATTACATTTCTGGCATCGCCTTTCTCATCTATATAATCTCCAACGGGTAAGCCAACTACTGCTAAACGTACCGTCTTATCAATTTCCGCTGTTAAGACGCCTAACGTTCTTGCTTTCTCTTTATTTATTTTCAGTTTAACATCTGTCTTGTAAGTATTCAATTCATTGTTGATGTACACTGTACCTTTCTGTTTACGCAAGATTTCTTCTGCCTGAAAAGTCAGTTTGCGTAACTCCCCTGGATCTTCTCCGAAGATTCTCACTACAATGTTGGCCTCGATGGGCGCACCTTGTTCAAAATCTTTTACTTCTATCTTCGCATAAGGGAAGTCATGAAATTTGGCTCGGAGCTTTTCAATAAGAGCTACCTTCTCAGTTGGTTTTGCTTCATCGTCCAATTGCACAAAGATTTGAGCAAAATCAGCTTTCTCTTCCTGCTGGCGTACATTGTAATAAATCTGCGGATTCCCTTTACCTACATTGGCAGTAAAATATATTATCTCAGGATGCTGCTTAAGTTCACTTTCCACTAGTCTGGTTACTCTATCCGTTTCCGGAATATTAGCCTGGAGTGGCATTTTAATAGTGATCAGAAACATGGGTTTTTCAGATGCCGGAAATAGCTTGAAGCCAGCTTGTGGAATGAGCATAAAAGCTCCGGCACTTAAGATGATAGAAAGTGCTATTGTAATCTTGGGCCAGTTCAATGCGGCAGGCATTATTCTGGCGTAAGATATGTTCAGTGATTTTTGAAGATATACCAGGAATACATTGCCATGCTCATTGGAGTGAGTTTTCAAAAGTCGGCTACCGAGAAACGGCACAAGTGATAACGCCACAATCATGGATGCCAATACGCTGGTGATAATAGCCATCGGCAGACTTTTTATGAATTCACCAGCAATGTCTGGAAGAAAGGCAAGTGGAAGAAAAGCGATAATTAACGTAGCTGTACAACCAATCACAGCGTTGCCTATTTGCTTGGTCCCTTTTAATACGGCATCCCTTTTAGAAGCACCTTCTCTTAGCCAACGTTCTATGTTCTCTACAACTACAATGCTATCGTCTACTAACAATCCAAGCGCCACGACTAATCCAACAATACTAAGTTGGTTCAAAGAGAAACCAGCAGCATTTAAAACAATCAGTCCTAAGCCTAAGGAAAGCGGAATTGAAATCATCACAATAAGCGATGCCCTTGAGCCCAACGGCAGTAATGTAAAAAGCACGAGCACAATGGCTATCATAAAGTCAATGCCTAAGTGGCCCAAACGTTGCGATACCATATCGGCCTGGTCAAATGGTTTTACTAACGTGATGTTGGCCGGTAGTGACTTTTCAAAATCATCTATTACGGGCAGGTATTTTTCCTGAACGGTTGTGATGTTTACATTTTCTTTCATTCCCGCGTTCACCAGCACACATCGGTTACCATTTATTCTGATGATGTGTTTTTCTATTTCATTTTTATAGCCTACCTCGGCCACATCTTTGAGATAAATGATTTTACCGTTGCCGTTGAATATAACAGTGTTGGCTACATCATCGGCATCCTGAAATTTCCCGCTGGTTTTTACATTGAAAGTCTTGCTGCCTAGATTAATACTTCCACCAGGGATATCGGCAGCTTCACTTTGCAAACTGCCTATCACTACATTCAATGGAATACCCAATTGCGCGAGCTTGTCAACCTTTACGTCAACACGTATTTGCTGTTCAGGCATTCCTGAATAGTCCACATTTTTAAGATCCGTAATCTTTTCGAGCTGTGTCTTGAGTTTATCAGCTTGGCTACGAAGCTCTTTTGCAGAAACAGTGTTGGATACCAACGCAATCTGAAAGATGTTTACGTCGGTTGGACTGATCTTCTCTGTCTTGATAAGATAAATGTCATCAGGTAGCCCGCTGTTTTTTAGCGCATTTATTTCGGTGGCCAGTTCCTGGTATTTATTATCAATATCAACCCCGTATTTAAATTTAACTTGAATCGCAGCTACACCATCTTCAATGGTGGTTAATAGCTTCTCTATGTTTTCAAGTTGGTATATTTTATTTTCAATTGGTTTTACCACCTGTTCTTCCATGTCCTTGGGACTAGTACCCGGGTAGATGACTGTAATCAGGTACTGAGGTGGATGTATCGTTGGATCTTCGGACCGGGGCATGGTAGATAATGTTGCAAATGCAACCACCGCCACCATAAGAAATATCACAAGCGTAAACTGATAGTTCCGCACGGAGAAATTAGTGATCTTCATAAAGGCTTATTGTATAATTTTGATAATAGAATTTTCATTCAGGTAGCTGCTATTGGCTACTACTACTTCGCGAATGTTTTCGAGCCCCTGACTGATATATACCTTTTGATTATCAAACTGAGAAATAACGACCGGTATCTTCTTCACCCTGTTGTTATCTGAGGGCGTAAATACAAAAGCTTTATTTCCATCTGCTTCGATCAAAGCATCGTAAGGAATGACAGGGAGGGAATGAGTTTGTGCGGCAATAATCTGTACCTTCCCGAACATACCGGTTGCTGGTGTGACCTCTCCAAGTTTAGTCTTAAGTTCAATCTGGAACGATCCGGTAGCCCGGTCAGAGGTTAGCGACTTGCGGAATACATATGCTTCAAAACTCTTATCAGGGTAACCATCCAGTTTAACAATGGCTCGCTGACTGATCGATATGGCAGCCCATTCTTTATCCGTTACTCCTACCTTGAGAACATAGTTATTATTATCTGTTTCATTGATGGCCAGCACGGGCGTACCCGGTCCGACAATCTCTCCTTCATGTGCTATCTTTTTGGTAACAAAACCCTCCGAGGCAGCACTGATCTGAGCATATTGTTTGTTAAAGGCAACTGCTTCGGCTGCTTTCTGTGCAATGTCAAGTCCGGTTTTGGTATTTTGCAATTGCTCAAGCGTATAGACACTATCGCTAAACAGATGAACAGCACGGTCGTAATCTCGCTGCGCCTTTTCTGAATTAAGCCTTGCTTGCTCATATCCGGCCGTTATTTCAGTAGTATTAAGTA
>Ga0307515_10025145_pt1 | contig 10323 bp, 4 predicted proteins | sample 17_EM_MG_FD_194513 | JGI IMG/M metagenome (GOLD analysis project Ga0307515, IMG submission 194513) | Populus trichocarpa ectomycorrhiza microbial communities from riparian zone in the Pacific Northwest, United States - 17_EM | ecosystem: Host-associated > Plants > Roots > Unclassified | place...
ATTAACTAAATATTAAGTTGTGTGGCATTTTTCAGTTCTACATTTTATTGTTCACTTTCTTATATATTCATTATGAATTGGAGCATTTGTTTTTCTTAATTTTTTATTTTTGTCCTTAAATTTGTTTTCTGTCCATTTGCACCCTTTATAGCCTAAATTAATACTCAATTGCATTTTTATTTTAAAAAATATTTGAATTAAAAGACAAAGGCTCAAAGTTACAAAGCCAGGTGAAACATGTGGCAACTTTGAATTTTATATAGAAAGTTAATTTTGGTCTTTTGTTTTTTAGATAACAGGTGATCGATCCTTTCAGTTATCAAATATCTAATTTAGTACAAAACTCTATTTTCCAAAAAATTTAGTTCATAGTTTGTTTGATGAGAGAGAAAATCACCAAATTTCAATATAAAAAATGAAAATAATCATTGACACCTATTTCAACCATAAAAATAATTAAAATTGATGTCAAAGAGTTTTACATGATAAGATAAATGTTATGGTGGTTGATTAACCTCAATATTGCCTAAAAACACATTGAAGTAAAGGAAGAAAAAAGTTAATAGGTTTGCTTTTATGATTTGGATTTTTTTTTTGTTTATTGGGTTGGTAAATTGGTTTTTAAATGTTCCGAGAGTGTTTGCAAGATGTTTTTGGGTTAAAATACATTTTTGGGGCTAAAATACTCTATATTGATTTTTTGATCACTAAGATGGTGGCTCAAATCTGGGTAGACAGATAATATGTTGTTTGCTTGAACAAAAAAAGTTTCATTTGTTTTTTTTTTAAAAAAAAAGGGTGGATGACACCCCCTGAAAAGATTAAAATAAATAAAAGGCTTGGACACGCTGACATGGGCTTAAAAGCCCACACGCCTGGGCTCATATTTTAAAAGCCCAGATGTATTGGGCTACTGGATGTGATTTTGTGCTATTTTCTAGCTTTTTATTTAATATTTAGATTTTAAACGTATGTAAGAGAAAAATTATTTTAAAAGTTCATAACTCAAATATCAAGTTTGATGGGTTAAGCTGTAAAGTTCAGGTTATTTTTTTGTGTTGTCTAATGCATTTTTGGTCCTTTAATTAAAAAAAATACAATTTAACCCATTTTGTTATCAATGATTTTTTTATTTATCTTAAAATTAAAAAAAAAATAATTTTACCGTTGTTATCGATTATCTATTGCTTTTAACTGAAAATTAAAAAAAAAACTCTTTTTGTTGTTTAGCTTAAATAAAATCGGGCATGTTTTTGCTGTTTTATTCCTTCACAACCGTCTTCGTAATTTTTTTTCTTTTAAAAAACTATCCCATACTAAAATTTCTCATGCACTTTATTGTACAGTTTGATGAAAAAAACATACGAGGTAAAAACATATTGAATCAGGTATTGGTTTTTTTATGCCTTTTAACATCTTTTTAACGTCGAGTTATTTGGAGATTGACTTTGTTAATTTACTTTTTACAAGATTATTTTTATGGTTTCGCATATCAACACGAGTTGATAATATATTTCTTTTTTAATATTAAATAAAAATATGTATATTATTATTTTATTATTTTTTTAAAAATATCTTTTATTATATGATAGATTTTGAATTTATAATTAAATTTTTTTATTTTTTTAAGAAACATGACGGAAATACCTAAATCCTTTTTTTTCATTTATTTTTTTTTATTCACAGTGTTGTGCGGATTAAACTTTTCTCTTTGAATGATTATAATACAATATGATTTCAACTTGAGATGTAAAATTATTTCTTTTTTTATATTAACTATATGATAATAATAATAATAATAATAATAATAATAATAATAAGAAGAAGAAGAAGAAGAAGAAGAAGAAAGAAGATAAAAAAGAATTATTGATAAATAAATAAATAACCATCACAAAACAAGAAAAAAAAGTGAAGTATGACTTGAAAAGTAGACCGAATTGTCTTTCTATGACATTTTTCTCTGTAATAAATAATAATGGCATTGAATAACCAAGGGTCGTCGGCCCGATAGGCAGACTAGACTCAGTAGAGTGGTTTCTCTTCGAGAAATGAATAAACGTTATATAAAAATAGTCAAATATACATTATAATGACTTTTGAAAAGTCATGAAGGCTAATTAAATTGGACAAAACGAGTCCTATATAACCGTTGTTTTTTTTATATATATATAGCAGTTGATATATATATATATATATGGAAAATCAACGACTATGGGTTCCCCCATCGACATGACAGTGAAAGAGATTAATTTTAATTTTAATTTTTATTAATTATATTTTCCTGTTGTTTTTCTTTCCATACATTTTTTTTTATTTCCATTAAATGTTTTTTAGCTTTTTTTTTTCTTTCAATCTTATCATCGGATATTTTATTGATTTTGAATTTATTAATATGATTTATTTGGGTTGATCATCGTATTTTTAAAGAAGCTTCTCGGTAGTTGACTAGTGTTCAACTTGTAATTATTTATTTTTATTATTATATTATTAAATAAAAAAATAGTTTTTTTAAACAAAATTTTAAAACTTGGTGGGTTCATGATTTGGATTGTATGTTTGGTGAGTTAAGTCGTGAAACCCTGGTCATTTTAATATATTATTATTTTAATATTAAAAAATTATTATCTTAAAAAAATATTTAAAGCTAAACCATACTTTTATTGGTTGTTCATGTTACCTTCAGAGCCACCACGTAGACTAAGTCTTATAGAGGTAACTTCTATACAAGTTAATTTTAAAATCAGACTGGACAATAAATCAAGTTAGGAGTTTTAAGGTTGTCCTACTAAATTAAATTTGATAATAATGAAAATAATTTTATTTGATTTTTTAATTCTATCTTTTATTTTTGTTCTTTTGATTGAATATTTTTTAATTTTATTATTTAATATTTAATTTATTTTAAATTAATTTTCATAGTTTGTTTTGTTTTATATGAGATTATCACGATCTTAAATAAATATTTTGATTTTTAATTAATATTCAATTTTATATATATTTATTTTTGTTATCCTATTTATTTTACAAACTTTTATTTCGCATTCAATTTTTTTTTAATCCAGCTGCGCAGGCCGGGAAACTCGTGAATGCATGGATAGACAAAAATTATTATTTCACTACAATAAAGTCAATAGGTATAGGTTTAATTCCTCTGTACATCCATGTATTTTTTATTTCAAAAATCTTTATTTTATTTTTCTATCTTGATATCAATTTTATATTTACGATTCTGTCACCGTCACATCCTTTTGTCAGTGGGTGGAATTAAGTCCTAAAAACTATTTTTTTTTACGTTTTAAAAGTGTTTTTTTAAAAAATAATTTTTTTATATTTTTTTTACTTCAAATTAATATTTTTTTGTGTTTTTAGACCATTTTGATACGCTGATGTTAAAAATTATTTTTAAAAAATAAAAAATATATTATTTTGATATATTTTCAAGTGAAAAATACTTTAAAAAACAACCACAATTACACTCCCAGACACTGTCTAACATTATTAAATTTAACCACCAGCTCCATTGCAAAATTGTCCGAGAAATCAGAAAATGTTACAATTCTCTAATACGAAAATTCTTCACAAAAGAATTGTCATCCCACTGATTTTTTTTTGAAGAATATTTGAAGACTCGGATCTTTCAAAGCTAGAGATTTGATGCTTGAAGAGAACACGGTGAAGATTTGATATGCTTTTCTTGGCTTGACTTGATGAATACTTTGAACATGTTTCTTGATCTCTCTTCAAGGTGTTGCAGGTGAACTTTACAAGGCGTGTTAGGCTTGATCTAGTATAACTTTAATGTTCAAAGACATCAAATCAAGAGAGAAAATATGTATGCTTGAGAAGTTTCTTAAAAAAAATTTGTTCTTGAAGAGAACTCGTGTTATGTCTCTCTTTTTTTTTAGTATGAATCCTTAATTTATGAATATTTAGAGAGTTTTTTTAAAAAATATTAAGGTAAAACTCATACAAAAAAGTTTTTTTTTATAGAATTTTTGTGTTTTGATACTTTTTTTTTTGCGAGTATAAATCCCTCTACTTGTAATTATGTTTGGAATGCTCATGAGAAATATATCATAGGGATATATGCGAATTATAAAATTATTTATAAATTGTTTTTTAATGACTCTTGATAAACTTAGAACACTACATGATTATATATATAAAAAAGGTAGTTTTAGGTGATTAAAATATAATATATAGCCATGAAATTTTGATTTACCAAATACCTTCCTATTATTTAATTAAATGAACAAATAAAACTAAGAAATCACTACGCCCACAATAAAATTGGTGTGACCACTAAAATAACTTGGCAATTCACGTTGGAAAATTCCACAACCCACAAACAACAATTGAATCCCCACAAAATCAATTCGTCAATTTAACCCTTCCATCGTACGCAAAACAACCAATAAACCCTTCAAACATGAAAAAATAACAACACAATAAATCAAAATCATAAAAAACAGCCATATCCATGATCAATTGATCGAGAAAAAAAAACTATCAAGTAAAGAAAACATCAAAGGATCTATTAGCAAAATCAAGAAGAATAAGGACTGAGCTATTACCTGAAAACAACTCATGTCATGACTGTTTAATTGCGTGCCAGCATACTAGTATTAGTCACATACACCAGCACAAGTGGCGTTCCAACATTGAAAAAATTCCAACATAAAAGGTTAATATTAAAACAAAGAATACTCGAGGGACGTTTTAAACAATAAACAAAAAGTATAAGGACGTACGGAATGAAAGCCTTAAACCCTGTAATAGATCTGGATTGGTTGGAGGTGAGAATGAAGGGTATTTTATTGACAACTTCAAATTATACGGTCAAATTGTTTCTAGAGGGTCTTAATTTTATGACGCCATTGCGCGTTTTCCAGCTGTACACATCTCTAATTTCCACGCTACTGTTTCGGAGCTGTTTGTAATTGTGTTTTAAAGGGTATTTTATGCAAAATTAATTTAATTTTATTTAAAGATAATGTTTTAAATTGTTTTAATACACAAAAATTAAAAATATTAAAAAAAAACATTTTAAAAAAATTATTTTAATATATATAAAAAAACATTTTCGAAAAATACGAAGCAGCCTTCCCTAACCGCATTGTGTGCTAGTACTATTTCTTCTTTATTTTACGAGACCACAATACTGAACGCTACAATTCCTTCCCGTACCTGACAAGACCCCCCTCCCATTCTCTTCTCTCTCTAAGAAACCAGAGGAAAATGGGGCTGGACGATCAGGTTGAGAAAATGGAGGTGCGTAAGAGTTATAGGAATGTCTGGCACACCAATCTCTTGAGCACCATCTCCGCCGATACTCCTTGTATGCACTCTTCTCTCTTTCCCCACACCTTTTCTTTTCGTTCTGTTTCTTCGTTTAGAATTTCTCTTACTGGTTCTATTATTTTGTTTGATTCGTTGTTATTTTGTCAATCTTGATTTGATTTGATTTCTGAACGCGATTCTGTTAATGCTCTGTAAACAGAATTTTCGCCAAAACTTAGCCTAATCTTGCTTTTCTTTTTTATGGCGTAGTTGACTCTGAGATTTTCATAGGTTGACTTTGTCTTCCCTCTCGTTTTCTCAGCTGCCAAACAAATTAGCGCCCTTTGTTTTTATTTTTGTAGCCATCTGTTTGGTTGTTTGTAAAAATATAAACGTAAAATTGAAACCGAAATGGTAATTTTTAGGACTCGTCCAAACTGCTTGTTTTTTCGGTTAATATTCTTCTTTTTTTATCTTGGCAGTTGAATTTATTCTTTTTGTTTATAATTATACTTTGTTTTATCGCAAAATTTGATATATTATTGATAATATACTATTATTTACATTTGATCTCTGTTCTGATTTTCTGCTTTATGGTGGACTGGAATGCAGATTGTCTGTTCTCATTATTTTGGTAAGTTCTGTCATCTTTTTAATGCACTGTTGCTTTGATACTGCATTTGGATCTTGTTTTTTGGGTCAGTTTTTTAATTTGTTTGAAAGAATTTATGATTGTGGGATTGCTATATGAGTTTGTTTTTCATATATTCTTGTCGATCAGGAATATGATGTTTAGTGTTTTTGGTTTTGAGTTTATAATGATTCAAATTGCAGTTCCTGGTCAGTGTCATGGATTGTTTAGCAAACACGTATGACTTAATCATTCGAAGATTGAAGTTATTTGTAGTGGTTGCTACTAAAATCAAGGATACAATAAAGATATTTTTGCTGCATGCTTGTTAACAAGATCGGGAGAGTGCTGAAAGCAGTGTTTTCTAATGAGTATGGTTACAAGTTCATTGTGTTAATTAGTTTTTGTGCTAGTGGGATTTGGTTTATGAAGCTTTTAGTGCCTGGAAACTGAGCGCCTGATATAAGGTTAAATGGAAAGATTTTTCCTAACAAGAGAAAAGAAGTTCCTTTATTGCATAAGAACACATCACTATGGAAGTTGGACTTCGAAAAATGAATTGTCATTGTCATGGACTCTGGCTTACTTAAGGTGTTATGTGATTGCCAGTGTTGCTTTTGCTGTGTTCGAAAATTTTGAATTGTGTGAAAGATATGAGAATATTTATCAGATTAAAAACGTTTTTGTTTTGTTTGTGATAGTGGACCATGTGTCTCATACATGCTGCGCAAACGAGCTCTTTACAATGACATGTCAAGGTAATTGCTATTGCTTTCTCCTTAGGTTTCCACTCTGACAAGAATCAAAGCGAGTACTAGCATAATTTTCGCATCTGCTCTCCTGTAGGTATGTCTGCTGTGCTGGCTATCTTCCATGTAGTGGGAAGTGCGGAGAAAGTAAATGTCCTGAACTTTGCCTTGGCACTGAGGTTTGACACTGATCTTTTATTTTTTCATCTATTTATGGAGTACCCCAACTTCTTGTCAACAACTAGAGGGATAGGCAGAGAATCTTTCTTTTGGACTCTTGTTTATGGATCATCAGAGTTTTTAACATGCTGTCCACCCACCCGACAATAAGTATCCTTGAAGATTAATTTCTCTTCCTGTTTCCCTTATTCTTCAGGTCGTGTGCTGCTTCTGTAATTCAGTTGCCTCAACTCGCTTCCTATTGCAAGATGAATTCAATATACAAACTACACAATGCGACAACTGCATTATTGTACTGTCTCTCTCTCTGTCTCTCTATTGTGGATGATGTTTTCGCAAGGATAGCTCTTCCATTTTTCAGAAAGCTACCTCAACTATGACATGCTTCCTTTTGTAGGGATTTATGTTCTGCCTGCAGCAACTAGCATGTATATGTTCATTAGTTGCTTGCATAACTGGAAATGATGAAATTGGAGACCTTGCCCAGATGCTGAGCTGTTTGTCTGATTTGGTTTATTGCTCGTAAGGAATTTAGTTCACCTATTTCAATGTTCGAGAGACATCAAAATCTTTGAATTAATTCTTCTCCTTTTTTCTGTTTTGGCAGGGTCTGCGCATGTATTCAGGTATGCTATAAATAAAACCTCAAGTGCCTGTTGAATGGATCGGCATATTACTCTTGTAGCCAAAACAACAGGACCTGCTTTAGGTCATCTAGGATTGTTGAAATAATTTATTAGTATAATCTACAAGTTACTCTTCTTTAAGAAACAGGATTGAAAAGGTCACACATCACAAAATCTTGATGCCCAACTTTTGCAACCAGTGGCTTTTAATAGATTGATAAATTATCAATCTTACTCATCTAATTCCTTGGTGGGTTAAAAGAATCGTTTTACAATTACATGATTTTCTGCAAATTCCTGGTTTATGCAGACCCAGCACAAGGTTGAAATGGACAAGAGAGATGGCAAGTTTGGGCCACAGCCTGCTATGGCAGTTCCTTCGGTGCAGCAGATGTCACGTATTGACCAGCCAATTCCTCCACACGCTGGCTACGCACCTCAACAAGCATATGGCCAGCCTTATGGCTATCCTCCACCCCCGCAAACTCAAGGTTACCCTCCTGCCTATCCACAACCTCATGCTTATCCTCCACATGGCTACTCAAGGTGAACTGGATTGAAATGCAGTCACACGCCAGTGAAAACATGCTTGTTCTACTCAATCTTCCATGATTATGAGTCTTTTTATGCTCTTTATTTAGATACTAATAGTTCAGCAATTGTATCCGGGATTGTCCATTATCCTAAAACTTTAGGAACACTTTGCCTGAGGATGTATTGATGGAGAAGTATAGTCTGGAACATCGAATACCTTTAATCAGATTGTTCATACTGTTTAAGTGTTGGTTGAAAAAAAGTCAATTGTTCAGTGTTGAGTTTGGACTAAGAAGGTTTTGGGTTTTTTCTAGTTGAATTTACCAGTAAATATTTATGCAGAAGCATTGGCATTATCCTCTGTTAATTTAATTCACGAGGGCTGGACACTTGATGAATGCTAATACACCACAGTTTACCATTTTCAATTCATTGCGTATTTAGGGTTATGCTAGACTTTGCTTCCTTGTGCATTTTTTTTTTCGAAGACCAGAAAATAGAGATAGGTTTTAGCCCATTGTCAGGATTTGTGCACTTTGATCGAGTGATTGTCTGTATAGTTTCGGATACCCTGCAATTGTCATCAGAAGCCTATGAATGGTGTGGATTATCATTGTGAATCACAATCAGGAATTGTGGATTCGTCATCTTCATCACCATTATTAGTGAGAGGTTCTGGAATTCTGGATGTTTCTTACAGTTTCTTAGCAAAATTGGTAGACCTGCAACTGCGTTTGCTTAAACATGAAACCAAAATTCTGTAACACGCATGAACCAATGACTATCAAGTGGGTCTGGATGACCTCTCCGACTGATTAACCCTGCAGCGCATCTTGTTTATTTAAAAAAAAAAACCTTTTTTTTATTCATCAATATTTTATTTAATAGAGATATGTTTTGTTTTCAACATTGATGTTTCAGTTTCACAATCCATGTTGTGGGTTAATTCAGTTATTCTAATTTCATAATTCAAGTTATGGATATGACAAGTTAACTCGGATTGATCCGAATAAGTTTTTTTTTATTGAATTTTTTTTTAATTCCATCATTTAATATTGCATTGATTTATTCAGAATTGAATTTCATAATTTATTTTAATTTGTTTTATATAAGTTTTAACCGGTTAACCCGACTCTACCTAGGTCAATTTAATATATTATTGTTTTGATATTTAATAAAAAAATAAATTATCTTAATTGTTTTAGTAAAATTATGTTTTTATTGATATTCTAAATTGTTTTTTTAACGTATTATTAAAAAACAAGTTATATAAAAAAAAATGTTTAAAATGCTTGAAAATGTTTTTTACGTTTAAAATGTTTTAATCCGAAACAACCAAAAGTGGGAATTAAAGTGGGTTTAAGCCTTTATGTCGTTAACGCGCACTTAAGTGGGTCCGGCTTCTATTCCTATATATAGCCTTTTAGAAATCAAAACTTGCTTTCCAAACAGTAAGAAGATGGATTTTTTAACGGCAGCTGATTAATCAACGTCGTTAACATCATGATAAAAATGAAGAAGAAAAAGGGAAAGGAAAAAATTACAGATAATATTAGCTTCTCACGTGCTTGCTAGGAGTGCCGAATAGAATTTAAAATTAAGGGAGTAGAATCTTAAGATTTTCATAAATTATTCTAAGGTTGATATATTTAGCAAAATGACATTGTAGTCCTCAATAATTTTTTTCTTGTTTAGAGAATATCAATAAAAAAAATGTATATGGGGCGCATACACTAGGGGTGAGTAAAAAAACCGATTAAACCGAAAAAACCAAACCGTGAAAAAAAAACCGATTAAAATTTTGAAAAAATCGATCGGTTCGGTTTTATAAGCTTGAAATCGAAAAAACCGAACCGAACCTAAACCGAAAAAATCCGGAAAAAATCGAGCCAAAATAGAGCCAAACTGAAAAAACCGAGTCAAACCGGTTTGAACCGGTTTTGTCCTAAAAAACTGAACCGAAACCGGTCGGTTTAAACTTAAATAATCACCCCTAGCATATTTTTTTTTGATAAAAACCGAATCAAACCGAAAATGATCACCCCTAGCATACGCCATAAACATCCATCCAATGCGATCATTTAAAAAATAAAATGAAATTAAATAATTATTAGGTTGTTTTCAGACTCCACATGAACATAAAAAAATATATGAATAAATAGATGATTAAGTAAATTATTGAATTATTGAATCAACCTAGATTGATTATTTTTATAAATAAAATACAGCATTTTCCCCCTTAATATTAACATAACCAAGTTAATAGGATCATTAAAAATCCGACCAGTCAAACAAGTTTGACTACACAATCGTGCTTATGGCT
>Ga0307515_10025146_pt1 | contig 10322 bp, 10 predicted proteins | sample 17_EM_MG_FD_194513 | JGI IMG/M metagenome (GOLD analysis project Ga0307515, IMG submission 194513) | Populus trichocarpa ectomycorrhiza microbial communities from riparian zone in the Pacific Northwest, United States - 17_EM | ecosystem: Host-associated > Plants > Roots > Unclassified | place...
GGGTTCGGCGATCCACCGACGGCGTCTGGCACGACTCGGCGAGGGCCAAGAGCACTCGCACGAACCAGGCCACGAGCACTCGAACAAGCCTGGCCACCGGAACTCGCGCGAACTAGTCCACGAGCACTCCCACGAACCAGACCACGAGCACTCGAACAAGCCTGGCCACCGGAACTCGCACGAACTAGGCCACGAGCACTTGCACGAGCCGGGCCACGGGCACTCGCACGCGCCGGGTCATCGGCATGGCCATGGGCTGGGTCATGGGCATGCGCACGGACCCGGGCATGGGCACGATCACGGGCCCGGGAAGTGGGGCATCGCCGGTATCGGGATCGCCGGCGGGCTTGTGCCCAGCCCTTCGGCGCTGATCGTTCTGCTGGGTGCGATGGCACTTGGCCGTACCGTGTTCGGGGTCCTTCTGGTCCTCGCCTACGGCCTGGGCATGGCCGCGACGCTGACCGCCGCGGGCCTACTACTGGTCCGGCTCCGGGACCGGCTCGAGGGCCGCCTGCGGTTCGTCGCGCGGTGGCGGGCCGTGGCGCCCCCGGCCACCGCGACGCTGATCATCCTGGTCGGGCTCGGCCTCGCCGGGCGCGCGTTGTCCGCCATCGCCTAACCCGCTCCACGCCGTTCGAAGAGGCACGCGCGCCAACCCAGGTCAGCGGTCCGAGAGCGCGCCGAACAGCCAGGTCACGACAAGAAACACGCCCACCCGAGCACCCCGCTGACCTTCGTCGCCCGACACGCGACGATACGGGTCAAGCTTCCGGCTTGGCCAGGCCGAGAGCCACGCGGTGAACAACGCGCTCAGGTCCCGGCCGGAGATCCGCTCGGCGAGCGCCACGAACTGCGCCGTCGTCACGATGCCGCCGGCGTGCGACGACGCCCACGCGCGACGAGTTTCCCGATATCGATCTGGGCGATTGGGGCCTTGGCCAGGATCTCGTCGGCGGTACAGATCGCGAAGTTCGTTGGTACCGTCGCGCTATGCCGACGGATTCCGGAGCCGATAGCGTCATCGACCGTGGCCGGATTCGACTGCTGACCCAGCGGGAACGGGCCGCCTTCGCCGACGGACATCCGCGGTCGGCTGCCGCGTACGCCCGAAGTGATCATCTTTTCGGCGGAACGCCGATGACCTGGATGAACAAGAACGCGGCCGGTTATCCGGTGTATGCCGAACGGGCCCGGGGCGCCCGGATCACCGACATCGACGGGCATGGCTACGTCGACTTCAGCCTCGGCGACACCGCCGCGATGGCCGGGCACTCCCCCGCGCCGGTCGTCGCCGCGGTCACCCGGCGGCTGGCCGAGCTGGGCGGGGCCAGCACGATGCTGCCCACCGAGGACGCGGCGGTGGTCGGCGCGGAGCTGAGCCGCCGGTTCGGCCTGCCGTTCTGGAGTTTCGCGCTCACCGCGACCGACGCGAACCGCTGGGCGATCCGGCTGCTGCGCGCCGTGACCGGCCGGCCGCGCATCCTGGTCAACAGCTACTGCTACCACGGCTCCGTCGACGAGTCACTGATCGTCGTCGGGCCCGACGGGCTGGCCCGCAGCCGCGAGGGCAACGTCGGCGCGCCCTGCGACGTCACCCTGACCAGCCGGGTCGCCGAGTTCAACGACCTCGACGCGCTGGAGCGGGAACTGGCGCACGGCGATGTCGCCGCGGTCCTGATGGAGCCGGCGCTGACCAACATCGGCATCGTCCTGCCCGAGCCCGGCTACCTCGACGGGGTCCGCGCGCTGACCCGCCGGCACGGCACCTACCTCGTCAACGACGAGACGCACACGTTCTCGGCCGGGCCGGGCGGGGCGACCGCCGCCTGGGGCCTGACCCCCGACGTGGTCACCATCGGCAAGGCCATCGGCGGCGGCATCCCGATCGGCGCGTACGGGCTGTCCGCCGAGCTTGCCGGGGGGCTGACCGGCCGGGCCGACCTCGATCTGGTCGACATGGGCGGGGTCGGCGGCACACTCGCCGGCAACCCGGTGTCGATGGCGGCCGCCCGGGCGACCCTGCACGAGGTGCTCACCGACTCCGCGTTCGCCGGCATGATCGAGGTCGCGACCGGGTTCGCGGACGGCGTCCGGAAGATCATTGACGAGTACGCGCTGGCCTGGTCGGTCGCCCAGGTCGGCGCGCGCGTGGAGTACCGCTTCGCCGACCCGGCCCCGCGGACCGGCACAGCGTCGGCCGCGTGCGCCGATCCCGAGCTGGAGGACTTCCTGCACCTGTACCTGCTCAACCGCGGAATCCTGCTGACCCCGTTCCACAACATGGCCCTGATGTGCCCGCAGACCACCGCCGACGACGTGGCCCGGCACCACGACGTCTTCGCGTCGGCCCTCGGCGAGCTGCTGGCCTAGGCCGCGTCCCGGCCTAGCAAAGACTGGCGCCGCGTCCCAGCCCAGCCAAGACTGCCGCCGCATCCCAGCTCAGCAGAGGCAGGCGCCGCGTCCCAGCTCAGCAGAGGCAGCCGCTGGGGAGCGCGAACCATCGGTTGCTCTCGAACTCGGCGGGCAGGCCGGAGGGCGCCTCCGGCACCTGTGCCGGCCGGGAGCGGAAGAGCTCGCGCGCGTCCGCAAGGTGACCGGCGAGGCCCTCCTCGGGCACCGCCCGGCGGCCGGGCACGACATTGGCCGCCAGGTCACCGAACGACAGCCCGGCCAGCAACGGGGTCACCGGCTCGGGCTCGGCGCGGTGCAGCCAGATGCCGCTGCGCGGATCGAAACGGTAGTCACCGAGCAGCCGGTAGCCGAACCGGGCGGTCAGGTCCACCGCCTCGACCAGGTAGTCCGCGACCGCGGCGGAGATGAAATAGTTGAAACTCATCCTGGTCCAGCCCGGCTTGATCCCCTCGTACCCGGCGATGATGAGGTCCTTGAAGGCCTCCGAGCGCGCCGGGTCGATGCCGAGCAGACGGTGACCGTACGGCCCGGCGCACGAGCAGCCGCCCCGCGCCTGGATACCGAAGACGTCGTTGAGCACCGCGGCGACGAAGTTATGGTGCAAATGCCGGCCTTCGTGGCGGATCCGGAACGACACGATGGGCAGCCGCGGCGAGTCGCCGTCGCCGAGTATCTCGATGGCCGGGTTGGCCCGCCAGCGTTCCCCGGCCTGCCGGCGCAACTCGTCCTCGTTGCCGCGGATCAGCGCGGCGCCGACGGACTGCTTAAGGGCGAAGACCAGGCCGGCGCGGATCGACTCGACGATCGCCGGCGTGCCGCCTTCCTCCCGTTTGACCGGATCGGTGAGGTAGCGGTGCATTCCCTGGTCGACGAATTCGACCGTGCCGCCGCCGGGCACCGTCGGCACCTCGTTCCGCACCAGGTCACGGCGTACGACCAGGACGCCCGGCGTCTGCGGGCCGCCCATGAACTTGTGCGGGGAGAGGAAGATCGCGTCCTGGTCGTCCCGGCGGCCCGGCTCCGATTCCCCAACCCTGATCTCGACGTACGGGCCGGCCGCCGCGTAGTCCCAGAACGAGAACGCGCCGTGCCGGTGCAGCAGGGCCGCGACCGCGTCCACGTCGGTCAGAATGCCGGTGACGTTCGAGGCCGCCGAGAAGCTGCCGATCAGCAGCGGCCGCCGCCGGTACCGGGCCAGTTGCTCGGCCAGATCCTCCAGGTCGAGGCGGCCGTCGCCGTCCAGGCCGATCTCGACCACATCCGCGACGGTCTCCCGCCAGGGCAGCTCGTTGGAGTGGTGCTCGTACGGGCCGACGAAGACGACCGGGCGGCGGCCCTGCGGCAGCTCCCAGCCGCCGCGCAGCTCGAGGATGCCGACCAGCTTGTTGACGGCGCCAGTCGCCCCGGAGCCGGTGAAGATCACAATGTGCTCGTCGGTGGCGCCCACGGCGTCATGAATGACCTGGCGGGCCTCCTCCCGCAGCCGGTCGGTGCTGGCTCCGGTGCGGGAACTGACGGTGTGAGTGTTCGCGTACTCTGGCAGCACCCGCTCGCGGATGTAGTCCTCGATGAAGTCGAGCGACCGCCCGGAGGCCGTGTAATCGGCGTACGTGATGCGCCGTGGTCCGTAAGGCCCCTCGAAGAGCTGCCCGTCGCCGATCACCCCGGCCCGGATGCGCTCGGTGAGCTCGGTCTGGACCCGGCCGTGCACCATCCCCGGCCCCGTCATGACGGCGATGTCGCTGTGCCGCGCGCTCTGATCTGGCATCTCCGAAGCAACCATGCCCGCCAGCGTCGCACCTCCGGGTGCCGGCGCGCCATGCGATCCGGCCCGTTCGAAGTCCGCCCGTGCTGGCTCGGTTCAGTCAACGCGCACCCTCCGCAACACGACGCAGCCATGTCGTCACCGAGCCCGGCGGTTCCCACCATCCAAACAACTTCAAGAGCCGACCCCGGCAGGCGTACGCCCGAACGACTCCGGGCCGAGCATGTATCGTGCGGGCGTGGAGCGCGCGCGGCGGACCGATGCGTAACTGGCTGGTCGGCCTGGGCATTGCGGTCGTCTGCCTGATCGCGAGCTGGGCGATCCTGTTGGTGGCGGCCCGGCGGCTCCCACCGGGCATTCTGCGCGACCTGGCGGCCTTCATCCCCGACTGCGTCACCACCGTCCGCCGGCTACGCCGAGATCCACGGGTGCCGCGGCGCGCCCGGATCGCGATCATTATTGCCGGGCTCTGGGTGGCCAGCCCGATCGACTTGATCCCCGAGTTCATTCCGGTGATCGGCCCGCTGGACGACATCGTCGTGGTCGCCCTCGCGCTGCGCTATGCCGGCCGGCAGGTGCCGAGGGAGGTGCTGCTCGCGGCCTGGCCAGGCGAACCCCGGCTCCTCGAACGACTGCTCGGCCCACCGGACCCACCGGTGCAGGGTTCCGCGAAATGATCAGCACTCTTGAGCGCGGGAGCAGACACCATTACTCCAGGCCGCGACGCAAACGGCGGATCACCGTCACGCCCGTCGATTTTTCCTCTGTTGGCAGCGACTCGCCGACCGGCTGATCATGCCGACTTCTTTCGCACGGCGCGGCTGCCGTCGCGTTGCCGGCCGGTCAGCTCCAACAGCACGGCCAGGGCAACGCCCACCGACAGGCAGGAGTCGGCGACGTTGAACACCGCAAACTTCTCGGCGTACGGCGCGAAGAGGCTGATCATGTCGACCACGTGGCCCTGAAACCCGCAGCCTCATCGACGTTCAAGACCGTTCCTCCAACTGCACAACACCAAACGGGCGCGGACGAGAACGCCGCCAGCCACTCGCCCAGGATGCGGCTGCCGCACGCCAACACCAACCCGGCTGCCTCGCCGAGCCGGTCGACAGCGCGCCCGGCCTGGATACCCCGGACAAAGCACTCCCCCCGGCAGGCCGTAGGGACCCGATTTGCCGGGCCGTCGCCGGACGACGTCGAGGTTTACCCTGACTGGCGGAGGTTCGGCGATTGTGACGACGAAAGATGGACGGCGAGCACCCGGGGCGCTCGAGTCCGAGGTGATGAGCGTGCTCTGGGCCCACGACGAACCACTGACGTCGACCGGCGTCCGGCAGGCCCTGGCCAGCGACCTCGCCTACAACACGGTGCAGACCATCCTGATCCGGCTGCACGAAAAAGGGCTCGTGCACCGGCGTAAGGAAGGCCGCGGCCACGTCTACTGGCCCGTCCAGGACGCCGCCGCGGCCGCCGCCGAGCGGATGCGCGCGGCCCTGGCCGACCGGCACGACCGGCAGGCGGTGCTGCAGCAGTTCGCCGCGTCGCTGGACGAGGCCGACGCCGCCGCCCTGCGCGAGCTGCTCGCCACCACGCCCCACCGCCCGCCGCCCGCCTAGGCCGCGGCTTCCGGGAGCGGCAGGCGGATCCGCACGGCGGCGCCCTCGGCGAGATCGTCCACGGTGAGGGTGCCACCGTGGGCCACGACGATGTCTCGGGCGATCGGCAGTCCCAGGCCGGCGCCACCGTCCTGCCGCGAACGGCTGTCGTCGAGGCGTACGAATCGGTCGAAGATCTTGCTTTGGTCCTTGGCCGCGATGGCCGGCCCATCGTTGCCGACCAGCACCTGCCCCACGCCGCCCGACTTGGTGAGGCTGATGGTGATGCCGTGCCGGGCGTGGCTGGCGGCGTTGTCGACGAGGTTGCGCAGCGCCCGGTGCAGCCGGTCCGGGTCGCCGGTGACCCGGACCGGCTGCACGACGCCGTCGATCCGCAGCGCCGGATGTTCGACGGCGAGCCGTTCCCGTTCGGCGTAGACCAGGTCGTCGAGGTCGACGTCCTGGCGGCGCAGCCGCAGCGCCTGATCGTCGACCCGGGCCAGCAACAGCAGGTCGTCGACGAGGCGCGCCATCCGCGTGCTCTCGGTGTGGATCCGCTGCACCGAACGCGCCGAGGACTCCGGCAACGGCGCGGCGTCGAGCAGGTCGACGTTGGCGTGGATGGTCGCCAGCGGGCTGCGCAACTCGTGACTGGCATCGGCGACAAACCGGCGCTGGGCCGCCGAGGCGGCCTCGATCCGGTCCAGCATCGTATTCATGGTGGATGCGAGCGCGGCGATCTCGTCGTCGGTGCCGGGCACGGGCAGCCGGGCGTGCAGGTTGCTCGCGGTGATCGTGGCGGCCTGCCGGCGCATCGCCTCGACCGGGCGAAGGGTACGGCCGACGAAGAGGAAGGTCGCGACGCCGACGACCACGGCGAGCAACGGCAGGCCGATCAGCAGCGCCGCGACGATCGCCTCGGTGCTGTCGCCGACGGTGTCGAGCGACTCCGCGACGATGACCGTTTGCAGCCCGTCCGGCGTGCGCACCCCGACGGCCACGATGTGAAACTTCTCCGGGCGGGCGAACTCGAGCCGGCGTTGCTCACGTTCGCGCCGGCCGGCCCCCGGGCGCAGCGCGGAGATCGGTGCCGCGCCGACGATCGCGTCGGACTCGGCGGCCACCCGGCCCGCCGGATCCAGCACCTGCACCGCGATCCGCTGCCGGGCGGACGATCGCAGCGCCGCGGTGAGGGCGCCCGCGTCACCACCGGCGAGCGCCGCGGCGACCTGCCCGGCCCGATCGTCGGCGGCCGTGTTGATGTTGTCGATCAGGATGCCGCGAGCGGTGACCAGCAGCACGCCGCCCGCGAGCATCGAGACCACGGCGACGACCACCCCGGCGGCCAGGGCGGAGCGCATCCGTACGCCCAGATGCCGCCGCACCCACCGCAACAGCCGGCGCAGGATCGAGGGGAACCGCATTGCCTGAAGCTAGGCGCGCGGCACTGAGGACGCGCTGAAAGCCCGGGTTCAGCGCTTTCTCAGCGTCCGTCGGGCAGGCTGGGCGCGAAGGAGGTCGCGATGCGGGTGCTCGTCGTGGAAGACGAGGTGGGCCTTGCCGAGACGATCCGCGAGGGCCTCGGCGCCGAAGGCTTCACCGTCGACCTGGCCCACGACGGCGTCGACGGGCTGTGGATGGCCACGGAGTCGCCGCACGGCGCGTACGACGCGGTCATGCTGGACATCATGTTGCCCAAGCTCAGCGGCTACGAGGTGTGCCGGCGGCTGCGCCGGCGCGAGGTGTGGACGCCGGTGCTGATGCTGACGGCGAAGGACGGCGACTACGACCAGGCCGACGCGCTCGATCTCGGCGCGGACGACTATCTCATCAAGCCGTTCGCCTTCGTCGTCCTGATCGCCCGGCTGCGCGCCCTGATCCGCCGTGGGGCGCCGGAACGGCCGGCGATCCTCACCGCGGGCGACCTCACCCTCGACCCTTCCGAGCGCCGCGTGCAACGTGCCGGCGCGGACGTCGCGGTCACCCCGCGCGAGTTCGCGCTGCTGGAATTCCTGATCCGCAACCGGGGCCGGGCGGTCACCAAAACCGCGATCATCGAGAACGTGTGGGACGCCAACTTCAACGGCGACCCCAACATCGTTGAGGTGTACGTCGGGTACCTGCGCCGCAAGATCGATCATCCGTTCGGCCGGGCGGCGATCGAGACGGTTCGCGGTGCCGGCTACCGCCTGGCGGATGGCGGCGGCTGAGCCCACCGCCCGGCGGACTGCGGCATCGTCGGCGCCTGCGCCTGCGTCGGCGCCCGCGGCGTCGGCGTCGGCGTCGGCGTCGGCGTCGGCGTCGGCGTCGGCGTCGGCTTAGCCCACCGCCCGGCGGATGGATGACCTAGGCAGGATGAGTTCGCACGCTCAGGGAATCCTTAGCGGGCGGCCGAGATGCTGACCGGCATGACAAACCAATGGCAGGCCGGCGCCGCTCGACACCGATCCGGTGAGCAGCCGATGATGCCGTCCGACTCGGCGCTGCGCCGTTCCATCCCCGCATCGCGCCGCGGCGGGCGGACCGCCGTCGTAGTCTCGGCAAGCATCGGCGCCGGACACGACGGCGCCGCCCGCGAGCTCACCCGGCGCCTCGAACTGGCCGGTTTCAACGTCGACCGGCACGATTTCCTCGACCTGCTGCCAAGCGGCTGGGGCGACGCCCTGCGCCGCACGTACGCCCGGCAGTTGCACTATGCGCCGGCGAGTTGGGGCTGGCTGTTACGGGCGGTCGCGGGGCCACGATCCAGCCACGGCGCGGCCGCGCTGGCGGCCCGGGCGGCCATGACGCGCCTGCTGGCCGCGCTCGGCCCGGACCCGGCCGTCGCCGTTTCGACCTATCCCCTGGCGAGCCAGGCGCTGGGCTGGCTGCGGCGCACCGGACGACTCGACGCCGCCACGGTCGCGGTGCTGACGGACCCGTCCGTACACCCGCTTTGTCTCGCTCCCGGCGTGGACCTGAACCTGGTCCAGGACACCCCGGACGCCGCGACGGCCCACGGCCCGCGGCTCGGGCCGGCCACCGTGGTCAGCCCGATCGTCGACCCCGCATTTCGGCCCAGTCGCGGGCTGTCCGACGCGTACCACGCCCGGGAACGGCTCCGGCTGCCACTGGTCGACCGGCTCGCCGTCATCGTGGCCGGGTCGTGGGGTGTCGGGGACATCGACGCCACGGTGCGCGACGTCGCGGCCGAGGGTTCGCTGACGCCCGTGGTGGTCTGCGGACGCAACGAGGCGCTGCGGCGCCGACTCGAAGCCACCGGCCAGGCCATCGTCCTGGGCTGGGTCGACGACATGCCGTCGCTGCTGCGCGCCGGCGACGTCGTCGTGCACAACGCGGGCGGTCTGTCGAGCCTCGAGGCGCTGGCGACCGGTGTGCCGGTGGTGAGCTACCGGTGCCTGCCGGGGCACGGCGTCGCCAACGCGGCGGCACTGCAATCCGCGGGGCTGTCGCCCTGGCCGCAGAACCCCCACCAGTTCGTGACTTCCCTGCGCCGGGCGTACGGCGGCGAACTGCTCGCCGGGCAACAGGCGGCGTACGCCCGGTGGTGCGCCGCGCCCGACGCGGCCGCCCTGATCACCGAGTTCGCCGGGCGCCAGGTAACAATGGCGGCGCCCGGTCACGATGCCGACCTGAACCTGCCACCGACCGCGGTGGTAGCCGACAACCACGCAACAGCGCCCGTCGCGGTGACAAGATGAGCCGGGCACGGACGCTGGCCATGGCGGCCGGGATCGCCACGGCAGCGGTCGCCGTCGCCCACGCCGGCCCGGCGGTGGCGGCGATCGGCCCGCTGCGTCGCCGGCTGATGCCCGCCACCGCGGGGATCGGCGACCCGGGGCATGTCGCGCTGACCTTCGACGACGGGCCCCACCCCGAGGCCACCCCGCGACTGCTCCGGCTGCTCGACTCCGCCGGCGTACGTGCGACATTCTTCCTGCTCGGCCGCATGCTGACGGAGCATCCGGAGATCGGCCGGGCGATGGTCGCCGCCGGCCACGAGATCGGTGTGCACGGGTACGAGCATCGGCTGCTGGTCAAGCGCGGTCCGCGCGCGACCGTCGACGACCTGACCCGGGCGACCGCCACCATCGCCGAGCTCACCGGCAGCACACCGCGCTGGTGGCGACCGCCTTACGGGGTGGCGAACACCGTCGCGGTCGGGACGGCCCGCCGGCTCGGGCTCACGCCGGTGCTGTGGACCTGCTGGGGCCGGGACTGGACGCGGTCGGCGACGCCCGAGTCGATCCAGCGGTCGGTGCTGCGCAAGCTGGCCGGCGGGGGAACGATCCTGCTGCACGACAGCGACCATGCGGCCACACCCCGCTGCTGGGAGTCAACGCTCGCCGCCGTACCCCCGATCGTGACCGTGTGTCGCGACCGCGGCCTGCGGGTCGGGCCGCTGGGCGAGCATTTCGGCGCGAGCCGGCCCGGCTGATCGGCTCGCAGCGCGAGCCGGGCCAGTCCACTTCGGAGTTGTACACCACAGTGGGCAACCGGCGCAGGGCCGCCTCGACGTGGTCACGGCCGGGGCCGGATCCGGGTTCTCG
>Ga0307515_10025148_pt1 | contig 10321 bp, 5 predicted proteins | sample 17_EM_MG_FD_194513 | JGI IMG/M metagenome (GOLD analysis project Ga0307515, IMG submission 194513) | Populus trichocarpa ectomycorrhiza microbial communities from riparian zone in the Pacific Northwest, United States - 17_EM | ecosystem: Host-associated > Plants > Roots > Unclassified | place...
GGGCCCCCCCCATAAGTGAATAGAACTCGTACCACAAGAAGTCCATTGCAGTGGCTGCATTTGAAGCACTTCTTATGATAAGGAACTCCATCAGCTGACACCAATTCAATGAAATATACAGTTTTATCACAGGCCTTGCATTTCTCTAAGGTCCCAGTGAAACCCATTATGTTAAAACGAGCAGTATAAAATCTGATATCAGAAGGGATGCTTGGAAAAGCTTTAAAAGTAGAGTTCAACAACAAATTCTGAAAGTTCCGTTCCACTCTATCTCAGAAGTTAAGATAGATGGAATTCCCAGAATATCTGACCCAGATCAATACAATGAATCTTCAATGGATGGAGAAAAGGACATGAATCGCTTATTTAAGCTATTGTAACCTAGGGTTCATGTCTCTTGGAAAATGCAAAGTACAGTTCTAAAATAGTGGGGATATAAAGATAGACATGAAGCATTTCCTGACCAAGTCTTTTAAAGATAGTCCTGACAGGAGGCAACAATTACAACTAGAATCCTCCTATTATGTGGTATACAAATCAGTTATCTCCATATAGAATTTTTACTATATCTAGCAACCAATCTGTAACTTCAGAGTTCGTGTGTGGGCATGACAATAAAGCACTATATTAGCATCCATTTGATTCCAAAATTGATCGGCCAACCACTCAGGAGTCTTTGCTTATATCCTACATAAAAGATGCAAACATTGTTCACGGACATGATGTATATTCATAAATGGATAGGTTGCAATACACTGACGCTACTTATACCTCGAAATAGAGAAAAAAAACTTCAATATTTCTTGAAAAGTTTGTGAAAAATTATTCCAATACTTTATAAGTTCATAATACTTTACATGGTGTTAAAAAAAAATAAAGAAAAATCATTTAATGTCCCTGAAAATTACTGTCATAAATTCTTTAACTGCTCAGTTGCCATTATAAAAAAGATACGAGGAGATCGCATAAACTTGCCTACAAACATCTAACAGGTTCATCTTCGTTCTGCCAAATTAGCAGCAAGCACTTCCATTCCGTAAAATTCACAAAGCAAATCTCAGAGCCCCTAACAAACCACATACCAAGCCAAACGGCTTCATGTTGAAATGGAACTTGTTTTTGAATTAACAGAATGCTCACCCATGTCCTAACTACAACAAGAGAGATCTAACTCAGATTGGGTCCTGCCTACTAATTGGAATGGTTGAAAAAGAGACAAGGTTAGTGGGCCATGCATGCCTAGGCAATTATAGTAAATGACCGAGATTTACAAAATCAGAAAAACAAATGGAAAGAAAAGGTTGCTAATGCAGAGAAAATATGGAGTTTCTGACTATTATATGTTCTTGGGGTCCATCATTCATATTTCTCTTAACCTTTCACTGATCGTGTCCCACTTTTGGATGCTATTTTATGTTACATCCGCATCACTTTGTCTACCCAGTACCAGCCCTCCCTTTGCCTCTCACCAGACCCCAAAAACTCAGCTCAGACCCCAAAAATGCTTGGAAGAATGAAAAATAAGTGACACTTATCTCAAATTGGGTCAGCACCCTAGCAATGGTTTGAGCAAGCTAGACAACCATTCAAACGTTGAAGAGCTCATTCTGAATGTGGTTTTGAAAGAGTCAAGATGAGAATAAACCCGTTTCAACTCACTGAGTCGATTGCGAGTTCGTCGTCTCTGTCTTCATGGGTCGGCTTAGAATCTGGTTCTCGTAATTGGGTTCTCTTTTGTTTCTTGGATGTCGGGAGTAGTGAGAGTGAACTGGTGGTTTCTTGAGAGGAGAGAAAATGATAAATGACCTGTAAAAGAGTTCCATGGGAACTGGAACTGGAACTGTGAGAATTTTGATAATTTCAATTGATTTGAAATTTTCTTATTCTCTACCAAATATTCTTCTGGGGTTGAGAACGTTAGCTTAAGAAGTTAAATTGGATTATGGATAACATAGTTTAATTCATTTTTGTTTTCCTCGACTGGAGAAACGTCTACTCACACAAAAGGAAATATCAAAACCCAAGCTTGGTTCATGACATAACTTGGGTGATGTAACAGTACTTGCACGCACACCCAGTTACCAAATTTTACAATATCAGAAGACAATTAGAGAATTGACCAACAAACAAGCCAAAATCGAAGCAAACTCAATTTTAAAATCCTTTCTGGCAATCCCCCCCCCCCCCCCCCCACGTTCTTCAGGATTTTCCAGAACAACTTAGCTACTAAAGCATCCAAGAAACTTCTTTGGTGTATACCCGGTTGCTCGGAATTTCGCCGCGGTTTCCTCTACCTTGAGACATTCTTCGCTTTTTTTCGCTTCAATCATTGCTTTCTTCTCTTCAGCTGCCTTGTGGAGTTCGGCTGCTTTGTTCTTCATTTTCTCTTCATATTCAGCCTTCTTCCTTTCCAGTTTTTCCTATCATGCCACAAATTAATCGAGACACTTTTAAATCAATAGTTCATCGCAACAGTATGTTACACAAGAACTTTGAACGTCTATGCAGTTTATTAAGTGGTAAAGAAAATGAAGATGCGATATTACGCGAACGATACTTCAGTTCATAAGTTTATTACCTCAAACTTCATTATTTTTGCCTCCACCGATACTTTCTTGGTTGTCTCCCATGATCCAATGGCAGAGAGTTTTTTGTGAGCCCTATTTGAAAATTCAGTGTGTATAACTAGCTCAGAACCAAGCTCTGAAAGTCATCATTGAGTAGGAATTGAAAGCTTTATGAAGCCAAGATTTACGTCCTACTTGCAGACTGAATCAAATGCAAAAATCCTTGTTTAAAGAGGACATCGTGAATCATCTAAGATGGACCTTTCACCTTTGGAGAGTATAGATGAATTCTATAGACATTTGAAAATGGAAATTCTAACCAAACTATCAAGTATCACACACACATAGATATTTATTGAGCGTCTTCGCATTTACATATCTGAAGCATGTGCTGACGACAATGAACTTTACTTCTATGGCAATAGTAATGGAGTTTCTCTCTTGGTGATTTTATAGCTTAACAGTGTGTGATCTGGTTCAGAAAATTTCTTCTAATGATGCATTTTTATAGCCTAATATGTTTGGATTCCTAGACCCAATCCCAGGGACTTTCAAATACATTATTTGATGTTGGATGACAAAAAAGCTGGCCAATTATTGGCTTGAATGTACTTTCCATGCAGTAAAATTCTAATTCTGGAGAACTTCAGACCCTAGCAAAGATGTACATAGTGCAAGTAGTTTGATAAATCGATTGAACCCGAGTCATTTCAAGCATGCTTTTATGCTTGATTTGATAACCTGGGTGTGGGGAGGCCTGCTTTATGTCAATACTGAAAGATGGATAGTTCAAAGCTTTAGAAACAGTCTCTTACTTGTTCTCCACTTTAGCCTTCTCATTTTCTACCCATGCTTTAATTAGAGCATATCTTTTCTCCGTTTCAACCCTTGAAAGGATTATATCTGAAGATAGATATAAATCAATATGTTCTGTCAAAAAGAAAAATATCAAATTTGAGAGCAGTAACTTCAAATGATATCCTGCACACACCTCTGTTATTCGATCCCCCTGAAACGTTTTCAGCAGCAGTTGTATCTGCAGCATCTGATACATTGAAGATTCAATCATATAACTAGGGAACTTATAGTAACATGCACAAAAATAAAATATAAAAAAACCTCAATAATTAAACTATTAAACTTCCCCTTTCCTCTCTTTCTATGTTAATTTCTCAGGAGAAGAATAAAAAGAGAACATACTTTCAGAAACTGGGACCAAGTTCTTCTCATTAGCAGCATCATTTAAAGAGGCTTCTTTCTCTTCTTTAACAGGTCCATGCTCTTTAGCTGGTGTAGGCAGAGAGACTGCCTTAGATTCAGCTTTCTCGTGCTCCTCCTCCCCCATAAAGTACTATTTTGAATTTCACCACAGAGACCCAAAAAACAATTTACAACAATAACTATCACCAAATACTAAACGAAAAATCCTATAAAGATTACCATCTAACAGAGAAAGAAAGAAACTGTTGTAAATATCGCTGGATTGTGGTAGGTACAAATGGAAGTTGGGTATGGACAAAAAAGCAAATTTATTTGTGGGGTTCTTTGAACTTTCTCAGGAAGGAAAAAGCTATGCTTTTGTCTTCTTTTGGTTAACATATTTATGGATCCAAAAGTTCATCCAATCTACATCGAGCAACTGCCAAATCATTACAATATGGTAGTCCATGTGTGACATTCAAGACATGTAGATATAGACTAGCTATTTTTCAATATCATAAGAAAGCGATTTACTTAATTTATATTATTCTCAACTTTCAAGCATTTCATGTATTGAATCATCAGGAGAGGTGAGTCTTATAAAACAATGAGCTGTTAGCATCCAATGGAAAGGGTTTTGCTTTGAGATTATTAACGTTATGTTCATACCTGAAACGAGAAGAGTGTTCCACAGACAGGAGGATGTCCCTTGCTAACAGAGGTGCAATCTTCGGACGAAAATAAAGAAAGAACACCAAGAGCAAATGAGAGGAAAAGCTTGAAAACGTGTTATTTTTAGGATATACCCTAAAATTAATCGGAATCAGTCATTATGGAAATTGTTTGACTGTTAAGGAACAAAAAAAAAGGAAAAGAAAGACAAAACAGGTTGGATAGCCGACTTGGGCCACTTGGCAACAACCTTAACTTTAACGCCTATGTTTCCTGAGAATCTCTGCATTTATATATTTTCTTCAACGAATATAAATTCTACATATAGAATTAAGGGTAATGAAGCATTGGCAGTCATTTCGGGGATGAATCCTTTTCAAATAGAAATTTTAATAAACTATCGATTCATAAATATTCCACCTCTACCCACATAATTTATAATTTTCCAATATTATTCTTACAGTTTTAGTTTATCCTCCACTACTAAATAAAGACCGCCTCTTTTCATATTTCATTTTAACTTTCATTGCTTTTCCTCTTTTGTTTCCTCTCAAATCTCTCTCTCTCTCTCTCTAAAGATTGTTTGATACCAAACGAAGGGCAGGGGCAAAAAAGAGGTTTACCCTTGATAATAAAGGACTGGTTAGGAGGTATGGTAGGAACTAGGACGCAGGTAAGCTGCTTACATCCTTGAAGGTAGCTTTACAACCATAAAGAAGCGTCAAACTAGTTGGGTCTACAAAGATTTCGAGCTGAACGAATTATGAAATCCCTCGTGATAAGTAGTAGGTGAGAAGTGAACATCTCCTTGAGTTAATGATGCTGAAATCTTCTGAATCTTTTCTTCTTCATTTTTTGGATTTTATCTTCACCTGCACTTTCCATGCATATAGGATATCAAATCCCACTCTCATGGACAAAAACCACTCATTTTCTATGAGCTGAGGCGTGTTTGGGTGAAGATCAATTCATTGATCAAATATCTAAACATGGTGATAATTGAATTGAAACAAGAACCATCCAACAAAATATAACTAGATGAAAGATAAATTAATCTTGGTTATGATCCATCGATGTTGAGTTGAATGTTTACTAAAAAAACTATATGGCTGCTCAAAATAATCACAGAAACTACCCTGAAAATCATTTAACATCAAGGAAATCGTATTTCTAAGATTAATACCTTCGAGTTCATCCAATAGCTTTATAATTAAAAACCAATACTGTAGAACTGTCTTAAAGCCTAACGGATAAGATCCAGAAAAATTAAAGCCTGCACTGCTTTAAGATCTCACAGAGATAATATTTAAGGAAAATAAATAAGTAATGTCAATGAATTATTCCATTTTAAAGTAAAATTCTTCAGAGGGAAGATACCAAAAAACATCTGCACCTATCATGAGTTACACGATAAATAATCGATGGAGAGGGCTAATGTTCTTGAGAAATTTGGAAGTTTGAAAAGCTTCAAAATAATTCAGGCCACAATTAATTTTCCTAAAAGAAAAAATTATCAAGAGTTGAAGCTTGTCTGATGCCCCGTGCAAGGAGCCAAGGAGATCGATGGGACCTAACATTAATTATGATTTAAGTAATTTTATTAAACTTTAACCCATCATGTCATAAAAACATAATTCAAATTAAAGAAAAAATTCACACAATGTCATACATTTATGATTCATCTGTGCACTAAATTTGCTGTGGAAATCACCTTTCATGATGTCTCGAGGCAATTATATACACTATCTCATACAAATTAGGACAGCTAACCTAACAAAACCGACCATGGAATGCTTTTGACTTGAAAGTTCAGACACAGATGGGTCCGGAGCCCTGTGATTCAACACTCATTTAAGCAGTGTAATCTTTTCTTATTTCTTTTCTTGCACACTGAGAAGTGTTGTGACTTGATTAATTAAAATACGTCAAGATCCTTGTCAAGGGAACAGGTTTCTTACCGTCTCAGCGCATGAATTATGAACTAATGGTATCAGGAGACTGTTTAACTAATTTTCAAAGTATTTTTTATTTATAAATATATTAAAATAATTTTTTTATTTCTAAAAATTTATTTTTAACATCACCCTATCAAAACGACTTAAAAATACAAAAAAATAATAATTTAAAAAAAACAAATTCAAATTTTTTAAAAACAATAATATAACCACATGCAATACCAAACACTCTAAGAGAATCGTTGTCAGACACGTGGTTTGCGGATTCAGCTTTCACTAACATCATGTTTGGAATATATATATATAAAATTTAAATGAGATTTACATTTTCAATCATTTTGAAGTTTAAGAATTGAATTTTAAATGAAATTCAAACTCTAAAAATAATAAAAATAAACTAGATGTTAACCCTTAAATTTACTACATATAAAATAAATAATTAATATTTTTTAAAAAGATAAGCATCTACTCAACATTACTTTTAGAAATATTTGAAGGAATAAGATGAAGGTGACGTAGGACGGTAATGTAGAAAATAAAATAAATTGAATTTTTTATTTTTTATGTATGTAAATTCAACTTATTTATTAATTAAATCTAAATTTAAAAATATAATTAAATTGAATTAGAGTAGAGAAATATTTTTTTTTTTTCATATGGTACCAATAATTGACAGGCTCTCGAATGATGAGTATTTTGAGGATAATAAGCAAACCCAGTATTCCTAGTTACATCGCCACTCTTTTACGTAAACCTCTTAAACCATAACTGTGCATGAGATTTTTATCTCGCACGGCTCCTAAGTGATAAAAGAAAGAAGAACTCATCTTCCTAATTCTTTTTTTTCATAAAAGAGGTAGTGGTGCAGAAACAACCAAGTGGTTTTTCCAGGAGCAGTCATCCTTTTTTTTTTAATTTAACGTGGGTGTCCGGGCCAGCTTGCGCGCACTTCGACTAATCCCACGGGCCCTGAAGTTAACAACTATGTAAGCCTCCAGTGGTCATCATATAAGCAACCACAGAGAAGCAGTCATCTTGAAAGAATGTGTAATAGCTCATTTTTTTAGAATTTGTTTTTCTTCGACATAAACCCTTAAAAAAATTATACATTCCCACTCTTTATAAGAGTGGCAGAGTACTTTTGATATTATAAAATTAATCGAGAAACTAGGTCTTTCAAATTATTTTGCACAATATAATTACTTAATTATAATGGAAAGCAAAAATAATATTTTAGCTTGAGTCTAGTGGCTTTTTTATATTTTACTTTTCATAGCGTAATAAAATAACTTTCTTGCTCTTAAAATTAAAAAAAAAATTATCTTGCCTCCAAGGGCTTGTTCATACTTTCATTTTGGATTATTTTTTTGTTTTGTTATTATCATGCTTTTTTATAAGTAGCAATTTAGTATTTTAATAAATATATTTAAAAATAATGGTTGGCATGTGCATTGAACGCGCCAGCAAGTAAGTCACCTATCATATTTAAGTTACACATTATGACAACAAAAATTAGATTTTCTTGGTGTTTTTCAATTTGTCAAGGCGGGATCCATATTCTCCTTGGATGGCAAGTGTGGCATAATTTTTCCTGGCTTGGCACTGATTGATTTTTTTTTTCTTTCTCTTCCTTGTTTTTCGTGTCTCACCATCCAAAATTTCAGAACAACCCTTCAATTTATTTTTTCTTTAAATTTAGTCTCTATTCTTTCAATTGATAATTTTTTATTTGAATTATTTTATATAATTGAAATGTTTTTTTCAATTTCAACCCCCTTTATTTTTTTTAATCTATCAGATTTGGTTTTCATCCTTTTAATTGCTATTTATTTTATTTAAGATTCCAATTTCTCATCCTTCATTTTTTATTGCTATTGTTTTTACTTTGATAGATTTTTTAAATTTATTTTATTTTTCCGATTCCATCCTTCATCATTTAATTGGGCTTCTTGATTGAGCTCGGGTCTAGGATTTAACAGGTTATGAATTTGAAAGATTAACGTAGGTTTAAGAGATACGTCAGGGTTCATTTGTTTTTTTTTCTTGTTTTCAAGTTCATGTTTTTTCAATTTTATCCTTTAACATTTGATTTAATTGGGATTAAGCCCCGTTAGTTTTTATTTGCTTTCTATAGGATTTTCAACTAATTTTAAAAATAACTTGAGTTATCTCAGACCCTTTTATTTGTTATTCTTTGTTAAATTTAGCTTTTAGAAAAGAATTTTTTAATTAAATTAAATTAATTTCTTAAATATAAGTATTGTGTGCTCATTTCATGATATTTTGCTTTAATTTGGGGTCCTTACTCAAGCGACTCATGTGATCTCTTTTAGTGTCATCATGCAGCCTTTCACAATGACATTACAACCGTCTCGGTGAGCTCTTTCTAGTAGTGGGTCAGTATCCATAACGTGGTGCTGGCCACCAATCTAGGTTTATTTTAGTTATTTTTTTATCTTTTTTTTATTGACTATTTTTTTTTTATCATTTTGGCCTTCAATATTGGTTGATTAGAATTGAGCTCTCTATTTTGTTTCGATTTGGGTCATGAGATTATCAATGTCTCATGTCCTGGATTGCAGGTTTCATGGGTTAACTATAGTTGATCTAGGTCAATTTAATGTGTCGTTATCTTAATATTTTTAAAGTAAAATATTATTTAATATATTTTTTTCTCGTAAACATCAAATCTTTTACTTTCTAATATCTTTATATTTTTAAAAAAATTAAAAAAAAATAACATAACCATTTGCGTAGCGTGTACAAAGAATCTATATAGTTGTCTCTAAGACTTATGGCTGCCTTTTCACATACTGTTGTTTTCCCTACTCTCCTCAATGTGTTACACGCATGCAACAAGGCCAAAAACTTCCTCAAAACTGGTATGTATCTTTGCATCTTGGCAACTTCATAAAATTAACGAGTGTTTGCTTGTTTGAATAAAATACATGGGCGTCAACGTCCATGGTATCCCTCCCCACTTCTCTTTTCCTATAAATACATCTCACTCCTCTCGCCACATACATGCTCAAGTACTGTAACACTTTGCTACAACTAATTAAACTCATTTATCATCCTTTTATATAATTAATGGATGTGTTTATTCCTGAAGAGTATGTTATGCGGAGAAGAAGAGAAAAAAGGGGAGCTGCAATTGCCGAAAAAAGGACAGAGGAATCAAGCAAGAGAAATGCAGAAGAGATCAAGAGAGTCCATCCATCACCATTTCGGCTAGAGAATGAGTTCTTGGTTGCCAGTGGCCTTAGTGAAAGTGTACTCTTCATCTGCTTCTCAGCATAGGCATTGTCGTACTATATAATGTAGTGTTAATCAAACAGTCTCTGTGGGTTTAGTTTAGTTATAACAATTATCCAGATGTAGAGCATGAGTAAAATACATGGAAGCGTATGCCAAATCGCCAGTAATGGGTGCGTTATTTATTAACTTTAGCATATTACCACTCCATGATAAAAATAATTATTAACCAGGCTTGCATGAATTTTCTGTGTTTTAATGTCTGCAGCAAGCGAGGGAGTGAGTTCGCAATGGTCATCATCAGGTCGAAGATCAGTACGCGTCATCTGCATTTCTTATGTTGAATTGGGCCGTCTTTAAAGATTTATGCCCCATTGGTCATTCATGTACTCGGGCTTGGCAGAGGGAGGCTGTCTTCTATCTCCTTCGGGCTTGGAATTGAGAAAGCATGCTCTTATAGATTGGTGTTTTTTGCTATTCGGTGGGTTGGGTTAAATGTTTTTTAATATAGATTCGACCAAATGCAACTTCTTGAGGGACCATGTGTGATTATTATGAGGAAGTTAGTTTTTACGAAGATTATTATTAATATAACCAATAGTCTCCAGATTGTCGTATAGTGTCAGGATGGCCGAGTGGTCTAAGGCGCCAGACTCAAGTTCTGGTCCTCGT
>Ga0307515_10025149_pt1 | contig 10321 bp, 9 predicted proteins | sample 17_EM_MG_FD_194513 | JGI IMG/M metagenome (GOLD analysis project Ga0307515, IMG submission 194513) | Populus trichocarpa ectomycorrhiza microbial communities from riparian zone in the Pacific Northwest, United States - 17_EM | ecosystem: Host-associated > Plants > Roots > Unclassified | place...
TGTAATAAAATCCAGCTCGATCTAGAGAGTTGGCGCAAGCTGGATTGACATGGTTGAATACGGGTAATTTAATGGATTAACGGGTGTTTAAACTTATTTTGATTTTAGTTTTTTTTTAAATAAAATTATTTTTTTAAAAAAAATCTCAAATGATTTCGTTTTAATTAATTGGAGTTAATCTATTTCATTCGTAATTTAAATTTTAAATTGAGTCATAAACCAGACTGAGTTATATAATAATTTTAAAATATATATATATATATATATATATATATATATATATATATATATATATATTTCAACACGTGGGAATGTATTATTTAATAAGTTATTTAATTTCTAATAACTTGTTTAGAGTTATTTATAAATAAATCATTTTTAATATTTATGAAATAAAAATGTTTTATTCTCAACTAATTTAATATATTTTTATAATTATAATTAAATTAATTTGTATAATTCTTTAACCATATAAACTAATTTTTATTTTGAGCTAAGTAAATATTAGGGATATAAATTGAATTATATTTTAAAATTCAATTATAATTAACTCTTCAAATTAATAATTACTAAAAAAACCCTCACTTAACATTATGAATTGTTTTTTATTTTAATTTTTATTCAATTATATTTGACATGAATTTTAAGTTAACAATACATGCATGAAGAAAAAATATAAGATAATATAAAAAAAATCCCTTAAGGTATCATTAATTTACAATGACCACTCATAAGTTTGAACATATTACATAACCATCCCTCAAATTTAAGTGAATATTACAAAAAAAAAAAAAAAACCTATCCAAAATACCCTTAATATTTCTTAATCGTTCCCCCTAACATTAAGGGCATTTTGGATACATTATGAGATTTTTATAATATATTCAAACTTCTGGATATTCACTGTAATTTCAGAATATCTTAAGAGTTATTGTAATTTATCTAAAGTTTTAAAAATAATTTTTAATAAATCTTGAATTTTGATATTACAAGTGTTTGTCCAAAAAAGTTAAAAATAAACTTCTTAATCTTTTCTTTTTGAAATATTATCGTGGCGGAGTAGAATTTCTTACTTATTAATGGTATTCGTAATATATTATAATAATATTATTATGATATTGTTTTTGAACTTGTCATGCGAGCTTAATAGAAAATATAAGGAGAGCAATTTATTTTGTTTGGTTCCATGCTTGTGTGTGTACAAGCCACCGCTTGCTCCCAAGCTGTCCAGACCATCAGGCCTTCCTAATCTTACCTTTTCTTGTATAATACAATTAGGAAAGAAAGGCTTAAACATGATCACTAGCTGCATCAAACCTTGAACATGCCCGGAATTCACACCGGCTATACATCAAGGACGACCTTCGTCTTCTTCTCAGCTTGGAATCTACCATTTGCTGGCAAGAGAACTTGTCCTCCCCGATGACCACAGCTTTCTGTCTCTATTGAGCTATGTCTTCCCACTGTAACTTGTAGCACTTTGGATCTAATTCAGCCTGTCAATCAAAACAACCAGAACATTAATCTTCAAGAGTTCCAAATCACTAAATGTGTACGGTGGATGACAATTATCTACATATTCTTTGCTTTATTCACCGAGAGGGGGGGGGGGGGTTGAATCTATATATGCTTTGAACTTAAACCCACTGACTTTAAAAACAGTGGTTGATGGAAACACATGAATATCAAGATTTTACAGTTCTGGGAATCTAAGATCTAAAAAGTAAATTTTGGCCTCCAGCTAATATTTCATTATTTCTCTTGGTGCTTGAGAAGAAAGCATGCATGTGCACAAATATTATCTTGGTGCCTCTAGACAGAACACACGCATATGTGCGCCGAAGTACTACTAAGAACACCATTGAGGTGCATATCGATAATTTTGTGATCGTGACAGATAATATCATTAGATTAGCCTAATCAGAAAGTCCATGGACATATTGAGCCAACTCATCATGAATTAAGGAGATACCTGAAACTCTTTATCTCTCCACTCAAACACACAACACCGTGCTTCCAAATGTTCAAAAAGAGGCTGTGGAAGAAACGATTTAAAAGATACATGGAGCTTCACTTTTGTTAATCCTCCGCATGCCAACAAGGCAGCTGACAATCCACTTGGAGTCAAGCCCTTCAAGTGCAGGACTGTCATGCTTTGCAAACAGCTGATGCTGGCAAGGGCCAATAGCCCCACATCTGTAACTGAGCTATACGATAAAGTAATCTGCAAAGAGAAGAATAGACCGTAAACACCTATATCAGTACTTGTTCTCAAGGTGTTGTTTTGGCAAACAAGTGAGACAATGGAGGCCAAACAGCCAAAGGGAAAATACCTGTCTGAGGTTCTGAGAAAAGCGAGCAAGCTGAAGCATCGCAGCATCACCAATGTTGAGACACTTCTTTATGTCTAGCTTATTGAGCTGCTTACACCCCACAGCAATGGCTGCAAGACCTGAAGATGTGATAAGAGGGCACCCTCGACTTTCAAATGTGTTTAACCTTGAGCATTTTGATAGTGCTAATAAGGAACTATCAGTAATGTCCATACAATATGACATATTTATCATCTCAAGACCAGAGCAACCTTGACAGATTGCGAGAATGCCCAAATCTGTTATTCCAGCAGACCTGAATAAAGCAACTACAATCAGTTCATCGTAAATCACTGATTGCTCATATTTCAATTACTTGCATTCCATTGACTAGAACCAGGCAAATAGTAACAAAACATAGGCTGATCTGCCTGAGAGAATGAGAATGAGGGAAAAAATTCAAGGATTGCAACTAAATACCTGTACAAATCAAGATCGGCAAGTTTTGAGCACTTCATGCCTATATGTGAGAGTCCCTTGTCACTTATGTTTAGGCAAATTCCTATCTTTAAGCTCGAGAGTTTAGAACATTTGGAAATGGACTTCAGACCTGCAAATAAAATGAGCATAAGTATGCTAGTTTATTATACAAGTACTTCTTACATACAAAGTGTGAGTGCAAAGGAAAAACCTTTGTCATCAATCTCATTATCTGTTAAGTCAAGCTCTTCAAGAAACTGACATTGCTGTCCAATAAAGACGAATGCTTCACTAGGAACTAAGGTACATGACTCCATTCTGAGGGAAGTGAGATTGGTGCATGAACTTGTGATGTAGGCAATAGAAACATCAGTTATCTTCCTACAACATGTTATATCTAGCTTCTTCAAGTCTTTGTGCTTTGTTACAAGAGAAGAGAGACCTTCATCCGTCACTCCTAAACATTTACTCAAGCTCAGCTCACTTAGTGATATGCACCAATTTCCAATAGCTTTCAATCCAGCAGAGGTAACAGGACAACCATCTAGCTTGACAGATTGCAATATGGAAAGACTTCTCATACTATTAGCCAGAGCTAGAGTGACCTGAAACAATAAGACATTTGTGAGCGCGGGGATCAGAGAAAAACTGTTCAAATATTACAATAAAGAACAAAGTGCAAAAAATTACAGGAGAGCCATATCCTAAGGTAAGTTGCTGTAGACCTTCAGCACCACTTGTTAAGGAAGATAAGCCAACATGACTGATGTTCTGACAACTTGACATGTCGAGTGCCTGCGAAAGGAAGATTTAAATTAATTTGTCAGACAGATTACTTTGGTGTGCAATTGAAGTGGACTTTCATTCAGTCAAGTGCAAAAATAGTGTATATTTTACAGTTACCCACAAACTTGGTTCAACAGAACATGCTTAATGATGTTAGCCGGAAACAAAATATGCAAGAAATAACTTCCGGAATCAATGCCAATATTTCATTTACAGACATTATATTATATTTGTCATCTGCGAGCATAAAATTTGATGATTCGCAAATCAATATACCTTCAGCGACTTGCAGCCGTGTTTGAGGGCAGCAAGGCTATCGTCATCAATACCAAAGCATCCTTCTAGAGCTATATGTTCAAGATATTGTAGTTTCAAAATGGATGGTAAACATTTATTTGTAATCTGCACAGCAGGAAAACAATGATGCAAGTATATAAGTTCATCGAAAACTTTCAATTAGATAACGCTTCGCAAACTTTCATCTCGGCTAATTACAAAAATTAGAAGCCAGGATTTCTTAAATGGAAACATAAACATGTAGGAAGAATATTTCCAGAGCTTATTCAAACCAATCAACTTCTTAAAACACAACAAAAGTCATAAAATAAATACGAAGGAAAAACGCGAAAAATTCCAGCTTGATGGGCCCAACAAACAAATTAACCTATACTACCTTAATTCAAGGCTTAATACAGCAACAAAGTAAATCCTTCCCATATAAAACATTTAAATAAAAATGAAACAAAAACACAAGGAAACAAATTAACATCAAACCAAAAGTAATTAACTTACCGGCAAGTAAGAGAGATCCAAACTTCTAATCTCTTTACACTTAACAGCAATTAAACCAACCCCTAAATCACTAACACCTATGCACCATTTCAAGCTAATCAACCTCAACTTCTTGCAACCAACAGCAATACATCCAATTCCGGTATCAGTAATCAACTTGCACCTCACCAACCACAACCTCTCCAAATTCTTAGCCTCCGCCACCGCAGCCGCCGCCGCATCTCTCAACTCAGTCGCATTAGACAAGTCAATACTCACCAAATTCTTACAATTCAAAGCCAAACTCATCAACCCATTATAAGAAAAGGACCTTGACCTAGAAAGATCAATAGAATTCAATGAATCTTTGCAAATATTTGATATAACTGTCAAAGAACTGTTATTTAGTCGTAGACACAAAGAAAGATCAAGATGGTTAACATTTGGGTATCTGTTAAGAATTCTTGGAAGGTGTTCTTGTCTTAAAGGTTTAAGATTTTTCCGGTGTTTTGATTCTGTAATGTAAAATGACTTGCAAACTAAAGAAAAAGACTTTCTGTCAAAAGGGTTTGTGTTAGTGAAGTCTAAGATGGTAAAAATAATCTCTTCAGACAAGAGATCGAAGAAGTTGTTGGCGTTCGTTTGTGAGGTTTTTTGTATCTTCATGGTAAGAGATTTTGAAGCTTAAAAAGCTGTGATCTTTGGGTTTGGCTTGCTTTGGGATTTTGAAGGGAGAGGAGAAATGGTGACGTTTTTATACAAGGAAGGGGAGGTTTTTGAGGCTAAGCATTAACCGTTAACAGAAATAAAAATGGTGGTGGTTTGTTGTTTAGTAGTTGAAGAGTAGGAGGGTCGTCGACTGTCGACTGATTGAGGAGGAAGGTTGTTCATATTACGGTATTAGCCTCGCGGAGAAAGACTATTTATTCTGTCTGCTCTACTTCGAAAGGACCAAATTCACCTTGTAAATTGTTTGAATAGACTAACAATTTCCATTTAAATCAAATCTTGTTATATAAAATTATTTATTGTGATTTTAATAAAATCCCTATTCCCCAAATAATAAAAATCAAATATATTCATGTAAAATAATTAAATAAAATAAGAGAGACTAGAAATTAAAGGTCCTTAACCTCAAATCAAAACTTATATTTTGCTAAAAAAAAATATTGGACTAGAAATCTTATAAAAAAAGGTATTTGTTTATATTATAGATTATAAGATAAAAAAATAGATGAATCTTATAGATAAATAAACTTTTCTATTAAATATATAATTACAAAAGCCAACAACATTGATATTTTAAATAATTTTATATTGAATAACTTTTTTTTGTCTTAATTAATGGAAAGTCTTGTCATTTTTATTTATGTTTTTTTGATAACTTTCACATTGTTAAATAAAAAAAATTTAAATATCATTAAGATCATATTTATATAGCACAAAATCTGAGTACTCAGATAAATTTAGAAAATAAAAAAAAAATATTTCATATTGTAAAAAGCTAGTATTATCATGGTTATTTGATTATTTTTTTTTCATAAAAAACCTTGTTTCATACTTATGTACACATAGATTAGAGTTATGACCATGAAAAATTTTCGTATAAAAAAGGTTGGGTCTATGTAGAGCTTTTCTGCAGCTTAATAAATTTTTTCTTAATTTTTTATCTTCCCTATTCAAACAAATCTGATAGATTCTCTTGAGAGGAAGAAAGTCCAATTGAAGAGTGTGGGGGCATTACTGTCTTTTCGGTAGAGTATTGATAGACCTGTACGGGGGAGGACGAGAAGGACAAGGAGTAAGAAGGGAGTGTTGACGGGGGGTAGTTTTGTCATTAAGGATGTCGTTGTCTTACCGCAAACTCAGACCATCTCATATGGTGAAGGACTATGTGAGGAAGGACAGATTCAAGTGCAGCCCAGTCCTTCTATTATTTTTCTTACAACATTAAAAATAAATAAATAAATAAATACTTTATTCTTAGTGGGTTTAATTGAAATTGAAAAAAAAAAAGCTGTACTAGAAGCTTACATTACTAAAATGAAAATCAGACAGTGTTGGGGGAATAATATTATTTTGCTATAAATAATGTTATTCTTGAAATGTCATGATAAATTGAATATAATTTGGATTTCGAAATAAAACACAAGACAGGAGAGCATGAAATCAAAGATATCACTAAATCTTCTTCTTCTTTTTTTGGGTAAATACTGTAGTATATATAAATCATATTGTTTTGTATCTAATACATTAAAGGTTGAACTTGTACATGAATTTTGTTCTTTCATAAAATTAATTTCATATTACTGAAATTTGAACACAAATCATATTAATTCACATCTAATAAAATAAAATGTGAATTGTTAATAAAAAAAATACACGAATATTTTATAAGTTATCTCCAACCCCATGAATGTTAAATACTCCTAAAAAAACCTTTAGTAAAACCCATAAATTACTATATAGCTGGCTAGCACAAATATTATAAAGAAAGAACACTTCTCTCGTAAATCATTGCAAAAGAAAGGAATATCCTAGCTCAAACATGCAGTACTATGATCTCATGCAGGCTTTAGGAAGAACCCCAAGTTTGTTTGCTAATCCTCTCTATCTGACGTAGCGAAAAGCTAATAATAAAAAAAAAGTCATTGTTTTTTTTTTAGAACTTACTCGAATCCACGAGTAAAATACAACACCCGAATCCACGAGCCACATAGTAACATTTCTAAAAGAAGTTCTTATTCAAAATTAAAAGTACCTGCAATGAGTGGGGGCTATTTGTATTTATAAGCTGCCAACCCTAAACCTAATCAAACTATTACTTACGAAAATAAATAGCAAAATAAAGGAACTAGGAAAATCCCCACTAAAAACGTAAATCAAGTCTTAAACTTAAGTAGTAATATTAGCAAAACAACAAGGACATCAAATAAGAGTCTGTGTTAAATAAGGAAAAAGTGGCTGGCAATTGTTTCCTGGCAGTGATATCATCCTTGCAGAACTATTATTTGTTATGCTTTTGGGGGTCTAGTCCGTTTAGGACTCCTTTAGCAAGCTGTCTTGCATCAGTCTCCCCAGCTTGAAAAGAACTCGCCCTCGAGTTGGGCAGATGAGAGGAAGATTTGTCGGGTGGATAATATTCGAATAAGTCATCAACATTGGAAGTGGGAGATATGGCTATATCTGCAGGGAGTTCCACTACATATGCATTATCATTAATCTTCTGCAAAATCTGGTAGGGACCATACTTTTTGTCGCTCAACTTATAAGACGTTCCCACTGGCATCCGCCCTTTAGCATAGGGATTCCTTAGTGCTTCTGGAGGCACCGCTCGTGCAGTCGTCATCGACATCCTGCTACCACTTGGGACTTTAGTAGAACTGGCCGGTGGTCGTGGGTTCATTGGGAACTTCCTTCTATTTGCTGTAGTATGTGTAGTATCAAAGGAGTTCTTCGTCATGACTACCGCCTTTGACCTGTCTAATTGCGCCCTACCTTTGTAACCAAATTAATGGCTTCGGTTAAGGAATGGATGGTATCCATTAAAAGCCAATCTTGTATATTCAAACGCAATCACCCAACAAACCTAGTGACTTGTTGCACTTCTGTTTCCAACAGGTTATTACGAAAAGATAATATGTGGAATTCCTCAACATACTTTTAAACCGGCCTACTCCTCTGTCTGCAATCTTGGTACTGTTGAAACAATATATGCTCATAATCTGTTAGCAAATACCTGGATTGCAGAAGTCGTCTTATCTTTGACCATGTTTATATCATCCCTTTTCTTTATCGCATCCGTGTGAGTTGCAGCTGCTCCTACCAAGCAGAAGCTCCTCCCAATAATCTGTAGGCGACTAACTTCATTTTTTTTATCCTTAGGGATTTCCATGTAATCGAAGAACCTCTCCACTACTGCTAACTAATCGAGAAACCCCTTAATTTAAAGTTGACCATTAAACCTGGGCAAATCCATCTTCATCCGAAACGTCTGAGGTTCTCGCTCTCCCGCATTGTGATGGCCCTGTCGATTATGCCTAAATATGCGTTCAACATATTCTTCATCATTCTTCCTCATAGGCTAGTTGCCTACATGGAATTGAATGGCGTTCACCAACAGGGTTAATCCTTCCCTATAATTCTCATGACCTCTTTCATCTTTACATCGCTGATTATTTCCTATCGTTAATCTAGCAAGGGTCGCATGGATTGCTTGCAATGCTTGCTAGGTTTCACATTGGAAAGTTCTGAATTTCGCTTGTGTGATCACGCCGTCTTCACGATCTCCACCATCAAGGGCTTCTCGATCATTCAGTGTGTTCGCCATCTGAACAAAGATTAAACCAGCTCTGATACCAACTGACGTAGCGAAAAGCTAATAATGAAAAAAAAAGATCACCATATTTTTTCTAGAACTTACTCGAATCCACGAGTAAAATACAACACCTGAATCCATGAGCCACAGAATAACATTTCTGAAAGAAATTCTTATTCAAAATTAAAGTATCTCCAATGAGTGGGGGCTGCTTGTATTTATAAGCTGCCAACCCTAAGCGTAATCAAACTATTACATACAAAAATAAATAGCAAAATAAGAGAACTAGGAAAATCCCCACTGAAGATGTAAATCAAGTCTTAAACTTAAGCAGTAATATTAGCAAAACAACAAGGACCCTAAATAAGAGTTTGTGTTAAATAAGAAAAGAGTGACCGGCAATTGTTTCCTGGCAGTGATATCATCCTTGCAGAACTATTATTTGTTATGCTTTTGGGGATCCAGTTCATTTAGGACTCCTTCAACAAGTTGTCCTGCATCACTAACTTACAAGGGATTATGGTCAGATACCCCTATTCTTGTCGATTGTTAGCCATAACTAGTTGCTCTATGGTCAATGTATTTTCCTCTATATTCTTAAGAGCCCTAAGTAATTTATGGTTCTCCAGTGGACGAGTGCCAACCACCTAGTCCTTGGCTCAATCCTAACCAATATAAACCCTTATTAGAACCCCTAGTTTCTAGTGGCACTGGTTTAAATGTAAATTCGGTACTAGATGCTACATATTTTCCTCTATTTGGATCCATTACTACATAAAATTCTAAATATGAGTAGGTTACCTCAAGATAAGTCTTGTTACACTTCATTCCACACTAAGTTACCGCCGCTCCACCCAAAGGCCAAACACTCCACGTGATTACTCTTCAATAAGAACACACTTCACACATCAGAACAACATGATAAAATGACTTGGAGAGAAGTTTTAGAGAATGAAACTTCAAATATGAAATAAAGAGAGGTCCTTATATAATGGGAGGCATCCCTCTTCCTCCTCCAGATTGGCAATACATGTCACCACCTTTTACAGATCCTTAGAGTCGAAGCTAACACCACCATAAAATGTTTTTCCATGTATTTTTTTCATCTAAAATAAGAATTTTTTCAATCGTGGTGCAATACTTTACGTTCGAATACTTTAGCGATGTGCCTCAAGATTTCCTCTCCTTTTCTTATATAGAGAAAAATTGAGAATCCTATTAAAAAAAAAAGTATATCTTTTAAAGTATTTACAGTAAGAATATCACAAAGACTTAGAAGATTACTAATGAACCATAATTTATCATTATTTTTCTAAACAATTTCTAGGCCAACCCAAAACTCATTTTAATGATGGCTCAGACCCTAAAAGGTCTTTAAAAAAATTTCGGGCCTACAGTTGGGGCCTGGGCTTGGACACGAGGCACATGGCCTGATGCCCATAGGCTCAAGCATCACGCATAGTGCTCGTGGCCTCAGGTGTGTGAGGCCTGAGCCTAGATGCATAGTGCCAATGGGCTCAGGCGTGCAACCTGATCCCAGGGGCCAGGCACATACCTGATGCTTTATGTCCTAGACCAATGTCTAGTCCCCGAGGATTTTTGTCTATCAATAATGTGTGTGTAAGATATATTTTTTCTTATTAATGCATGTGTA
>Ga0307515_10025150_pt1 | contig 10321 bp, 5 predicted proteins | sample 17_EM_MG_FD_194513 | JGI IMG/M metagenome (GOLD analysis project Ga0307515, IMG submission 194513) | Populus trichocarpa ectomycorrhiza microbial communities from riparian zone in the Pacific Northwest, United States - 17_EM | ecosystem: Host-associated > Plants > Roots > Unclassified | place...
GTGAATTATTCAAGTTCTAGATCGAATTTTCAAGTTACATCAAGTTTAATAATAATATTATGATACATTTATATTGATAAATAAAAAAAATCATGACTTAATATTGGTAAATAAAAATCATGACTTTATATTGGTAAATAAAAACCTCAAACAAAATTAACAAGAAAGCATATGTACACCATCCTCTACAAAATCATAACTCTAAAAATTATACATAATGATATATGCAGATATAGAAACTCCAAAAAAAAAAAAATTATTATATCCATCCCCACCTTAAACTTGTATGAATACTCTGTATTTGACCCATCTTTTTTATATCCACCTCTATCAATAATACCATATGCATGTCATGTATCTATTATCTAATAATTGAGGGTGAGTCCAGACACAAGAGTGTAATTCCAAAGAGTTGCCTTGATGGTTGGAAGGATTGACCGACGGTGTATTGTGGGTGGGGTTAAATTTTTTTAAATGTAAAAAAATATATTTAAAAGTTGCTAATTTTTTAATATAAAAAAAAAATTAAATCATGTAAGAGTTAATTTTATGTGATGCGGTTGATTTTATGTGTCCAAAAATAACCTGGACAATTCGTAGAAATATAGTTTGACTAAAAAAAATAAAATTAAGATGATATATTTTTTTAATATTAAAATAACAAAACATTGAATCGACTTGTGTCAACCTGGGTTAACAGGTTAAATTCGTTATCCGAGTTATGAGATTATGATAACCATATAGAAAACAAATTATAAAACTTAATTTCCAACCGACCCAATGTTGAATGATGAAATTAAAAAAAATTAAAAAAATAGACACAAAAAACAACCGGAACCAATTTGGGTTAACTCATTAAACACTATTTTTCAGATCATGAGGCCAAAATAACCTAATAAAAAACAAACAAAACAAAACAAATCGTGAAATCTAATTTCCAAATAACCCAATATTAAATAATAAAATTAAAAAAAATCTGAGTCAACTGGCTTAACCTACAACTCATATTAAAAGATTGAGATAACCTAATAAAAAATAAATTTAATATTAAAATGTAAAATTAAATAAAAAACATTCAATGAAAAGAAAAATACTATTCTAATAAATAGTTTAGTTTGTGAGGAGGTTACATTAAAAATTTCTTATCTTTTATTTTTGTTTTTTGAATTTAAATTTTAGTGCTAGTATTTAAGAAAATTTATTAAATTTCACTGTTGAACAGCATAAGCTTTGCTACACAATCTATCTCCCGTACACATTCATATCTTCGTTCATCCAAATCATCCTTGATTCCTTGTACTCCAAATGAATACGTCAAACTCCTATTAAATGGCCGGTAGGCAAGTTTCACGCGAACCAAACAACAGTAAAAGCCACACGATTTCGGAACGCGGTTCAACCTGCGTTCCTAAAAAATTTTAAATTTTTTTTGTTTTTTGCTAAAATTTAATATGATTTATACGTTTTGGATCGTTTTGATGTGCTGATGTCAAAAATGATTTTTAAAAAATAAAAAAACATCATTAACATGCATTTTAGCACGAAAAATTATTTGAAAAGCACCCACAATCATATTACCAAACAAGCTCGAGTCAGCCATTCATAACCTCCTCACACTCAGAAGATATGTCAAGAGACCACACAGGTCAAGAGAAGAGAGAGGGAGACTGTCATCTTTTATTTTTCCCTAACTATATAGTATTATTAGAGTGCTATAATCTTTTAGGCTTCTCTTTTATCCCTAGATATCTTGCTTCACTTGTTAGTTCTCTTATTGTTTATTATATTTAACTAGTTTCTTGCTACGCTTATTCTTTCCGTGTCTCTCCTTGTCTGAAGCCAGATAGAGACACGCAGTTTGGGTTCCGATGGCTAGCCTGGTGTTGTCAGAATGTGGCTTAAAGCCTCTCCCTCAAACTTTGCATAGACCTAGAACTGGGATCATCTCTCACAATAACCCTTCAAAGACAAGATTTTTATTCACCAACAGGACACTCACAGATATAAAAAGACTCCCTTTCGATAAGTTTTCAAGAGGGTGTTTTAGGGAGAGGAATTGGGGGCTTAAAGTGAGTGCTCCGTTTAAGGTTGCATATGGTGAGGAAGATAATAAAATTAATGGCTTTAATGGGTTGGGAGAAGAGGAAATAGAATTCGATCCTGGCTCACCACCTCCATTTAATTTGTCTGATGTTAGAGCTGCTATACCAAAGCATTGTTGGGTTAAAGATCCATGGAGGTCAATGAGTTATGTTGTTAGGGATGTGGCTGTGGTTTTTGGTTTAGCTGCAGTTGCTGCTTATCTTAACAATTGGCTTGTTTGGCCTTTGTATTGGGCTGCTCAATCGACAATGTTTTGGGCAATTTTTGTTCTTGGACATGATTGGTAATCACTTTTCTTTTTTTCTTTTTTTTTTTGTTTATGGATCTGGGTTTTTTTTTATTATTTATTTTGCTTGTTCCTTTTGTTTTGGTGATACTAAGTCTGTGTTTTGTATGTTGAGTTTGATTCGTGTAGTGGCCATGGGAGTTTTTCCAATAACCACAATCTAAATAGTGTGGTGGGGCATATCTTGCATTCTTCAATTCTTGTTCCTTACCATGGATGGTAATATCTTGCACTTTGATTTATACAAACTGTTTGTGTTTCTTTTCACAGTCTGCAGAAATTGTAATGTATTGATTTGAGGAATTAATGAGGAAATGCATTGTGTTGGCTCTATTTCGCAGGAGAATTAGCCATAGGACTCATCATCAAAACCATGGACATGTTGAGAAGGATGAATCATGGCATCCGGTTAGTGATAAACTCTGTTTATGGGTTCTCTTCCGTTGTCGGTTTGCATTATAGCTTCTTTGCTTTTGCGGGTCTGTAAGTCCTCAAGCTTTACCAATTTCTTGTTTTTTGATGTAGCTGTCTGAGAAAATATATAAAAGTTTGGACGACATGACAAAAAAGCTACGATTCACTGTGCCATTTCCCATGCTTGCATACCCCATTTATCTTGTAAGTATGTGTTCTTTTGCTGAGCAATTTTATTCAGAGTTGAAGAAATTGATTGCTGAAAATTCTTTTCAACAGTGGAGCAGAAGTCCTGGAAAAACCGGTTCACACTTTCACCCAAACAGCGATTTGTTCGTCCCAAGTGAGAAAATCGATGTGATCACTTCTACCGTGTGTTGGACTGCAATGGTTGCTTTGCTTGTTGGCTTATCCTTTGTAATGGGTCCTATTCAACTGCTTAATCTCTATGGAATTCCATATGTGGTAAATGCCAGGTTCTCTTGTGCTGTAGGTTTCTATGCTATGGAAATTGAATTTCCACAAAGGTTTTCTTTTTCGATTCAAAGAATTTCTTAACTTGGTTTTTAATCAATGTTAGGGTTTTGTTATGTGGCTGGATTTAGTGACTTACCTGCATCACCATGGTCACGAAGACAAGCTTCCTTGGTATCGTGGAAAGGTATGCATGTCCTAACTGCTGCGTCATTGTTTTTTCCTGTCCTGATCCTTGATCTCGACCATATATTTAAATCCCAATATGCGACAAGTTAATACTATAATATATTCATATCTAGAGTCGTATGCTTAAGTTGATTTTCATTGCTAGGTCTTTTGTAGTTACTCTATCACCAAGAAAAGAAATGTCTATGGTCTCTTTATAAAGATTGGTCTGAAGCTTAATCATTACATTTTGATTTTAAAATGTCATTGAACAGGAATGGAGTTACCTGAGGGGAGGGCTTACGACACTTGATCGTGACTATGGATGGATTAACAACATCCATCATGATATTGGAACCCATATCATTCACCATCTGTTTCCTCAAATCCCACACTATCACTTGATCGAAGCAGTGAGTGTTTCTTTATTTTGATCAAGACTTGTTTGTTATTGCTTCAGATGATCACCTCTCTGGGACCTGAGGAGAGACTTGCTTGTTTTGACCTGCTGTTTTCTCTTATCCGATTGTTATTGCTTCATTGCATGTATAGACTGAGGCGGCCAAACCAGTGCTTGGGAAATATTACCGAGAACCAAAGAAATCAGGCCCTCTACCTTTTCATCTAATCGGAGACTTGATAAGAAGCATGGCAAGAGACCACTACGTTAGCGACACCGGGGATGTTGTTTACTACCAGACTGACTCTCAAGTTAGTCGCTCATCATCGGAAGAGTGAATTCCCTGGCCTTCCTCAACTGAATCACAGGATAGTTTGCTCAGCCGCTTTATATTGGAGTTATTTGCCTAGCTTAGACAATCTGTCTGAGCAAGATTTGCCATGGTAAAGGCCAGGCTCGTTTGATCTCAATTTTTTCCTTCGAGAAAAACTGATGCCTACCAGGATTGACTGCAGGTCTTTCTTGGTGCCTGGGAAGAGTGTACATGTAGGGGTATTTTCGTAATTAATGCTGCAACAGTGAAGGAAATAATGTATATTAAGGAAGTGTGTTAGATTCCCGTCGGTTGTTTTATTTAAAAATATATTAAATGAAATGAAAATATATTAAAAATATATTCATGTAGGGGACTCTGTTTAGGGATTCTGGTCTGTGCTGCTCTGTATTTTTCTCCTCCATATTTATTTTGTGACAGAGTAATGAAAAAAGAAGTCCACCCTACTTTGACTTTTAGAAATGGCCCACCAAACTGGACCAAGAGCAGCTCTTAAAGTCATTTTGATGTAAGCATTTTATTACATTTCCTTTTCACAATGAATGACTTCACATCAACCATCAAATCAGCAAGGGCCATGTGCAGAGACACACAGAAATTGGAGTTAATTATAATTCAGTTTTTGTTATTTATCATAATTAATTAATTAGTCATCGACTCATCATCACAGTCTTAGAAATTAAATATACACTTTTTATATTTTTAAATTTATTTATAGTTTGACCCTTTTCATCTGTTTTATGTTCGTTTTCAATTTACTTTGCTTTTCTTATTTTAATAAATGAAAAAAAGAGAGTAGATAATATCAAATGATTGATTAGAAAAGAAAGCATTTTTTGCAACAAAATATTAAGAAATGTATGGTGCTGAATTGCTAATTTTTTTTTATTATGAGGAAATACATCATTTAAAAATCTAGATGAGTGAGTAAAACTCTAACTATTCCAGATTCTTTAAAAAAAATATATATCTTGACTCGAATTTAAGATCTGCTGTGCAGATCTCAATCTCTTTACCAGCACATCATGCTCTTTGAGGACTGAATTGCTGATTTGCCTGCGCCTAAATCCGGAATCTGCAAATGAATTACCTTATTTATCAGTGGTATAGCACCGTGGTCCACGCCCCTGAAACTACAATACGAGCAGTTGATGGATATTTTTGAACCATCTATAGAGATATTATCCTGTTTTCGTTCGTAATTTTTCATGGCTATAACTTGAAGTTCGCGTACCAAACTCAACAGGCTGCATTCAACATGGTAATTGACTGGTGGGAGAAGGGCCTGTCTTCTCCATAGAGTTTGCTTACCAAACTCTAATGAAAACAATCTACATCAAAGTGAAAACAATTTGGGTTATAGATTGGAGAGTGATCCCAACTAATCTAAGTCAATTAAAACAATATTATTTTAATTGGATTATTGGTTAGATTATTTAAATTTAATCAAATTAATTTTTATTTAAATTTTTAAAATTAAGTTTAAATTAGATTTTGAATTGATCTGATTCTAAATCTACTCTCTATAATGACCCAAGTTTAATAATGCTAGTTTGCATGGAAACTAACCCTAATAGTGTGTGTATTGATATTGATTTCACTAGTTTCGTTTTAGTTTCAAGTTTAATAATAAAGCGAAAAAACCAAAGCCATACTTGAAAAGTAGTTTAATATAAAATAAGCAGATTTTTAGTTAATATAAAGATTTTTGTATTCAATCACTGAAAATTTAATTATATCAAACATCGGTATTCTGATTCTTGTAAATATTATTTGCAATATTGCAGCTATGTATTTTATGCGTAACAACATGCTTAAATTCTCCTATAGTTACAATTATACTTCATATAGAGTTGATTTAGTGGTTAAGAATGTATATTTCTTGATTTTTTAAATTCAAAATTCGAGTGCATTTTAAAGACCTTTTAAGGAGTGGACCTAACCTCGACTGAGATGTAAAACTGATCCTAGAGAAACCCTTTAATGTTGAATAAGAAATAATTAATAGTATGTATTTATTTTATACGCAAGAAGTAGCTTAATTTATTAGAATATATTTGATATTATAGTAGAGATTGTTTTTTAAAGTAATTTTTTTTAAATATATTGAAATAATATTTTTTTATTTTTTAAAATTTAATTTTAACATCAGTATATCAAAAAATAATAATTTAAAATAAGAAAATAAATAAAAACTTTTTATTTTTTTTAAATATTTTTAAAATATAAAAACAAATAATTTAAAAATATATATCAACTTTCTCTAACGTGAAAGAGGCCCATCCCAATTGCTGGCTTAAGAAGCCATAGTCTTTGACATTTCCACACAAAACTCACAAACAGGCCCATAATTAACCTAAGGTCATAGAGACATCACAGTCAGCAGCGTCGGTGGCTGAGAATTTTGAACACAAAGACCCTTGTGGTCCAACCTCCTCGGAACCATAGCAGACCATCTAGTCTGGGAAGTCAACAAATACAGCTATACCATGCTTGAACCCTGAAATTCTTCTGAAATTAAATAATATTTCAATATAGTGACTAGCTAGGCATATTATAATAGTAGGCAGATAGCATGTCAGAAAATGCAATTGACAGGTCGTTTTATCCTAATGTAATTTATACTGTACTATCTATCTATCTATCACCCGACCTAGCAGCGCGTAGGTGTAGCATCTTTCTTTGATTTTTCTTCTTTCTCAATGTGAATTCGACGACCGAATTTTTTTTCTGCCGACTTTTTCTTCACTACTGTCCACCAGAACTCCATTCAAAACCCAAAGCCCGCCTCTGCTCATCCCTCTTTTGTGGCATACTTCTCAATATATTACAAAAGCCTGTCTCTTCTCTGCATCTCATGTACATCACTTGATTGCACACTCAAAAGTAGCAAACCAAACTATGAGTCACTCACATAACTCAGGTTCTGGGTGCTTTTCAGGCATAGTACGTCTTCTTCTATGCAGAGGCAGTCACCAAACACACCCATCAGATCAGAGAGTAGAGCCCATCACTCCAGAGTTCTTCAATCATGTAAAGAAAGATCCGAAAACTGGTATTGATGCTAATGTTGAAGCTCCAGGCAGTACCACGCCAGGTGTGGTGGCTAGGTTAATGGGGTTAGATTCATTGCCAGATACCAACCGGGTTCCACGAGGAAGGAGTAACCCAGAGTCGGTCACAAGAAGTAGGTCAGTGAATTTTATGGATTACTTGCTCCAGTTGGATCTAGCACAAGCACAACATCGCCGAGTGAGAACATCAGTATCATTTCGTGAAGTGCCAGCGTTGATGAATCAAGAAAACCATGATGTGTACGTTCTTTACTTGGATGATCAAGACAAGAAACCTAAGAAAATGGGATCAAAACAGAGGAAATCTGAAGGGATCAGTTTTGGAGATCAGATGAAGCAGAAGAATTATGAAGAGCGAAGCAAGAACAAGGAGGGCATAGTTACAAGGGAAGGAGCAGTAAAGACGGAGAAGAATCGACATAACAACAACATGAAGGTTTCCACGTCAAAGAATGAGCCAAAGAGGGTCTCTAGTAGTAGACAATTTTCAAGTGTTGGTAATTGCGATGGTGTCCAATTTTCATCAGGCTTTGTCATGCCTCATAAAAAAGATGTTTGCAGAAAATCTCGAGAGAATCCAAGGGCAAGAAGTCCAGTGAAGAAGCCCGTAAATCAGAAGGAAGTATTGGTAGAATCAAAGTTCATGAAGAGGATAAAGAAACGGCAAGCATATAAAGACTCGCAGTCTGATTGTAGCTCAGAAGATTCAAGCACAATTTCTGTTTTTGGTCTCAGTGAATTTTTGGCTCATGATGCAATACCTCTAGCTGGTTAGTTTATTAAGCACCAACACTTCTTATTTGTGGATTTTCTCTACATTATCAACATCCAAATCAACTTAATGTTGTTGCTAATTCTTTTTCCCTTTTAAGCAGGTGACACATGGCCTGTGGACTTGAAGTTCTCAAAGAAGATATCTTCACCAAATCCTCCAGATTTAACTGATAATATGCTGATCAATGGTGAAGATGAGCCAGTGGGGATCAAGAAAAATGATTTTGAATCATGTAATAATCGCAATAAGGAACATTACAGTGAAGTACTGAGAAAGCTCTGCAGGTTGACAGAGGAAGATGTCAAGGAGTCTAGATGGGTAATGAAGAACACGTTTGATTCTGAATGTCTTGAAGAGATGTTTACTGAGTTTGGGCAGCACATCCTTGATTTACTTCTATGCCAAGTAGTAGAAGAACTTGCTGAATCTCACATGGAAGAATTTTGATTCAAGAAAATCTTTCTGTGTGTACTTCTTGCTTGAAAATCTAATGTGAAAGGAGTTAGCCGACTTCAGGATAGTGAAGTTGTATATATAGTATGCACATGGCATGGGATGCAGAAGGGCAGAAGGTTCTTGGAATCATCTGGTGTATGGTGGTGCTAATTGGATTAAAATACATATTTTGGGGAAATGTAAACATGTTGATTGTAGATTTGGTTTCTGTTTATATTTCTATCTTTGATAAGTTATGTGAAATGCCTGGAAATGAGCGCCATGGCCACATAAACAAGACCATCGGATTCTGCTGTCCTCAACCTTTCAAATCCATTGTTACTTCAAGCTTTGTATGGTAGTGTACCAACCAGACGCCAAGGGTATATCTTTAATGGCAGAAACCATTTGAAAGAGCGAAAAACATCGAGAAATGACTCTTCATTTTGATTAAAAAAAAACATTATAGCATCCCTTAAAGATTCAAAATCAATATATAAAGAGCTATTTTGATAATTATTTCACGTGACTCTCTATATAGCTATTCTGTTGAAGATACCCTAAGAGTTCTCTTTCGGCCACTTTCCCAAACACTCCACAATTAGGGTCACTTAATGACGAAAGTCTATGCATTGCTACACGAGAACGACGAGAACGAGAAGTATTTCTAAGTGAAAAATATGTTAAGACACAATCTTTATCACATTCTTGTACAGCCTCTGAGTTAAGCCCTAGGACAGGCTAAGTTTTATATCCAACCTGAAAGCTTCCAAGCACCTACGCACCTGAGATTTTCATATATACACCTGATATCATCTGGGAGTGTGCATTTAGGATGCTGGGGACAGTTCCCATTGACACTCTTAAAAAGTGTTATGTCGTTGTTAACTAGGAAAAGAATACTTAATCACTGGTATAACACTGAACAACTTGTATAGATATATATAAACTACAGATTACCTTCAGCAGAATTTAGAGCTGCCTGTAAACAATGAATAGACGATCCCCGATCTAGAAGGTGATCTATCATTGATGCTTTGGCAAAATCGTAAGAAAAGTCCTCGTTAAGCAGAAAAGGAAAAGGCGTTGGGGTTTAGCTGTCCTCTCCTGAGATCACTCTTTCTATAGATCTAGAAACTTGATACCCGTACGAACCAAATCGCTGTCAGTTGGCTATCTTTTGCCATTTTCTCCCGCCTAATGTTCCTATCATCAGATCATTCACTTTGAAACAATTTTTTTTTTATTTTCAATTTCCTATGTTTTCGTTACTTCTTATATTAACATTATTTTTTTTTTCAAATGAATTCACTATTTATCTCCTTACAAAGCGATATTAAATGAAACAGTGATTTATTTTTATTTCATACTTGTATTAGGTTTTTTTGTCTTTTTTTTAAAATAATTTTTTTTTAATTTTATCATTTGATATTTGATTGACTAAGAATCGAGTTTGAAATAATTTTAAATAAAAAAAACCTGTTATAATTTTTAGAAAATCAACCAAATCATAGACAATTTATCTTACTTTTCATTAAAATTTAATTTTTTATTTAAAATTATTTTTTTAATTTTTTTATTTATTTTAATTTACTAATACCAAAATAATTTTTAAAATATAAAATAATATTATTTTAATATATTTCCCAATAAAAACATATTTCAATAATCAATTACTTTCTAACATCTCTTTAATTTTCCAAAGCCATCATTGATGGAGCTGGACTATCTGCACCTTCCGCCTCTGGCATGGGACCGGAGAGAACGTCCTGTTGTACGATTTGTTTTGGAAATTAAGTGTTAGTGCACGTGGACGACTAAAAGAATTTTACTTGGAATTAACTAAGCTCGAACATGG
>Ga0307515_10025152_pt1 | contig 10320 bp, 8 predicted proteins | sample 17_EM_MG_FD_194513 | JGI IMG/M metagenome (GOLD analysis project Ga0307515, IMG submission 194513) | Populus trichocarpa ectomycorrhiza microbial communities from riparian zone in the Pacific Northwest, United States - 17_EM | ecosystem: Host-associated > Plants > Roots > Unclassified | place...
AATTTTCTGGAATAGAAATACCTGCTGGTATTTAATAATTTCCAGTTGGAAATCTATTGCTTTCCAATATAGATTTGCTAATGGAACTCGTGTTGTTCTTGCCCCCTGTGTATCTAACGATTTTTCTTGAAGGAGGGGCTGGGCTACTGCTTGTTAGTTGTTTCTAAGCCTACAGTTGTAGGTTTGCTAATGGAACTCGTGTTGTTCTTGCAGGCATAGCTGAAGTTGGTGTGATGATTGTGAGCACCACGCTGGTGACACTTGTGATGCTTCTAATTTGGAAGACCAACTTGTTCCTGGCTTTGTGTTTCCCGTTAGTGTTTGGGTCTGTAGAGCTCGTTTACTTGTCTGCAGTTTTATCAAAAATCAAAGAGGGAGGTTGGCTTCCGCTTGTTTTTGCTACGTTCTTTCTATGTGTGATGTACACTTGGAATTATGGGAGCGTGTTGAAGTACCAGAGTGAGGTGAGAGAGAAGATTTCCATGGATTTTATGCTTGAACTTGGCTCCACCCTTGGAACTGTAAGAGTTCCAGGAATCGGACTGCTGTACAATGAGCTTGTCCAAGGCATTCCCTCAATTTTTGGGCAGTTCCTGCTTAGCCTTCCAGCAATCCACTCTACTATAGTATTTGTTTGCATCAAGTATGTTCCCGTGCCCCTCAAGAGGAAAGGTTTCTTTTCCGTAGAGTTTGTCCGAAGGACTACCATATATTCCAATGTGTTGCCCGATACGGTTACAAAGATGTCAGGAAGGTAGATCACCACGTGTTTGAGCAACTTTTAGTTGAAAGCCTTGAGAAGTTCTTGAGGAGAGAGGCCCAAGATCTTGCCATGGAGAGCAATTTGAACGAGCACCTTGATGATAGTGTTTCCGAGAGGTCAAGGGATTCTGGAGCTGCGGGTGGTGATGGGACAGAGGAACTTAGGGTTCCTTTAATGCATGATCATAGATTGGAAGACCCGGGAACTTCTATTCCCGAAGACACTTCATCAGCATTGCCCGCAAGTGTAATGTCCTTGGATGAAGACCCAGGTCTGGAGTATGAGCTTTCAGCTCTTCGAGAAGCAATGGATTCGGGATTTACTTATTTATTGGCTCACGGGGATGTGAGGGCAAAGAAAAACTCTCTTTTCTTCAAGAAACTGGTTATTAACTACCTCTATGCATTCTTGAGGAATAATTGTAGAGCTGGTGCTGCTAATATGAGTGTACCCCACAGGAATATCATGCAAGTGGCGATGACATATATGGTCTAATTCGTTTTTCTCATTTAAGACTGTCTGGGATTTTAGTCTCTCCATTTGAAGCGTTAAATAAAACTCTGGGAAAAATAATGATAGAACTGCAGTTGCATCTGTGCGACTGTGTGCATTGTAGCATTTCATGTAGAATCCTTGATGAATTTGCTTTTTGATTCATGCCCTGTACTCAACTTAGGAGCCTTTCAGTGTCTATCCAAGAGTAGGAGTTGAACCTATGAACTGGTATGCCATGAGCTTTCCTCTTGCCACCTTACCTACACCCTCCCTTCCCTTCCGTGGTATGAAACAATGTTTTGACTTTTGATGCTACATATCTCTTCTAGCAACGTAAAAACTTACGCTTAAGAGCTGCTTTTCTTTTCCTCTGCTTTTCTTCATCGGCATCCTTTCCGCTTTAACTTTTATCCTTCTAACATTTCTGGACTGGAATCAGAACTTGTGGTGAGAAAAATGGTTAGGTGCCTGGGTCAATTCTTTCCTGTCTGGGCCAAAAGGGCAAAGGCATAAAGACAAAAACAATCTCACTTGCTTATCCTCAATGTTTGAAGCATCAGCGTCTGAAAGTGTCATATCACTTGCTGTCGGATGCAAATGCTTAGAAATGTCCTCATCATTGAAGTCTTCTGACACGCCCCCAGAAAACAAATTTAAAAGCAATCGAAGCGGTGAGTGTATCACCATCAATTTACACACAATCTTTTGTTTTCTTTTTGTAGTGATTACGTTATATATCATTTAATACCTTGCAAAATGAAAAACTTGAAAACTATCTAATGCGGTCCAAAATTGTCCTGTGCTAATTTTTGTAAGCTAACATTAAACAACCAGCTTAATTTCTCTTTTAAATAAATTATTGATCTTCTTTTGCTCTCCAAGTGAGAAAACAATACTGTATCAAGCCCTTATATTTGTCCAAAATATTTCCAAGAAATTATACTCCATTATTCGAAGGGTTGCTGCGTAGTAATATGCTGTCGAGGTTGCTCAGAGTTCAGAAGGCCGTGAAATAACATTAAAAAAACAGCAGCGCTCGACACATGATTACACTGTAAGAGATCCTTAATTACGAAATCTATTTGTTTATTTAGCAAGGGTGCCTAATTTATCGGTAATGATTCGAGCATCTGACCAGATATTTTCCAACGACTAACTCAACGGAAAATTTGTAGTGCTTTCTGCCTTCCTTTCCCTCTTTTTTTGAAGCCAGATGATCGGGAAAATCATTAACTGCACTCCTGCGATGAGTTTTCAAAAGCCAAATGGTTTCTCATAGGTCCTTCTTCAATCAACATTTTGAGTCAACCACGTGTTAAATAGAATCAAACACTTCATCATTGGTCCAATTACAAGATTTTGGTGGTGTTCGTCGTTGCCGTTCAACCGGAATTTTAAAATGGCTACTACTTTTCTTCTATCAAAAACCATTTGGTTTTTCATAAAAATAACAGGGAAAATACTCTTTATAAAGCGAAGGGTCATATATTTTGTTTTAAAAAAATGATATTAAAAAATCTAAATCCTAAACTATACCGAGTTCATAAAGATATTAACAAAAACAATCCTAATTGAATGCGAAGACATCTACCTAACAATGTTGATTTTTCTTCGCCGGCTGTTTGTTGAATTAAAAAAAAAAAATAATAATTTATTTCAACATGTTTCATGTCAAACACTAGCTCCAACACAAGTTACATAAAGCAAGGCAAGAGGAGATGGAAAGGGTAGAAGCCATGATCGGAGTTCTCAGTCAAAAGATGCCAAAGGCTGCATATGCGGGCTCAATTGGAGAGCACGTTGGGACTTCACAACCTTTCCTTCTATCTTGTCATAAATCATTTTAGAGTTTTCAATACAGGATTTATAAATAAAATAGGCAAATTATTACTTGGTCTCTTGATTTTGAACATGTTTATAACTTAGTCCTTCATATTTAAAAAAGTACAACTTGGTCCCTTACCTTAGCTCTTTATTTTCTCTAAGCCCCCACGATGCTGGTTTGCTCTAAGAAAATAGTCAGCAAAAGAATAAAGAGACTAAGCTATAGTTACTAGAAAAATACAGGGACTAAATAAAAAAGTAATTTGCCGTACACACTCTTGGACTTTGGAAACAAAAAAAAAATCTTCACCAGTCACCACCTGATTTTATTTTTTTTGAAGGAGTGAAACCATTACCTAATTTCTGTCTCTCTCAAAACTCTGTCCGTCTTAAAAGAACGCACGCAACGCAACACTTTGATTTTAGCTTTACTTGTTTTTTCTACTTTTTGTCGAGTTGTGTCTGTAGTCGTGGTTGTTCAGCTGCTGTCGACATTCAGCACCAGTGCTCTGCTCAACTAATTAAATTAAAACTGAATTAGACCCATGTATCTATCCATCTTTCTCCCCATCAATGCATACTTGTGATTTAAAAAAAAAAATAGTAGTACTCCTCCATTTTTATTAGTTTTGCCAAAATGGGTCATCGTCAAATGGAATATTTCAACCTCTGAGAGCTCCCCTCCCAGTCCCATCATGGATCTGGAAACTGGGATTTCTCAAAACCATGTTAAGGTAAGTTCTTTTTTTAGTGTTATTAACCTTTGTTGCTGAAGAAGAATCATATAAATATATATGTTTTTCTTTTTCCTTTCGTGGGGTGTGTTTCAGAGAGAATCATGGAAGACAGTATTAACTTTGGCATATCAAAGTCTAGGAGTTGTGTATGGAGATTTAAGTACTTCGCCGCTATATGTATACAAGAGCACGTTTGCTGACGATATTCAACATTCTGAGACAAATGAAGAGATTTATGGTGTCCTGTCTTTTGTTTTTTGGACTCTCACTTTGATCCCTTTGTTAAAATACGTGTTTATAGTGCTAAAAGCTGATGATAATGGCGAAGGAGGTACTTTTGCTCTCTACTCCTTGCTCTGTCGGCATGCCCGAGTCAACTCACTCCCCAATTGCCAGGTGGCTGATGAAGAGCTTTACGAGTACAAGAAGGATGCTGCAGCTACTTGTTTGACACCAAAAACTACTTTTGGTTCAAGATTGAAATCTACTCTTGAGAAACACAGGGTTTTGCAGAGGTTCTTACTTTTGCTGGCTTTGATTGGGACTTGTATGGTCATTGGTGATGGTGTCCTAACCCCTGCTCTTTCTGGTAATCATCACTTATTAGATCTCTTCCAGCTTGTAAATGTTTTATTTTTGCTTTTTAGGCTCTAATTGAATTACTTGTGCGATCATCGGGTACCATATATACAGTTTTCTCCGCGGTTTCTGGCCTTGAGCTTTCCATGTCAAGAGAGCATCACAAATGTAAGATACCTGCCGCTTCTTTTCTCGTTTTCTGTTTCGGAATTCCAATGTCCCTTTTCGATTTATACAACTCCATTCTCTGTAGTATATTAATTATGGCCGACTGGCTTTAGGGCTAAGGTTATTGCTTTTGCTTTCTCTGCGTGTTTCTTCTAGAAATTTCTTTCCATTCGAATAACTTTTGGTTGGAATTTAATGTCATGGCAAGCAATTCAGAGCTCATAATGCGTCCTGCTGTCTTGACAATTTTCATTATTCTTTAGAACTTCTGGAACTTGCTTATATTCATGCCTGGTATGCATCTTGTTTTTCAAAAAGAACTGTATTATGGAGCTCGTGATGCTACTTTGTCAATTATGCAAAATTGTGGCCAATTAGCATGCTAAACTAGCATTTTTCGGGTACATCTCTAGATTAGATACTCAAAAAGAAGTGATGTGAAATGATGTGCTTGATTTGAAAATTTTCTGCAGTTTAGATGCTCAATAAGAAAAAAATAATGATGTTGACATATTCAAATTGTAACTGCTAAAAGTAAAAAGTACTAAAAATGTGATTATCCTATAGAAAATGACTACCATAATTTCCAAGTTTGAAAAGTAGTCCCTTTCATTTTTAAGCACCTGTGACAAGATGGATGTTATATTTCAGTAATCTTCTGGTTGGGGGGTGACAGGGGTTTGCTTCCATGTGATGAACAAAAACTATGGAATTGAGTCCAAATTTATGCTTCATTATACTTCAGTTACTCCCATTGTTAGTGCACGAGGCTGCTTCTTTTTTGTATTCATACTGCTATTATCATTGGTGGCATGGCATACTGTAAATTTCATGCCTCTTACTGTGGCATTGCCTGCTGAAAAATCAATAATTTTGCAGATGTGGAAGTTCCAGTTGCATGCATCATACTCATTGGCTTGTTTGCCCTTCAGCATTATGGCACCCACAGGATTGGATTCTTGTTTGCACCGGTGGTTCTAATGTGGCTTCTGTGCATCAGTGCCATTGGGATATATAATATCATACACTGGAATCCTCATGTTTATCAAGCTCTATCACCTTATTACATGTACAAGTTTTTGAGGAAAACTCAACGAGGAGGTTGGATGTCCTTGGGCGGGATTTTGTTGTGTATAACAGGTGATTATTGGATTAACTGTTTCTTTTAGGCCATATACAAGCAAAGAGTTAGCATCTTTTGCTAACCAAACTCTTAATCTCTCGTTCTTGTTTATTCTTTTTCAAAAAACAGGCTCAGAAGCTATGTTCGCTGATCTTGGACACTTTTCTCAATTGTCAATCCAGGTATATATACTTTAAAAACTCTGTTCTACTTAAATGAGGTTTTCTGTACTCAATTAAGCTGGCGTGCCTGTCACAATAATAGATGGTAGATGTGCTACTTTCATGCTTGTACCAGTCACTGTTATAGAGCAGCGTGTTGATTAATTTGTTTTGAGCTTTGTGAGTTCATATCATGATACCTTACAAGGTTTCTGATCCTGCAAGTACCAATTCATAGCATCCCTCTAGGTTTATGAGATTTTGGATGTTCAAGACCTGATGGCCGTGTCCTTTTCTCATTAATGTATATCTGCATATGTTATGGATTACTCTCAAACAGCTTTTGCTGCTTCTTTAACAGAAAATGAATCTTTCATCGGATGCAATCTTAATATCATGGTGTATGCCAATTTTTCTTCGTAGTATTTTTCATTTACTTCTTGAAATGTTTCCTGGAAGACTAAATTGTTCCCATGTTGACCCAGCCAAGAAAAAGGGCCTATTTTGATTTGACTTTCAATTCTATATATTTTGGTATTCCTCACAGACATGGGATATTTAGGAATACATCTTATTTAGGGATCCTATACTATTTAGGAATTGAGGTTATTTAAGAACTAGAATATTAATAGTGTTTTGTATTTTTTTCTTCTTCTCTTATTTGAATTTCAATTTGCTATTTAGCTTAGAACAATTAAGGCTTTTTTAGTGCAAATAGAAGGGGTTCTATGTAATTGGAAGGCCTTTGATGATATAATCATGAATATTTTGGTTTGGTTTGGGACTGTGGCCTAGAGTACTCTTCTTCTATTCTTTTCTCCATATGCTATTTTCTTCTTCTTTATTTCTTTCTTGCTATAGTAACCTTAGTTACTATTCACAGCTACAGTAAAAATCCTAATTTCCCTCTAAATCCTGAATCTTCTGTCCCAGCTATCACGAGACACCTGCAGGACACGTCTTACATTATCCTACACCAGTTTGCTATCAAAGCTAAAGTAATTTATTCTCTGTCCTCTTATCCAAGTTTCTTTCTTGGGTACCATCTTCCAAGTTATCATGATGGTTATATATGCCCAACTCTCCTAAAAGTTTCAGACATTTCAAGAAGAATTTGAAGTCGTAAAAGACAAGGTTAAAACAATGAAATCAATGAGATAACAAAATTGGCAAAGCTGGATGAGATAAAGCAGCATTCTACAAGCTCTTGGCTGCAACTGTTGGCGATTATCCAGGGCTGGAAACGTCTAAAGCAGGCTCAATTTCTACATGAATGCAACCAGCAAGTAGTTTTACTCTACCTTCTTCATTGCCCATGAAAATAACATTGTTTTGCCTCATTTACAGGAGTTGCAAACTGAATTTTATGTTTTTATTTCATATTTATTTTTGAACAATTAGGGCTTTTGGTGCCCATGGAAGGAACACCTATTCTTTGTAATTGCAAGTGACTACTGGAATTATGAGTATTTTAGTTTAGTTTGGGGTTGCAATCTAGAGTATTCTTTTTTCTCTTTTCTCGAAGCTCTTTCTTCTTCTTCTTCTCCTCTTCCTCCTAAATTCTTCCTGCAAAGGTTCTTATCATATCCATAATGACATTCCAGTTTCTTCTAAACATTTTTCTAATATACTTTATTCCGCACACGCCAAACTGTAGCAATCTTGTATGACACCATACTAATTTTTCCTACTCATACTGTTTTGGTAAGATACATAAGAATATTTTTCTTTCATAATGTCAGGAGAAGCACTCATAGTCTTGTCACCCAGCATAGCGTATCAACTTAAAACTATTCCCGTTCAAAATATAATATGCAAATAAATCATTGTAAAAGTAAGATAATCTATTTAAGGTTAAATGACATGAGATTTCATTAGTCCATGCCTTATTCTAAAAGTCATTCATTTCCTGCAGATAGCTTTCACCTCCTTGGTTTATCCATCCTTGATTCTTGCATATATGGGACAAGCTGCTTACCTATCTCAACATCATGCCATTGATAATGATTACCGCATTGGATTTTACGTATCTGTTCCGGGTAGGTGCCTTTAAGATGTCTTCATGAAGGTTATTATTAAGAAGTTTTCTGAATCAATTTTCTAAATAATATCAAGTGGCCATTTTTTTTTTTGGAAACTTTTTTGGGACAAATAGCATCATTCTTTGGATATTATGCAAGTTTTGACTGACCAGAAGTACTCAACATTATCGTTCCAGATAAATTACGATGGCCAGTTTTAGTTATAGCCATCCTTGCTGCAGTAGTTGGAAGCCAAGCCATCATCACTGGAACATTCTCAATAATCAAACAGTGCTCTGCTCTGAGCTGCTTCCCTAGAGTCAAAATAGTTCACACATCATCCAAAATCCATGGTCAGATCTACATCCCAGAGATAAACTGGACTTTGATGCTGCTGTGCTTGGCTGTTACTGTTGGTTTCAGGGACACAAAACGTATGGGTAATGCCTCAGGTATGACTCTTTGCGGTGTTGAACTCTAGTGTATGATCTCTTGCTATGCATAGAAATCTAACGTGTGTTTTACTTGTTCATTAAATATCTATTGTGCTGTGAGTACTTTAGGTTCTAGCTTCAGCTTGAAGCATGTTATTCAAAGAATTATAAATGGATATCATAGGTACTTGGTTGTTCAGTACCATTCAACACAAGGCTTTTGCCATGAGATTGTCCTGATGAACACAGCCATCTCTCTATAAATTCCAATTATTTCTTTTATATGATAATTTACGAGTAATATCAACTGAGTGAATTGAATTTTCCAAATCTAAGTACACAAGTTATTAATGATTAGACTATCCACCAGCCAATTCATGGTGCTTGTAATTTGTGCTAAGAATGCTGCATTGAGCAGGAAGCCCCTTATCTTACATTTAAGCATGCCAAAGATCATTAAACTCTAGCATCATAATGATAGGGCCATTACATGAAAGTCAATAGACTATTCTGTTTGCACAAGGAGCTATTCAAGTGTATGTATGCAGATGCATGGTTGGTGCAGTACTGTAACAAGCATTTGCAGAGAAAGAGAAGCTGGATTTATCTATTTGGACTTTAAGTTAAAAAAATTAATGAAACCTTAATGTCATTAGAAAGAACTTGCCTAGATTTAGTTTGGTAAAATGGTAGAACTTGGGGTATCATGCAAATAAATTCCAAGATGTGGATTCACTGTTACTTGGTTGTTATGAAATCTCTCATAATGCTTCTTGAGAAATAAGTGTGCTTGAAAGCGTTGACTGAAATTTCATTACTGCTTCTAACACCTTGCTCATTTTGGAACAGGTTTGGCCGTTATAACCGTCATGCTGGTTACTACATGCCTGATGTCTCTAGTTATCGTCTTATGCTGGCACAAGAATGTCTTCTTTGCAATATGCTTTGTGTGCTTTTTTGGCACAATTGAAGCTCTTTACTTCTCAGCTTCTCTAATAAAGTTCTTGGAAGGGGCCTGGGTTCCTGTTGCCCTCTCATTCATCTTCCTGATCGTTATGTGTGTGTGGCACTATGGCACACTCAAAACATACGAATTTGATGTCCAAAACAAGGTCTCCATTAATTGGCTACTTAGCTTGGGTCCTAGCCTTGGTATTGTGCGTGTCCGAGGAATTGGCCTCATACACACGGAGCTAGTTTCTGGAATCCCGGCAATCTTCTCCCACTTTGTTACCAACCTTCCAGCGTTCCACCAAGTCCTAGTCTTTCTCTGCATCAAATCTGTCCCTGTTCCACATGTTAGAGCCAAGGAACGGTTTCTAATAGGGTACATTGGCCCAAGAGAATACAGGTTGTATAGGTGCATCGTGCGATATGGATATCGTGATGTTCACAAGGATGACATGGAGTTTGAGAAGGATCTTGTATGCAGCATAGCAGAGTTTATACGCTCAGGGAATCATGAACCCAATGGTGCGAAGGATGACTTGGAGAGTGAAGATGGCAAAATGACAGTAGTTGGAACATGCTGTACTCATACAGATGGAATCCAATTGAGGGAGGATGATGTTGACAACATAGAGTCAGCTGGCACCTCAGAGTTGAGGGAGATAAGGTCGCCACCTGTGATTCAACCTAGGAAAAGAGTAAGGTTTAGAGTACCAGACAGCCCGAAGATCAACAGAGGTGCCAGGGAGGAGCTGCAGGAACTTGTGGAAGCTAGAGAAGCTGGGATTGCTTACATACTGGGGCATTCCTATGTGAGGGCCAAACAAGGATCTAGCATGCTGAAGAAGCTTGTAATAAATTATGGGTACGGGTTTTTGAGGCGAAACAGCAGGGCACCTGCCTCTACACTAAGTGCACCTCATGCATCTACTCTGCAGGTGGGGATGGTATACCATGTTTAACTCTTTTTGTTATACGTACAGGATATAAACTGGTCATGTACATTTTGTAGTAGATCATAAAAAAAAAAAAAAAAAACCTCATACATTTTTTTTAGCAATGTGGTT
>Ga0307515_10025153_pt1 | contig 10320 bp, 13 predicted proteins | sample 17_EM_MG_FD_194513 | JGI IMG/M metagenome (GOLD analysis project Ga0307515, IMG submission 194513) | Populus trichocarpa ectomycorrhiza microbial communities from riparian zone in the Pacific Northwest, United States - 17_EM | ecosystem: Host-associated > Plants > Roots > Unclassified | place...
AGGGGGAAGGGGAAAGGCAAGGGTAAGGGTATGGGAATGGGGAAGGGCAAGGGGAAAGGCAAGGGCAAGGGGAAGGTGCTTGAGGATGTGGATGCGGAGGGCGAAGAGGACGAGGACGCCGTGGGGGATGCTGAGATGAGCCAGGAAGCCGATGCCGATGCTGATGCCGATGCCGATGCGGACGCGGACGCTGATGCCGATGCAGATGCAGATGCAGATGCAGATGCGGACGCTGACGCAGATGTTGACGCGGATGGCGACACCGATGCTGATGCCGAGGGTGAGGAGGACGAAGCTGTCGATGTTATTATGGCGGATGCGTGATCCGTGTCCCCCCTTCTGTCTCCCCCCCCACCCTACCCGACCCTGTCCTAACCTTCTCCATTCTACCCCATATATTCTTTTTATTTTCTGCCATTTTCTCTGGGTGTAGGCGCCAAGCCAGCCACCCTGTGGCCCTTAGCGCCTTTTGTAAGATTCTTGTTCTGCTGCAGGAGGTTTTTCATTTCAATTTTTCGGGATGCGGGTTGGCGGTGGCGTTCCGGGGCTGGACTTGCCAGCTTTTAGGTTTTGAGTTACAGGGGTTGATTTAGAGGCTGCGACTAGGATTGTGGCTGCAGCCGCGGTCGGGGCTATGGTCGTGGGAGGTTACGGTTTGTGCTTGTGCTCAGTCATGTGCGGTATGATATCCAGGTACCCTTAGGAACTAAACGGGGTTTCCTGCTTGGGCGCATAGTCTAAGCAGGGGAATTTGCCCAGTCTTTTGAAATGTTATAGCCCTGGTTGGCAGAGTTTCGGGTATACATTGTGTTACTCAACGGAAGGTGATGCTAGATTGCGGTGGAGATGACGTGAGAGGCCAGTTGAATGGTGTTGGTCAGTTGGGTGGGGCTCTGGAGCAGGGCTGGGTTAGAAACTGTGGGGTATATGTATGGATCCTGTGTATGCACATAAGTATCGCCGGTTTTGAGTTCGAAATTTTCGGCCATGTTGTAACACAACGTATATGACTCGACTTTTGACGTGGGTCCTGCCTCGGGTGATGTCTTTAAGGGCAGGAAAGAGATACCTCGAGTCTGTAAGGCGGCGATCTCCTCACTCCCTGCGACTGTAGCTGCATAGAGCAAGATGATATCCTGAAGTGTGTAGATCCATCATGGTTAAAACATAGTATATTGTCTATCTGCAGTGTGAATATTACCCAGATGTGTTTCACCACAACTAGAGAAATGCGAGAACTAATGTGTTTAGGTTGTTTTATGCCACAACATGAAGAACCACGTTAAAGCTCACAGGTGAAACTGCTAATGGATCTTGCCTCATTCCAGTCAACCATTGCCACGCAATCAGTGCTAGCGGCAACTATCTAAACAAATACCCCCAGCAGCCTTTAACAGTTGTTTGCGCCTAATATTCAATCGATTATAGCTGTGCGAAAGCATCACGCGACGTGGTTTATAAAAAGGGATCCATTATAATTGCTAGCGGGGAAACTTGTAACCAGAGTTGGGGCCCATATAGCATGTACAGGATATATAGCACGTGGAAAGGACACCCTATCAACCTCGTTTCAGAAACCGGGCTGATCATCCGCGTAGTTTGTGCGAAGGAGTTCGGGAGAGTGACTGAGTGCCGGTCCGCGCGAAGATCCGAGCGAGTCATGCGATGCATGCGATGCATGCGAGGTGTGGGAGGAGTGCTGCGGATGAGTATGTTGTGATAAGGGAAAAGGTGGTAGGCCACCCGCAGCAGTTGTCGGACGGTGGTCACCAAGTCCTGCTGTTGATGTTCTATAGGCTCCTAGCCCAGAACTTGAATCCTCTCCGAAAGACAGAGCTGGCTGGCTTCCACGCTGTTGAGCATAGGGTGCGTTGTACAAATTTGAAAATGGCTGATGGAAATCCTGGAACCGCTGTTGAGACGAGAGATTCCCAATCGCCGAAGTCGAGGAGAGCGAATCAGTCACGAAGGAAGATGACCCTCCGAGACTAGGACGAAAGGTGAAGGGTGGAGTGCTCCCTGTTGTTAGCCCAGTGAAATTTGGGTTGAAGTGTAGCATGCCTGACAGACCACTAAAGCTTGGTTGTCGGGCGGGGTATTGTGGCTGAGAGTAACTGGGCTGGTAGCCAGACGGCGAGTGACCTGGATATTGGTCTTTCCGGTCCGGTTTGCCAGAAGGACGATGACGCTTTGCAGGAGATTGTGAGAGGTCATCTGAATAAGAGTAGGCGTCGATGTTTGAGTTTGGGCGAGCTGCAAGTGGAGTGTTTGGTACGCTTGAATCTGCAACGGCGTACGGGAACTGCCGTTTAGTCCCACTAGATTTTGCATTAGTTTCCGTGATGTTGCCAAATTTTTAGTTGACGTACCCCATCATTGCCCTCGGCTCTTTTCTAAGTCTCAGACGAACCCCTTGATCAGAGAACGCGCGAGACAAGTATGTTGACTCGTCCATTCCTTTAAAATCTTTTGGGAGTAATACTGTGAAGAGTTGTTAGAAAAAGAAAAAGCTAGTTTTATCGGGTTACTCACCTCTGAAAGGTGCTGAGGTTATTGAGCCAAGATAAACCACTTCCAGCGTGTCCCTAGCAACAGTCAGCGGGAGTACTTTGTTCAAAAGCCAAAAAAAAATTAACAGCTCACTTGCGAAGATCGAACAAACTGAAATGCAGTCGGAAGTGTCCCTGCACCTTGACTGATATGTCTCCAAATACAAAAAATCCGCCATCTAGAGAGCATTAACTCACTCACATTCTTGAATAAGGTACCTCGAATACTCACCACGGTTGTCAACATCCTTCAATCGATGGAGCGAAGACACCAAGGACCCAGCAAGTGACTTGTTACCACCTCCTTCCCATGCCTCGTCTTTGTCCGATTTGTAAAGGCTCGTGCACATAAACAGGTAGGGACTCTGTAGGAAGTGTCTGTGGGCGGTCAACATGCGCTTGTCAGGGAAATCATGACCAAGGGTTTCAGCTCACTGTGATGGATCCGCATGAGCTTTAACCTTGAGTTGGATGATGGGTGGCGGATCGACAGGCTTTCGAGCTGGGGAGAGTTAATGAGTCTGATTTTCGGAGTGAGCCTGGCAACGGCGTAAACGGATTCTCACCTTTTTCTTTGCCTTCAGTAGTAACCAAAGCTTCCTTCGGTTCTTGTCGCAAGATCAACTCAACATCTTGGCTAGGTGGACCATAATTAGCTGGAGGCCTGACAGGCTGAGATAGCGATGCATGAGGCGGGCTTCTGTCGTACCTTCGCAGCACTGGGCCAGAAGGAACCGCAGGGTTGAACGGGCCGTAAGGGAACATGAAGGAGCAGCGAAACGAGACTTGGGAAAGGTCCCACGGTACTCTTCACAGGTTTGTAGAAGGTGCAACTGAGCGCCCGCTAGTGGACAGATGGGATTCTGTGGTACCTAGCTTCCGAGGAGCTGCAGGAGGGAGAAGGCACGATGGAGCAGCACGTTAGTGTAGCCAGGACGGTAAAACAGTGCAGACCAAGGTTGGCTGAGCGTTGGGGTTTTTGTAGGGGGAGAAAAGCCACGGCTCGCGTGACACACTGCCCGATACTGGTAATAGACTCAGAACCTAGGACTATTTTGGACAGTTTTGGACAGTTTTGGGCGAGTTAGGAGGGGGCCGGAGTGAAATCAGGGTTCTATGCGTCAGCCTTCGGTGGAGAGCCTTACAGAACTAAGATGGAAGCGTAAAGGTGACTGTACGATTGCGGTAGGACTCGGGATGACGAGAAGAGGAAAGAACACTGCAAGATTGACGACAGCAGCATTGAGCCTGCGATGGGAAAGGGCATCCAGGTAGCGAACGTGGCGCTCGAGAGAGCAAGTTTTTGAAGGAGGAAAAATGAAACAGAAAGACAGCGAATACCGCAGGTGCTGCAAGTGCTGGTAGAGCTGGAGAAGGGTAGAAAGAGTACAAATGCGGTGCTGCGTTTGCGCCAATTCCGCCTTAGTGAAGGGAAAGTGGATATGTCCACGGGGACTACTACTGTGGTCAGAGACTTAGTGTATTCCCCACTAGGTTGGCTTTAAGGTTTGCAAATTTTATGCTTTACCTTGGTTATGATGCGGCAAGCGCCCAAGCACTGAGGCAGTGAAGTTCACTCGTCCCCCTACTCGCTCACTTCTGGCCGCCGTTTGACTTCACCTAGGCCTTGGACTTGACGGCCGCACCACGCAATGGTACCGAACAATGGCTCACGCTACACGCCTAGGTAGCATAACAGACGGCTCTACTGAACTGGTCCCACGGTTCGACACGACGGAGGGAGAGCCCGTGGGACGGTAATGGCTAGAAAAGACGACCGGCCCTCGCAGTGGCTATCGACGGCGCGCGATGAGATGACTTCAAGCCGTCACGGCCTAGCTCAAAGTGAAGAAAGAGGAGAAGGAGAGGATGGAAGAATGGAATTGAATGTGTTGACGGTGCCGGCTTGGCTTCGGTCGATGGGGGATGTGTCGCCGTGAAGTCTAGCAAAAGGAAACAGGGAGAGTTAGGAATCGCAGGAACCGTCCCCTCCGCAGCGTCCCTCTGGGCTGGCTACCTGGCTGCCTAGTACTTCGTAATATCCCTAGGAATCGTACTAGAACACCAACGGCGGGCTATTTCGATGCCACTTGGAGCACAAGGTTTGGTGATCTCCGGCTAAGATATCTTCGCTACCAGAATTTGCCCTGGGTCGATCGACAGAGTTTTGCACAGCACTGCCAGCCACCGCCCTCCTGTTCGTGCCTGAGATCTGCTGCTGCCGTCACCGACGAGCTCTATCTCGGTCTGCTCCTCTTCGCCGGATGTTGATTTATTTTCTTACCCGTGTTGTCGTGGTGCTGCGCCGGGAAGTGTTGGGAAAACGAAAACGACGGTTCGTGCTCAGCGACAGATGCCAGGAATGCGATCAAGTAAGGAAGCTGGACTCGTCCTCTGACGCATATCTGGGAAGGAGTTTGATGCACGGCACGACGAGGCGGAGAAATAACAAGCAAGAAGGTCTGAAACAAAGTAGAAAATTCCTTCTTCTATATGCCCGCCACCAAACAAAGTTGACGGAGAGGCTTCATGAGCCAAAACGCCCTGCGTTGAAAGCAGCGACGGAACAAATAAACAGCCTGTCACATTCTCCCACGACGAGGGTCCTCGTGGAACCGGCAGCATGGGTGCTGAGGCCTCAGTCGTGCATCGAGACATGGCCGTTTCAACGGCAATCCCAGGTAAGAGGGGCATGGGGCCTACCCGGGGTGGAGAAGGGGGACCCGGTTCGCATGCGACGAAAGCAGGTAAGGCCACACGCACAGAGCACCCAGGTAAAAAACAATTTAGCCATTGAAACTACTCTACTTGAGGTGTTTGTATATAACTCTCGTTGGCGCCCAATATCTCTGGAAGCTCCTCCTCCGCCTGTCTTGGTTACACCCTCCTTCGATCCGTCTGCCAGAGGAGCAGGAGCAGCCAAGTCTTGTCTTCGCCGCCTCTGCCCTATGCTTGAGGTGATACAGACACGTCTCTTCGCAAGGCAGCTTGCCCGCGTGGTCTATCTATAGAGACGATGATGCCGTACCGAAAACTGATAGAATTCTGCAAAGGCTCCCTCGTGGCTGCACCTACTGCATGCTCAAGTCGCACAGAGGTTGCTTTCAAAACGCGCACTAATGCCCGGGAGGACGGTGCTTGCCCCTCCCCCAAGCTAGAGATGCTGCGATGAATTATCGCCATGGCGATCAAACCAGATATTCCCGGCCATCTCGGGCGTAGTCAAGGCCCATCTCAGGACTAGCAGGACAAGCAGGACAAGCAGGACAGGCGGAAGCGCTTATCCACAGCAGGTTGCGGTTCCGAGTAGCGTGGTTTGCAGCGATGGGTGTCAGGAAGGCGATCACCGTTGGCTGGGAGTCGATCCGGGCGTGACTGCTCGCATGATGAGAAATTCTACGATGTTGCACCAAACACCTCTCTATTCGCCAGGGGTTGGCCACAATTTGGCCGCGGGCGCGGGCAGAGTGGGCAGACAAAGTGATGATAGTGTGTTTTGAAAGAAATCTAATTGCTCGGCAGTCATCCCTCTCCATCTCCCTGACTTTCATCCATATCAACACTCGCCAGCCAGGTTCCATCAATCAACCCCAGATTTCTCTCGCCCTTGTCGTTGCGGCAATCCCGCTGCGGTAAAGCATCTGCGGCACAATGACCCTTCCGAATCAGCTTCCTGCCTGTGTTGTTCCCAAGACGGCGGCATCAGCCGCTGACCTTGATCAACCATGTTCCGAAATGTACAGAGACTCAGCCGCCGTACCTGCAGAAAGAAGTGCAAGGCCTGGTGTTGGTTTCTCCGCACGGAGCAATAGATGCTCAATTGCAGCTTATGCTGTGCCATAGAGCTTAATCTCAGTTCCCGCGGCGGTCCTCTGCGAAGACCCCTCTCCAGATTCAGGGGAAGCTCAGCTTCGTTGATTGCTCGCTCGACCACAGGATATTGACTGACGACGACGACCTCCTTCAAACGGTGGGCACTCCGAACCTGTTTCCAGGCATGAAGCATGTGCCACCGATTGCCTCATTGAGTTGCTCGGAACTTTCTTTTGCGAGTTGAGTATTGTCAAAGCTCCGAAAACGGGCTCGTTCCCCTGCTCATGGCGTCCCGAAGAGGAAGCAGGGTAAACTCGGCCAAGAGAAGAAAGCTAAGGATCTCCCTCCCGCCTAGGCCAAAACGGGCGGTGAATTGTGCCACCGAATCGGTTGGTATTGCTCGCCCGAATGGATCGAGGGCTAGCCCTTTGATTGGGGGGTGGGAGGGGGAGGAGAGAGGCAAGCGATTTGTCTTGGCTGACGGAGGATTTTGTGCTTAATCTCTCCCGCTTGATTGCCCGCTTGAATTCTAGCGCAGTGCCGGCTGCACATGCTTGATCAGAGTTCGAAGTTACCGTGGCTGCAGTACACCCGCTAGACCCGCTAGACCCGCTGGATTGTTCATGGCGCTAGTTACAAAAGACTCCGCCACAAAATTCCCCTCGAAAAATCCCCCCAGTGGAGCCCTCCGGGGCCTTGCCCGCCATTGTCAGTCACATCCCTGTGATCTGCGCCCGCCTGCAGACATCATGCTTGAGCTTCTTCTTGCCCAAGCTTTCTTGACCGTTGCCGATGACAAACGGCTCGGCTTGTTCATTTTGTTGGGTGATAATTAGTGGGCTAAAGGCAGACAGCAACTCCCTTACCATCGCCCATCGCTCCGGACAAGGTCAGAGTTGCCATACTTCAGCCATCACAGCTCTTGTCGGTAAATTACCGCATGTTTTCCGTAGTCATCACTATCGTCGGAAATTGTGCCATGTGTGGCAACTTCAAAACACAAAAAAAAATTTTCAGGTCCCCCCAGGTTATACAGCAAGATAACGCGACCAGGAAGTCTCAACGAGTTTCAATACACATTGTCTTTGTCACAAACAGGCTGGTGAAATCCAAGCCTGGACTAATCCGCTCAATCCGCTCAAGCCTTGAACCGTGCACCGCAACTTCCGATATATTTTCGCTCTCCCGACTGGCAGAACTGCCTCTTGTACAATCGACCCCATCAAGCTTCAATCCATCGCCCCGCGTGCGAGCCGAGAGGACCGTTGCGAAAACCGTGCCCAAACTGACGCTTTTCGGCCCTGCTCCCACGAGGCAATTGCGCCGTCGACCAGAAACGGAGGGACCGCCATGGCATGCAAGAACAGCTTATTGCCTCGGCATCGTCGTGCAACAAGAGACCCAGTCTTAACGACGTAGTATGTAGAAGACCACCGCGATGCACTCGCAGAATTGACATTACCTATCTAGCGGACTAATTGCTGACGACTTGTGATGTTGCCACTTTGCTCTCTGCCCGCCCAATAGCATCACCTATATTTCCAGCTCAATCTGGACTTTCAGCTCCAACGTCACTACTTGCCTGGTTGAAAGCCATGGTGGTCATGTCAGCATTACCTAAGGTTGGAATTCGTCTCAATAAGACCCTCGGTCAAACCCTAGAATAATTCGCGCACTCAAACGCGCTCGAGCCTGATTATGAGCTTGTCGTTCTTTGGTGGCGCCGTGTATGCATCCACCTGCTCGATGCCCGTGTCATCGACAATGGTGGTTGTATAGTTCGAGTAGATGGCTGCGACGATGTACTTCATCTCTGGTTCGTTCGTCAGCATGACTTTGAAAACCCTAACGCGAAACAGATCTCGAGAATGCTCGTCGAGCGTGCGAACTAACAGAAAAAAACTAACACAACAATTCCCCTTGCGCATCTCTCTGGCTGTCGGAAGGCGAAACAGGCGTGAAAGCTGACAACAAACAACACAAGAAGCTAGCCAGAAATTCAACCACAAACGACCGCAGAACGTGCACCAACACAAACTAAAAAAACATCACTTGACTTACGATACATGGCCAAATTACTCCCTATGCACATACGCCCACCGCTACCAAACGCCCAGAACCACCGATCCATCTCCTTGCGCCGCTCCCCATCCACGTCGATCCACCGCTTCGGCCTCCACTCGCCCGCCCGCTCGTACACCTCCTCGTTCGCATGCAGCGACCCCGCGCTCGCGCTGACCCTCACGCCGGCAGGGACGTAGAAGCTGGGACCCGGGCCGAGGACGCAGCCGTCGGTCGGCGTGACACGCGGCTGGGGGCCGGGGATGGCCGGGTGCAGGCGCAGCGTCTCCCAGAGGACGGCGTGCAACAGCGGGAGGGCGTCGAGGGCACGCGGGTCCGGCAGCGCGGGCGCGGAGGCGGCGACGAGCGGCGGGGAGAGCGCAAGCAGCTCGGCGCGGAGGGCGGACTGCAGTGCGGGCCGCTGGCTCACCTCGTGCACCAGGTAGGTCAGCGTGATGCCCGACGTGTCGAAGCCTGCGGCGAGGTGGTCCAGCAGCTCGGACGCGATGGTGAGGCGCTGCTCCTCCTCCTCCTCCTCCTCCTCCTCCTCCTCCCCCTTTTCTGCCGCCGCCGCCGGGCTGCTGCTACTGCTGCTGCCTTTCTCGCCTGCTGCTACTGTCGCTGCTGCAGTGCGGCTTTTCAGGGACTCCTTCTGCAGCGCCCCCGCCAGCTGCGCGTACACGACCGGCGTATCCACCAGCTCCACCCCGCCCTGCTCCCGCCCTCCCCCGCCGCGCGCCCGCACACGCGCTGCTACCTTGCACATGGACATGGCCCAGTCCTCGATCTCGCGGTTGGCGGCGTCGACGCGGCCGGGCACGAGGCGCAGACCCAGCCACGCCAGCCACGCCGTCAGCGCGGGCAGCTCCTGCGGCCAGAAGTTGAACGAGCGCCGCGAGCTGTACAGGTCCAGGAAGTGCCGGCAGCTGTCGACGTCGGCGGTGAAGTTGGAGCCCGCCGCGAGCCCGAAGATGTAGCCCGTCACGATGTCCATGGTCACGGCGCTGAGGAGCTCGTAGATGTCTACGACGCCGGCGGGAGGGGAGGCGACGGTGGGGTTTTGCGGCGAGTGGATGCGGTGCAGGCGAGGCAGGAAGCGGTCGTAGAGGATCGTGGAGATTTGGGCGGAGAGGACGGCGGAGGAGTTGATGTGCGATTTGCTGTAGGCGTTCGAGATCATGCGTTTGCGGTGCGAGTGTGGTTTGCTGCCTGCCATTGAGAACATGTTTTGGATCCTGGTGGCGTGGTGAGTATGTGGCTGAGAAAATGGGTGACCTGTGAAGTATAGACGAAACGTAGACATGTCAAATCCGGAAAATAGAGGACACAGCTCTCCCTGCACCCAAAAAAGAAAAGAAAAAGAAAAACACGCCCCCGCTGGGTCTGCTTGAAAACATTCAATTTCTATCTCTACCGCCCTGACTCACGTTAAAAAAAATTCATAATCAACTCACCCATAACTTTCAAACAAAGCATACCACTCCCCCTTCTCCATGCCTCCCGCATACACCTTACTCAGCCCACCCTTTATGCAATTCACGCTCACCTCATTCGGTCCGAGCCTCACCACAGGGCCTAGCCTCTCGTGCGCCGCGCGTATCGTCGCGTTCTCACGCTGCTGGTGCCGGATCCAGTAGATCCAAACCGCAGAGAGCAGCGCTGTAGGGTATGCAGCGGGAATATGGCGGAGCGAGGAGATAAACAGGGGATATAAGATGTATTTATAGATGGCTGCGAGGAGGAGGAGGAAGAGGAGGAGGAGGAGGAGGAGGAGGGCGAGGAAGAAGGGGAGGAGGGCGAGGAAGAAGGAGAGGAGGGCGAGGAAGAAGGGGATGAGGGGGATGAGTAGGAATGGCATTTTGACTAGCTTTACGCGGAATAATTGGGATGGGTGTGG
>Ga0307515_10025154_pt1 | contig 10319 bp, 10 predicted proteins | sample 17_EM_MG_FD_194513 | JGI IMG/M metagenome (GOLD analysis project Ga0307515, IMG submission 194513) | Populus trichocarpa ectomycorrhiza microbial communities from riparian zone in the Pacific Northwest, United States - 17_EM | ecosystem: Host-associated > Plants > Roots > Unclassified | place...
TGACAGGATTTGCCATTTTGGAGTAAAGTCACAATAGTTGCTGGGTGTTAGAGGACATGTTTTCCAGGGGGTGGTTGATGCCCATGGGTGGTATATATACTCTTGAAGGCAAGTTACATGATATTTTTAGGTTTAGCCATGTGATATCATATGACTAGGCCCATTTTAGTGCAGGCAAAAATACTGATTCATTGAGTGGGGTCCCTTCTAAAGTCAATATCAAATCAACAAAAAAAGCCAAATATTTGGTGTTTGGTCTACCAAGTGACATGATACTTAGCTTTGTTACCACAAATTCCCACGGATTTACCTTTGTTCCCTGGGCCATAATTTGACTCACAAGCAAAATTTGACCTTCTGTGAATCAGTTTTTTTGCTCACTGTACTTTGTAAATCGATCTACTACAACATAGATGGCATCCTTTCCTTTTGATTTCGGGAGTGGTCCTACAAGATCTGATTCAGTCCAGTGCCAGGGGGTCATAGGGTTTGGTAATGGTTGTAGTTTCCCCTGTTCTTGAGTATTCCTTCTCTTTGCTTTTGCGCAAATAGGGCATCCTTGTATGTATTCTTCTACATATTCTTTCATCTTGGTCCATGTGTACATTTGTCCTAGGAGTTTGTATGTTCCTGTAATTCCCGGATGACCTGCCATTGGAGCATCATGGTATAGAGCTAATAATGCTCTTCAGATGTCATCATTTTCTGGGACTACTACTTGTCCTTCCTTATAATGTAGCTTATTCATTTCAGATCCTGAAATTTTCTGTTCTATTTCTCGTATTTTCTCTAAAATCTCATTGTCGGTTGCGATGGCATCTAAATAAATGGTGATTTTGTCGTCCACCATGATTGAATCAAGTTCTACAAACTTTTCTTGAGGAAGAAGCATTGTTGGTGTTGGGTCTTCATTAGGAGGCATTAAATCTTGTCGATGTGAAAGGGCGTCTGCTGCTGAATTTTGCTTTCCTGGGCGATATCCAATAACGAAGTTGTATTTCTGTAACGCTCAAAGCCATCTCATCTGTCGTTGATTTAATATTTGTGGGTTCGAGAAATTCACTAAATTCTTATGATCGGTAATGATTTTGATTGGTAGTCTTGTTCCTTCTAACCAGTGTTGCCAATGTTCCAAGGGTTTCATGATACCTAGCATTTCTTTGTTGCCAACATCATAATTCCTTTCCACCGGTGTCATTGATTTTGACATGAATGTGACAGGATGCCTTCCGCTCGACTTGTGCTTCTGGGATAAGACTGCCCCATAAGCGTATCTAGAAGCATCGGTCTCCATTCAATAAGGGAGGTGAGCATCAGCATGTTTAAGAATTGGTTCCGAGGTAGCTAGTTGTTTCAAGTATTCGAAAGTGTTGTGTTCTCTCTTTTTCCATTGCCAATTAACATCTTTCTTGAGTAAGTCGTTAAGTGGTCTTGCGATGTGTGCAAATCCTTTGATAAATCGTTGATAAAAGTTCATGAATCTGAGGAATTCTCTAACCCCTCTAATGGTATGAGGAGGCTTCCATTCTTGTACTTGTGTAATCTTCTTTTCCTCCATACGAAAACCTTGTGTGGATACCTTTACTCCTAGGAGATCTATTTCCGATAAGAAGAATTTGCACTTCTTGGCCTTGGCGAATAAATTTTCTTCTCGTAATAACTGTAGGGTCATTTCTAGTGTTTGAATGTGTTCTTCTCGTGTCTTTGAGAAGATCAGAATATCATCAAGGTATACTTGTACATTTCAATATTCCACTGGTTGAAGTACATGTTCCATAAATTGCTGCATATGAGCTGGAGCATTACTAAATCTGAAATGCATCATGTTGAATTCAAATAAACTGCATGAGGAAATGAACGCAGTTTTCCATCGATCTTTTTCTCGAATGGGAATTTGATTATAGCTTGCTGTCAGATCGAATTTTGACATGATTGATGCTCCTTGCACCATGTCCAGTAGATCATCTAAGAGCGGTAAAGGGTACACATCCTTGATGGTGATGGCATTAATCCCCCTCCAGTCTACAATATACCATTTACCTCCATCTTTTTTGGGGCGGAAGAAGGTAGGGGCGGCTAATGGTGATCTCGACAGTCTAATCATTCCTGTGTCTTGTAATTCTTGTAGGGTTTCTAATTCAGCTTGTTGTTCTGCTTCTGTAAGTCAGTATCTTTTTGCTGGTTTTGGGAGTTTCTTTTCCCATCCTTCTATGAAATCAATTTCGAAATTCCAATTGTTCCTATTCATAGGCATTGTTTTAGCCCATTGATCATCGAAAACGTCTAAATACTTGTGGAGTTCTTCAGGTATGTATTCTTGTGGGTCTGTATATGTTGTTCCATCTACTCCGAAGAGTTCTGCTTCTTGATCTGTGTCTGATGTCTCATCCTCGTCATCGATTTTGAATCCGTTTATGTTGAAAAGTTCGGCGTCTTCATCTGGTTCCAGGGGTCACTGCATTTCTACATGTGGATCATTTTCGAGACAATTGTCTTGACAATATCACAACGTAAAAGTGAGTTCTCTTTCCGCCATTCGTACCCATGGGTTGTGAGTTTCCATCCATGGCATTCCTAAAACTATAGAGTGCCGGCCTGTTGACATAATGTCCATTGTTATAGTCTTGATATGTGATCGAATTCGTAGACAAAAAATGGCCTGTTCATTTATTATCGCTAATGTTCTCCCATGTATGTCTTTCATCGTCAATGGAGATTGTCTGCCTATCGTTTGTATCCCATGTTCTCTTACCAAATCTTGATGAATAAAATTTGCTGTAGCTCCTGTATCGAGCATGGCTCTTACATTAATAACCCCATTAATCTCCACCGGAAGGGTAAAATGCTTCGCAACTCAGTATTCTGTGATTGCAAATAGAGATGCGACGTTATATACAGTCCAATGCTCAGTGGCTGAGAGAAGAGGGGCTATTTCTCTCAGCCATGTAGAAAATCCAGAACCTGTTTTGTGAAGTCAGTAGCAAGTGTTGTCAGCAGTTCCTTTTCCAGCAAGTCTGATTTTTGAGTTCTGACGAGTGCAAGACTGGCTCCTGGGTTCTCAGTTTCTTTGGGAACTGATTCAATTGTAGCCATTTGTCCAGGCCTTGCTCTCGAATACTGTTCCTGTTGGGGTCGACTATTCATATTCCAATTCATTTCATTGTGCCACGGGCAATCCCGGGCAAGTCCCTTTTTCCTGCATTTGAAACATAGACCAGCAGCTCATCTTTTACGATATTCCTCGGTTGATAATTGGTCAAGTTCCATGGCATTAGGGTCGGTTCCTGATCCCATAGCAATCTGTGCGGGCGGTCGATATTCGGTTGATTTAGGTCGAGCATTGGGTCTCCAAGTAATCACTCGGTCCGCTGGATTTTGTTTCTTAAATGAAAAGAGTAAATCATCTGTGGAGATCGCAGCTGCTTGCAAGTCCTCCAGTGAAGTATACAATTTGCGCAGTAGTTCCCGTTGTACATCATTTTTCAGGCTCTGTCAATAAAGCCACAGGAGGGCTGTGTTTCCATTCATTTTCGCAAGGAGGGCTGTCTGATTGAAATCCTGTGTATGCTCCCAGCATGACGTCCTTTGTCTCATCTCTACAAGGTGTTGTTGCATCCACTGGGTTTTGGAGGGATCGACAAACTTCCCAAGAAATTCCCATGCGAAAGTATCCCAATCGGTAAGGGCTATTGGTTGGGCACGTCCAGTGGAAATATTCTCTGTACGGAGGGTTAACCAGTGCGCTTTCCAGGAAGCTGCTTTTGAGTTGTTGTCGATGCATGCTAAGGCCCAGGCAATGAGCACTTTGTTGTTTTGGAAGTCTCCTGGGCGTAGGGTTCTGTATGTCATACATGCCATAATAAATCCTCTTGCTTTTTCTCCTGGAGTTCCGTCGAATTCTGGTTTCGGAGCTTTGATAGTTGATCGTGTGGGTTGTTGTGGATTTTGAACGGCCTGATTCATCATCTGCACAATCATTCCTTGGGTGTTTACTAAAGCAGCACAATACAAATCAAGTGTTTGAATCTGCATATCGATAACCACTTGGACTGAATTGGGCCCAAGAATCAGGACAAGCATCACTGGTAAATGTACAATATTTTGGATTCCTATGAAAGCTGCAACATTCGTGAGACTGAGGTGGAGATTAGCTAATTCCTGTTGATACTGGTTTGCTTCCTGTATGGTAGCATTTGGTGGATTGGTGACTGCAATCTGTGGAACAGCCCATGCTTGTGGGTTCAGTGCCACCATGAGTGAACCATATACCAGTTCGTTTTCTGTGTCTGGTTTTAGACCCGATGTATACTGACAGGTTGTACTCCTCTGTCAAACAACCACTCCTCCGTCGAAGTTCATGCCTTAATAAGAGCTCTCGTTACTTTGGAGAATGTAAGGTATAGGCCGGTGTTGAAGGGTGGGAAAAACCACATGTGAAGCTCTTTGCGGAAGAATACCGGAACGTAGTAGAAGTACTTCTGCTCGTATACTAGTATGGCATCTGAGAACGCAATATGGTAAAGGAGGTCGATGTTTGTTGGTGCGAAGAGGGAATAGGGGATCAGGCATGGATTGTAAGGACTCTGCTGGTAAGTATAACCTTTTGGTGCAAAGGTTGTTGTATAAATGGGGGTTTTAGGTGAGAAGTCGGGGCACCGGAAGTCTGAGGACCAGCAATCACTCATCGATGTACAATGTGGTTCTGCAAAATGTGGTCCTGGGGAGCCTATTGTCGGATTCAGAATGAATAAGGCTGAAGGGTCAATGTTTCGAGGATATTCTGTTGGTAGTTGTCGATTGGGAATTTCCTAGGTATACTAGTCCTCTTTGGGTTCTGCCATGATGAAGTAGCAGACACTTTGCCAACTGTGAGGTATTTGGGTTTTACTCTCACATGGCAGCAAAGCAAAGAAGAGAAGTCTGTATTCGTATGTAAATGATTGTTGGCAAAGCGAGGAACCCTGAGGCCCGCACTTTACAATCTAATATACATGAGTTCATCCAAAAGGTGAAACACTAATACGTCAGCATAGTAAGCAATGAATCATATCGAGTGCCAATCTAGGCCTTTGATCATGCCTGGTCTCGAGATCTGAGCCGAAGTTTTGGGTCAGTGTAACTGGGTTGGCATAGCTGCACGGTTCCGCCTTCGAATAGAGATCGGGAGTTCACAAAGAGTAACAATCCGAGGTCGGGTCGTTACATGGGTAGACATTCCAGGACAAGTTTTCTGTGAATGAAGTTCGGGCGCGGAGAAGCTCCCATCCCATGGAACTGTGTGAAGGCAAGATATGTGGCAACCCAGTGTGCTCGAATGTGCCTTAGCTTCACTCACTCCCATCAGGCCGTAAGCAATGACCAGAAAGATGTGGTGCACCGGACTGTGATCCTCGTTAGACTATGTGGGGTAGACTGGGGTTTATTCAGCGAACTGGCTGCCAATCTGTCCAGCTCACAGGTAGCGAGCGCGCCGTCTGTTACAGCACTATACCACTCACCGAGCCAGACCACCCAGCGAGCGACGGGCAGCTCGGAGCTCCAATGGGGCCATGAACATAACCAATGTATTTAAATGTATTTAATATAATATCTGAATTCGTTTCCTAGCATCCGCGCTCATCCGTTCACCCGGAGTCCCATTAGACAACTGAGCCATGGCCTCAGAGTGCTCACCTTGCATTTTTCGGCCGGAAAATGCATGGGAACTTATGAGATTTTGTCAGAAGCATAATATAGTATTTATAAACATATAGTTCTTCACTGAGAGCCCGATCCTTTTCTTGAGTGGCAGGAGCACTGAAACAAGGGGCTGCCACTATACACCTATCCATCGCCATCCAGTACCAATGCCAGGGCGGCTCCCAACAGCTGTAAAGACATGAAAGGAGCTTATAGAAAAGGAACTGAGCATTCAAAGGGCTGTAGCTGAGTATTGGACCACCTGGGAGGGTGATAAGCCACTCTCCCAAACTGCCATTGCAGCCAAGCATCGCATCCCATTATCAACACTAACAGCATGCATACAAGGTCGACCTTCAAACCTGGCTTTGGCTAGCCTATGGCAGAAGATTCATCCTGAGAGGAATGTCTTACTGTCAGTTATCTTGAAGAGACAGCACATTGGGGCTTTCCAGACACTAGAAAGTGATCTTCTGGATGTGTAAATGAGATCCTGTATATGTGATCTGGCCTTGGAGATCTGGCCTTGGAGATCTGGCATTGGAGATGCAAAAGTCAGCCATCATTACATCCACAGCACAATCAGATGGACTGTCTATCAGCATGGAAAATATGCAAAACTCACAAAAGCCAAGAACAAGAAGTAATACACCTCAAATGACTTGCTTTGAGAGGGCAATCTTGACCCAGAGGGTGTTGAATCTGACACAGAGTGCAAACCATGGTCAGCACAAGACGAGAGTGATGAATAATTAAAGATAATGTACCATAGATATTATATTGATGTGACTTGTTGCACCTGCCCTGCATCGCTCGCTGAGTGGTACATTGTGGTAAAAGCCCAGGCACAAATCAACAGGATCGCGACTGCGGGTGCAGCTCAAATTAAGTCAAATTATCTCTATTCAATATTTAATTACATTGAGCATTCAATATTCCACTGGCTTGATGTTCTCAGTGAGCAACAGATTGTCGCTCGGTGAGTGGTATAGTACTGTAGTCATGGTTCAGCAACGTACCTGATCGATGTTACCAGCGAGACGACTTGCACATGATCTGCTCTGTGTCGGAAACCCTTCCTTCATTATGTGCAATGTAAATCATTGGGACACTGAGTGTCATTCTCGTTTCACTGCTGCCACCAGGTGAGATTGAGATGGGCTGCCAGTCCGAGACGAGACGGGATGGGACGTGTGAATGAGTCGGGTAAATATAACAAATGTCCAATCCACCTGACAGGAACCTGTCAAGTCAATATGTACGCCATCCAGTCCAGTCTCTGTCAGAAGACACAGCCGATCGCAGAAGCGCCGAGCCATTTACTGGGCCACATAATGGCTGCATTATATGAAATGCGTATGAGTACCGGTTGTGCGCTCCCTTGCTCTTCCCAGCTCCCCTGTCCTCTTGAGCTTGCCTAACTCATGGAGACCTCTCATACACAATGTCCTCAACTCCTTGGGGTTCGGTTCATCCGTTATTACCCCCTGGGAGAGCCCACCTCATTCCAGTGGAAATACTCTCTGAAATATTTCTGCTCGTACTACTAGATGGGTCATCAAGGGATAAAGAGACCTTGGAGCTTGTGTGCCAACGCTGGTATGCTACTATGATTTCAATGCCAGGCATCACGTCTCGACTGTGGATTCGAAGGGCAACAAAGAAGGAAGCAGTTCAGGCGTTCATACAACGGAGAGAGACCTGCTTTGTGGTGATTGTTGATGTGAATCACGAGGGAGATGGGGAGGATTTCAATTCTGAGGACTTTCATACATCCTTCATAGTTGCCTGTCAAGCCGCACCCAGATGGACATTTCTGAACCTCCTTTCATTTCCACCACCTGGAGAATACACACCAGACACTACTATGAAACCTTTGGAAAGCCTTAGAGGCTTTATCATGGGCGAACACTGTGATCTTGGAAGCTTCCTTGAGCCGCTCATGACTGCAATCACTACAACTTCCCTTCCACGCCTTACTAAATTGGCTCTTTCTGACTCTAGAGTCGTACTTTACCTTGTGCAACCAACCTGCCTTCACTACTTCTGCTCTCTCACAACTCTCACAATTAAGCTGTTGAGGAAGATGGAGGGCCCTGCAGATGTCCTTCCACACCTCCGGAGACTGGAAACCTTTCATGCCAAGCATCTCCACATCCTGATTTATCCACCTGAAGCCTCCCTTCCTCTTACCCAGACCCTCAGCTGGCTGACACTAAAATGTGTTTCTGTCCAATGGATGGCAGGCAAGGTTTTCCCTGCTCTCCGGAAATGTTCTATTACATTCCCTCGCCATATTGATGCCATACGTGTCCAGCCTGTTACCATGCTTGCTTGCACTGGTCTTGCATTTAACTCCAATGACCTCGATCCCCTTAGGCATTTTCATCACTCTCCACTTACTCGGCTACAGGTGGCATGTGGGCAGTGGAATGTTAGAAGGGGGAATCCTCAGTTTGTCACTATATGCCCCACAATTTTTGCCAGTGCACAGAGTCTATACATGCTAGATCTTGAAGTGAAATGCAGTGAACAGCTGCTTGTTCTTGCCTTGCGTGAATTGCCAGCCTTGGATGACTTGACACTAAGGCTTGCTAGCCCCCATGCACTGAGTGAATCATTCTTCCAGGGATTTGTGGCTCCAAGGCTTGATGCAGGTAGCCCATGTGAAATGGCTGCACTGCCAAGGCTACCACTCTGTGCGGGATTGACAACACTTCACGTGTACTATAGGAGATGGCTGAGGGGTGCTGAGAGAAGGGGACTCATCCCAGTCTTTAGTGACATTGTATCATCACGCAAGCCAGAGGACTGTAACCTGTCGTTGAGGGTTGGTTGGATTGAAGAGTACTGGTTCATTTTGCGGCCTGTAGAGAGCATCTCTAATGTTCTAGACGATGACGAGTTATCCGTAATTGGGGTTTCAAGCCCATATGGCATAATTCCCCTATGTTGGTTTGAAAACCCATCATTGAGGTCACTAATGGAGGTTCCCTTCAAGGAGGCAGAATATCTTGTGGCACGTCACCTGCTTTCTATTGGCTGTCTCTCAACTCTCCATAATCTTGTCGAATTGAGGGTTGGAAATAAGCAAGATATATTGCCAAATGCACCACCTCCTAGTTTGCCTCTTTTTCGCACGCTCAGGGTCCTTACAGCAGAAAATATTCACCCTTCATTTTTGGCTGGTCAGACATTCCATAAGCTTGAGAGGGGCAAGATGTCCTTACATGGGGAACGTCCCAACCTGAGTGAGGGCCGAGTCACACATATGCCAGTCTGCACAACACTGGACGTGAATGACCCCACTCTGCTTGCTACCTTCAAGCTTCCACAGATCTGTGAACTGGGTGCATCATTTCATTATCCGGAATTCAACATGATCTGGGAAACATGTATTGCAGTAAATGTGAATTTGTCAGGATTGGAGCTCCTGCATGTGTACGGGTGGTATCAACAGGCAGATCTGATTCAAGCCCTTCGATGCTTACCAGCGCTGAAAAGCTTGATTATTGGATATGGTTCATATCTAAATGCACACTTCTTTGGGGAATTCGTCCCGATATATCTCAATGAAACCACTGCATTGATACAGTCACATAACGAGGGCCAATTGCCCGCGGTTCTCTGCCCTATGTTGGGGAGTTTGCTCATTGAGGGGTGTGATTTCAAACAGCAACCAGAGCTGATGCCTTTCTTCAAACAGGTCGTCACTCTGCGTGCCGCATGTGGGTCTCCCCTGGAGGAGTTCACTCTGTTTGCCTTTGAGCTTGGAAGAAAGACTGAGCTCGTTGGGAGCCATGGGGGTTTTGTGATGGAAACCGCTGTTCTGGGTGAGGATGCTGAGTCATTTGGACTAGATATTTAGCTTGAGTGACGCAAGGCTTGAATCTGATATGATTTGTGGACCACAATTTCTCCCGTGTAGATAGGGCTCCTTCCACGCTATGCCGCACCTATGCAGCCTTCTATTGTAACCCACCATGTATGAGGAGCAAACACTACAAACCGCGTCTATCAGGATCGTTCACCTCGCCATGCAACTCAAAAGGCATGCACCGAAAGTAGCATCCTCGTCTAGAACGCGGGATCCTCCACCTCAGTCACTGGCGGAGCACAGCGTCCTCTCCGCAAGCATAAGGCTCCAACGGTAGCATACAGGCTGTTCGCCCACCGCAGGCGCATATTCCTTCCCCTCCCTCACGCTGCCCGTTTTGTGTTTTGTTTTGTAGAGTGAATACAAAAATACGAGCGTTGTTTTATATTTATTTTGCGCACAGTGAGCCACCAGACATAGCTCGTATATGGGCTCCAAACATGACTGCACCTGATCATGGCTCATCCATGTATCCAGATTGCGAACGAACAAGATTGGAACGCACCTCTAGCGCTACCGAACACCTATAAGACCATCTGGAGAATGATGAAGATTTTCGTGCGCTTCATGGTGGACACAACGCCGTCTCAATATTCGCAACAGCCCGGCGTCCGTCATATTCATTTCATAGCTGTAGGATTCGCCGGTCTCACATCCTACCGAGTGTCTCTTCCGTCGCCGCCGCAATATTGTAGGGCCGGTCTCTCTTTCAATGAAGCCAATTCTGGGCTCTCAGGAGTTGCTCTAGCCGATATCTGTGTAT
>Ga0307515_10025156_pt1 | contig 10319 bp, 13 predicted proteins | sample 17_EM_MG_FD_194513 | JGI IMG/M metagenome (GOLD analysis project Ga0307515, IMG submission 194513) | Populus trichocarpa ectomycorrhiza microbial communities from riparian zone in the Pacific Northwest, United States - 17_EM | ecosystem: Host-associated > Plants > Roots > Unclassified | place...
CAAACCGTTACCGGCAGATCTCAACACAAATGAGATAGCCCACGAGTGGTTTTCACGATTTGCGCCGCTCGTCCAATCCGGAGACACAGCAGAGATTGTCGACCTTCTCGTCGACGACCCTTTTTGGCGCGATGTCCTCGCGATAACCTGGGATTTCCGTACCTTCCGTGGCCCCGCCAGTATCAAAGGGTTCTTGGACCACAGACTCAAGGTCGCAAACTTGACAAACTTTAACCTTGAAAACGCTACCTTGGTGCAGCTCCCCCCCGCGGTTGCTTGGATACAAGGCATTTACACCTTTGAAGTGGGGGGGTTCGGACTCGGATCTGGTGTTTTTCGTCTGATCCCCACCCCCGATGGTCGATGGAAAGCTTACACCGTGTACACGAGCCTGACCAGCTTAAAGGACTACCCGGAAAAGGCAGGAAAACTGAGGAACCCCCTCCCGAATCACGGGAAATGGTTGGAGCAACGAGAGCGCGAGGTGGAGTTCGTAGACTCGGAACCCTATGTCGTCGTCGTGGGCGGCGGACAGGCAGGGTTGATTGTCGCGGCTCGCTTAAAGCATCTTGATGTCCCGACGTTGGTCCTCGAACGACACCCTCGGGTCGGAGACACCTGGCGCAAGCGATACGAAACTCTTTGTTTGCATGACCCCGTCTGTGAGTGAACTTCTAATGTGTATCCAGTTGCAAATGTCAATCGAGTCGAGTGAACAGGGCACAACGAACTTCCGTACTTGCCATTCCCGTCATGCTGGCCGGTTTACACACCATCCCCCAAGGTGCGTTTGCTTGGTTGCCGGGTGTGTGCGTTGTGACCAATGCCAGCCTCCAGTTTGCTGATTGGTTAGAATTCTACGCGCAAACGCTGGAGTTAAATGTCTGGACTTCCGCCCTCGTAGAGAAGGTGGGCAAGGATGAGAAGGGGCAATGGAACGTCACCGTCCGTCGCGGTGGACCCAACGGAACAGTGAGAATCCTTCACCCAACCCACGTCGTCATTGCGTCTGGGCTATCTGGAGAAGCCCACGTCCCCCACTTTGAAGGAAAGGTGCGGCGATCGGTCACTCGGTGACTAAAACTCAGAATTCACATCCTCTCCGTAAACGCAGGAAAGTTTCAAGGGAGAGATTACCCACACATCCGAGTTCGTAAACGCGAAGAATAATGCTGGGAAGAAAGTTGTTATCATCGGGGCCGGAACCTCTGCCCACGACGTGGCCGCAGACCACGTCGAGAACGGTGTGGGGGAGGTTGTACGTCGCCTATCTGTTTCACTGAACCGGACAGGTCGAATGCACTAACACATTTCGAAGACGATGTATCAACGGCAGCCAATACATGTGATCACTCAGAAGAATGGTGTTCCGCTTCTCACTAGCTGTGGGCGCTTGTAATCCTGTGGTCATGGGAAGTACTCATCTTTTCAATAGCTTATCACGAAGGCGGACCTCCCCCCGCTATTCCGGACCTTGTAACCAACTCATACCCTCGCCTCGTTGTTAGATCCCTGATGCAGGGCTTCACTCGTTACATCGGGAGTTTAGACAAGTGCGTGTGATCTGTGCTCCTCCTGAGCGTTTTTGTGCTTAGCTATTTTCCAGGGAGCTGCTTGATGGGTTAACCGCAAAAGGTTTCAAACATTGGCCTGGCCAATACGGTGCCGGCATTTACTGGTCGAATCTTACTAGGAGAGGAGGATACTACATCGGTATGGCGTCAAACGCCCATTGGCATTTACTACCTGCTAACTTTTCTCCTAAAGATGTCGGTGCAAGCGAAATGGTCGTCGATGGCAGGATCAAGGTAAAAAGCGATTCCGAATTGGAGAGATTCACGGAGAGGGGTGTCTTGTTCAAAGACGGATCGCAGCTGGAAGCCGACGTTATCATTCTCGCTACAGGGTGAGTATCTGCTTACCTTCACGATGAGAAGGTTTGGATTGACGTTTTATGTCAGCTATGAAAGCGCCCGAGATACGATATGCCGTTATTGCGAACCAGAGATAGCGGCAAGGATAAAACCAGTGTGGGGATTGGATGATGAATGTGAGATGAACTCAATCTGGAGAGACTGTGGGGTTGAGAATTTGTGGATCACGCTTGGTACTTGCTTGTTCTATTCGGTTAAGGTGGGAGAGTGCTAACGGATTTGCTTCCAGGAAATATTGCCGTTGCGAGATCGCATTCGATCCCCCTCGCACTACGTGAGTCTACCAACCGCCTTGAATTTTCGACGATATCTTAATCTCTCTCTCTCTCTCTCTCTCGCCTCCAGAGATCAAGGCAATCAAAGAGGGCATTTTCAAGGGAGAAAGATACTCAAGGGAATAATCACTTTCCTCACGTTCGGCCGCTGACAGATGGTTGGGCTTTGGAATTTACATGAATACGATCTTTCTTGGCGGGTAGACCGATACCTTAAGTCCACCCATCCCGTGCTGCGCTTGGCTATGAAGAGAGTATCGAGAACCGTCAGTGGCCGCGTGAGATCAATTGCATTCAAGCGTCGTGCTCGAGCCACAAAACGGAAACCGGGCATCTTTCGAGATGAACCCTCTCCCTTCCGAACTCGCGTAGATAATTCGTCCATCCCAAGGACCCAGACCATGTAGTTGTCGCCAATATGTGATTTTACGCGTTTAATCCTCTCGTTAGCCATGGGGGCAACACAGGGACTTCAAGCTTTGTAGTGCTCCAAATCAAGGCCACGAAGGGAGGAATCTTTGAATTCACCAGGGAAATATACTCGCTATAATCTATAGAAGAGCGGTTTAATTACAGACGGTGTCTCAGAACGTAATATATACTCAAGATTACAGGTAGGAACGTCACCAAGGGGAGCTAATGTCGACTCAAAGCAGGAGGAAAACATAGACGAAGCAAACCTGAGCAGCGTTTTCGTATGCGTATCTGTATATCTGCGGGATCAGTACCCTCTCCCACGACCTCGACCTCTTTGATTGTATCCCCCTTTGTTCCCGTAAGACTCGAAACCGGTGCTGTATGGTCCACCGGACTGATAACCCCCACCGGGTTGGTGGCCTCCACCAGAGTGATAACCGCCACCACCACCACCACCTCCTCCTCCTCCTCCTCCTCCGTTGTAGCCACCTCGGCCGTAACCACTGTTCTGCGAAGTCTGGTCGTATCCACCACCGCGGCCACCATACCCATAACCCCCTCCCTGACCTCCCTGATTGCCATACCCGCCACCACCATACGTCTGACCTCCTCTATGGGGAGGAGGGCCCCCTCCCCTTCCAGTGTACCCATTCGCCGCGCCGCCGTACGAGCCATCGTATCCGGAATTGTACCCTCCCCGGCCACCTCCGTAGGGCGGTTGTTGATACGGAGGCCGTGAGTCATATGACGACTGAGGTGGTCCCCTGTATCCGCCCTGTTGGTGGTACGGGTTATTGTTTTGCGGTGGGTACCTTCCGTACGAATTGCCTTGAGCTTGAGTTGAGGAAGAGTAGGAATAATTTGAGGATTGGTTGTATCCCCCTCCCCCATAATCCCGCCCTCCACCATATGAGCCATTCCGTGAGTCTTGGTTGTACCGCGGCTCGCGAGCGTTCCCCTCGTGGATATAGATGTTGCGTTGACCCCGACCACCTCGTCCACCACGGTCTCCACCACGGCCGCGTCCACCGCGCCTGGTGACCTCCAAATCCTCTGGAGTGAGAACTCTGGGGGACTTTGTCACGCCGGGTAGAAGGATCGACCGATGAGGAGTCAGTTGCTTGGGGAAAAAGTAGAACACTGAGAGACTGCGGTCGTTTGTTATGTCGCGGAGACCTTGCGAAGCCAACGGCGAGTAGAATGTTGAGCCAGGTATACAATCTGGGTTGGGCAGGAGGGACCCGTTAATCCCTTTGCTTGGATGATAGTCCATCGGCACGGGCTGGAGTGTCATAAGTAGCTGCTTAACAACAACGAAGGGAATATCGCGTACCTGTTGACTCTTTTTCTTCCCGTACAGCGCTTCTAACGAAGGATATAACGAGTGGTCGTCGGATACGAATAATAGATTGTTTCCCCACTTGTTCCTTTCGACTTCGCCTTCCGTCAGCTTTGGATAACGTGGCTGCATCGACTCCAAAAGTCTGTGTTCATCAATGAACGGTAGAAGGGCAACACCCTGCCATGTCATCTTCTTTCCGTTCATGTCGATCTCGAACGAAGTTGGATAGAAATCGATGATGGGGGATTCAGAGTCCATCATAAGGTCATGAAACACCGCGGGTATGTGTTTTCGGCTATATGGTATAAGTGTTAAGGGATGGAGTAAATGCATAGGACAGCGAACCTGGCTGCGGGGAACACGCTCATGAGCTGCTCGAATGGTTTGAATGGCTGGCCGAGATTGAACTTGATATCCATATGCTCGACGTCGATGAAATCTGCGGCGAAGGGGGAGAAATGGTATGGATAGTACCATTGCCACGAAGGAGTCTGTTTTTTTTGTAAGAACACCTCATGGGGGGATAGATAAAACGGAAACGACTCACTCCTTGATAGTAGTAATGGAGGACCCAAGCAAGACCTTCTACGTAGTGCGTTGTGACCCTAGGACGAAGTTCAGCGTACCGTTCCTGCACCTCGAGTTAGACCCACATACTTTTTCCTGAACTCCAAGTCGGTGTATGGGACACCGAACTTTTGCTCATAATACCGTTCACGGTAACCAGGCTCCCAGAGTCTATACCCGATGTCGTTAGAATGGGCGGAAGGGAATGGGGAGGGCAATCGCTCACTTGACGGTATCCTCCTGTTCCACTGTCCCATCAGGATTTACCTTGAGTGCCAAAGGTCCCTTGCCAGGTTCCTCGTCCTCATCCGGGATGGCGGGTGTACCTTCCGAGTCTTCAGCCTCCTCCAGCTTCCGTTTGACCCCAGACAGGAATGTCTCCGCGGCAGCACTCATTTCGATCTCCGCGGTTCCGTTCAGAGCCTCCGCCTCTAGCGAGGCCTCCATGAAAGAGTCCCCACCAAGTCCTGGAATCTCGTCCTCTTCCGCAACCTCCGACGTGGTGGGGAGTATCGGGTCCTTGACCACGGGTAAATCTGCCGCGGAGAGCGTTGGTGATGATCCCGGTTGGAACCCCCCCAACTCCGCTTTGAGAACTTCTGCCGCGCTCATGTTAGCCATTCGGATCGCCCTTCGGTTGGCGACGATGTCGCGGTTGGAGCCTCCAAGAGCGAGAGTTGCTGCGGTTGCGTTGTGGGCAGCGTCAACGGTCTTCGGACCTCCCAAGCCTATCGAGTCAGCTCGAGCGGCGAAATCAGGTCGTGGGGGTAAGGAGGCATGCAGAGGAGGGAACGGGGCGGGAGGTGTGGGATCGGCCGTTAAGTTTAACGACGGTGAAGGGCCGTTGCTCTGGGCCTGGTCACTCTTTCCTTCCATGTCTAATTTCCGTCGTTTGGCATTTTGGTCCTGACGTTCCTCAGCTAATAAAGAAAACGCAAAAGGCGGCGATTGAACGAGCAATGCCGGTTTTGTTAATTCAGAGGTTTGGTTAACACACTCATGGGGGTGGGAGGATAATGCACCTTCACGTCTGCGCTTGAATATATCGTCTTCTCGTCTAGCAAGTCCCGAGAGAATTATCTCAGCTCTTGAGAGCTCAAGTTGGCCGTGGTTTGTAAGATAACCACCCATTCTGGGCAGCTCATCTTTCCAGATCTTCAACAGAGTATCAATCGCGCCTTCTCGAATCTCAAGTGATGGTAGATGAGGTAGGAAATCATTGCCGACAAAAAAGATGAGGAGCACCCAGTCATCAATGGCTTGTTCGAGATTGAAAGGGAAAGGAATTTGCGGGACGTTGAGCTCGACTTCAAGATACTCGCGCAAGGTGGAGACATCGAGAAATATGAAGGGTTTTTTCTTGAGTGGGTCCTTCTTTACTTCAGCTTTGGTTCCAGTACATTGTGCTGCGTAGTGTCCCTCCTGTCCACAGATGCGACACGCGCCGGGGCTGGTGTCCTGGAAAAAGACATCCTCACGAAGAACTTTAAAGTGGGGTTCATGAGTAGCGAGCGCGAGCATGATGAGGTCGGCATCCTTCGGGTAGAATGAGTCGTCACGAAAGTTCTGAATAAAGGTGGAGACAAACCAAGCCGTAAATAACGTGTTTAGTGTTAGGGTCGTGCCCGCGGTTGGCCCGTTGGCGACGAATGAAGTCCATTATCTTGTGCTCTCCCTCGCCCGGGACGCTGGCATCAGAAATGTAGACTTGCACCTATCAAGAGAGTCAACCTTGTGTGATTTGCAAAGCAAGACCGTAGCATACGTTCTTCCAGCCAGGGTCTGTGTTGAGTTTTTGGGCTACCCAGTATCGCAGCGAGTTCGCAAGAAGATCCATGAAGGGTGTGCCGGGCGTGATGGCATTGGAGTCCCAAGCCTCTTTAGCTTCCGAGGTAATCTCCTTGCCCATTGCTGAACCAAAGAGTGAGCGTACTCTCACGTCTCAAGGGGGGTTTGACGTACCCTTCCATTCAGCCTCTGCCTCTAAACGCGCCTCGTATTTTTCGCGTGCCTCCTGGGCGGAGCGGAATCGTCGGGACCGTTGTTGGTTCATCTTCGCCCTAGGGGCGACACCATCTACAGAGAACCGTTAGCGTTAGTATAAGTTGGGTTGCGCAAGCGACCCACCGATGGCCATGAAGAGCAATTTCCGCGGCCGGACCATGTTCACAACCCGTTCCGTATAATTGAAAACCTCCACCATCATCTCTTCCTCGGTTTCTGGTGCGGGTTTCCCTTCGGGATGCGTACAAGGGTGGACCTACACACGAACCAATGCGTAAGCCACACTTTTGAGGCCACTTCGCTTCGAAAACCCACAATGCCGTTCATATCCAGGTAAAGGTTATCAAATTCCATGCCGTTAGGGTTTGGACCGGAGATGTTTACGGGGACCAAGATGTCTTCACCATCTTCTCCAGGAAGGGTGGCCTCCTCTTCCTCCACTACCGGTGTTACTGACGCGAACGTTAAAACTTGTGGCGCGACTTTAACGAGGAAAGGTGTGAGGGCCTACCAATCTTCGGGTACTTCTTGCTCAACCAGCGAAAGAGAGCGGGAACACCCTGTGCGCGTTGGAGAGTTAATTGGTGCAGGAAGTGCGACGCTGAGGAACGTGAAGCTTACCATGGCGGGTCGTTATGCGGACAAGGTGTGGGGGTGACGAAGCAAGGTTGCCTCGGATCTTGCCGAGCCGAGCCGATCGCTCCGTCCGAAATAGGGAGTCAGCGAGAACAGCCGCTGGGGTAACTTTGAACGGGCCGAAATTAATAGGCATTTTAACACAACATATCTACCCCCGAGTCTACAAAAAACAGGTGGGTCCAAAGTCTCAACCTCAACCTCCAATGGCAGAAACAATCAGACTGCACGCCTCCTTCTTCTCCGCCCGCACACCCAACTCGAGTGTCACGCCCTGTGTCTTCGAGTATGTCATCCTGCACCTCACCAACGCCTTTCCAGCACCTCTGGCACCAACAACCAACCCAGCCAGTTGCAGTGTGTGGACGGACGTCGATGCAGGATCTTCTGTGCCTCCCAGCGCTTGCATATTGAGAATCTCGATGATGGAATCGCAAGCAGCTATGGAAAAGTGGCTCTAGTGATCAGCACCGAAGGATCTAAATGTGAGAGGCATGGACCGACCTTTGAGGCTCTCCATCGCAGAGAGTGAGAATGTTTCCGTCGCGCTTGCACCTCCCCTTAACCTGTCCCACTCTGAAGAGAACGTGACATAGGTTGGGATGATATAATCTCCAGCACCTAGCTCAACCTCCTCCAGCTGGTACTCGTCCTCATAACCATCCTCCTCGGGCTCACCAGTCGAAGGATCGACTTCCTTGCTGATGAACTTGAGCACACACTGGAATGACCCAGAAGCGTACTCCTCTGGAGAGTCCCGGGTGAATGAAACATAAACAATTCCGGGAGAGGTTGCTGATGAGAGAGACGTAAGCGGGATAATGAAATCTTCTGTAAGGGTGGACTCGGCGGAAGGTTGCATAACAACAGCGACTTGTTCCAGGACGGTATCCGGTATTGTGTTCGAGGCATTGAACTGGACCCGCCGTCAACATCATCCGATGCCATCCAATTACGAAAAGAGAACGACGTACTTGGAACACAACGTGTTCGGCGAAGACGTGTTTGACGCAAGAAACCTGGTACTCCGTCTCGCTCTCCGTCAGTTGAGTCTGTTTCGAGCTTCCCAGGACTTCGCCATATGTTGACAACTCGGGGACGTCCTTGAGTTGTTGAATGTATGCTGACTGGGTCTCCATCGAGGACAACTGTGGTACGGGTGTGGCCTCCTTCTTGGCTGGGACACCAACAGTTTCGAGTGAGCTCGGTCCTGTGTGGAGGTGAGAGTTGAAAAAAGGTGATGTTCCCGAGGGGAACCTACGAGCAGCTTCAGCAGCGGCTTGAGTCCTGCTGATTTTGGGAATAGAAGAAGCGTCGAATGGAGTGGTAGAAGCCGACGGGTCGTTGACGTATGAGACAAGTTTCGATTCAAGGGCATCCAGCGAGAAGACAGATTCTGGAATCCGGTTAGTCGGTTTCATGGGCACTAAACGCATCTGGTGGTTCACCTTCTTTCACGTAGGTATCAGCCAAGCAGCTCTCCTTGAACATTCTCAGATACATCGCTGCGCGATCCCGGACCTCATCATCAACGTCATCCAAGCACCTTGAAGGGTCCGTCAGATACGAGAGGGTGGAACGTACGGTATTTACTCGCCTATTCAACAGGGTGTTAATGCTTTTCTTCAACCCAGTGTCGTTCGAATTCAGACCAAACTTGGCCAAGCTCCCGACAGCTGCGGCCCGAACGGTAGCGTTCTCCAACACGACACGGTTGTAAATGAACCTGATATACTTGGTCGGCTGGGGAGCCTTGGGCCCCTCAATGCCCAACAGGTGCAAGATCCTGACAGACAGTTTGGTAAATTCGCAATCCTCGATGAATTCACAAAGGTGCGAGAGGGCCTGTTCTTTGCAAGCGGAGATGTATTTGACCATCTCAAACATAGCCTCCACAACTGCACGCTTGAAGTCGTAACCTCCTTCGTCACGGAGGACACCGGAGAGGAAGGAGAGCATAGACGCATGCTTTTCCGGAAATTTGAGGCAGAGCGATCGGATAGCATCGACGACGATGACCTTGAACTCGTCGCTGATGTCACTCATAAACCCGCTGATCTGCTTCATCAACCGGTCGACAGAAGCTTCGTTGCCGGTCTGTGTGCGTCCGTGAGTCCCAAAAATAAGCTTTTTGTTACCAGAGAACGGACCTTGAGCAAAGTGGTAATCGCGTAAGTGGCGACACTACGGTTAGAATCGCCGATGAGGTTTTCGAGGTCGACATTCACAGAGGCGACATTCGAGGGGTGTGTGACAGCTAAGGCGGCCAAAGTCCGGGTAGCTGCAAAACGCAGAGTGGCTTTTGGCGAAGACAAAAAGAGCTGTAGGACTGAAATGAAGGCTTTAATTCACGATCCTCTCAAAGAGTCTGTGAAACTACCCACCTCCAATTGCGCGCATAAGCTGGAAAGTAGGAACGTTCTTTATTTCACAGATGATTCGAGCGGCTTCAAGGTTGACCATATCGCTCTTGTGTTTCAACCAACCATCAAGAAGATCGAGCATTTGTTTTTGGACACTACGAAGTTGACGTTAACCTCGTTCAATTGAAGCGAAGGAGAAAAACAAACTTGGGGTCCTCCTCCATAACCTTGGCGGCGTATCTGATAAGCATACATAAGGCCATCGGGTTCTTCAGTGTCGTTCCTGCACCGGTCTTTCCTCCACCCAACTGCTGTATCATCTTGGCGACGGCCATCCTGTCCTGTTGTCTAATCAAATGAAGCAAACCGAGGGCATGGTATTGGGTGATGTAGCTGGTAGAAGGGACTGCCTGGTAGCCTGAAGACTGTTGACCGGCACTTCCCCCCCATCCAGAAAGGTATCCACTGCCGGTTGAACTACCGAATAGTGACGCTGAAGATTTGGCACTGACGGCTTCCTGAGCTTCGTTGGACCATCGCTTCACGACGTCTTTGGCGTTGGGGAAGAGGTGATAGGCGGAGACCAGCGCGGCTGAGGAAATCGATGGGGTTCTGTCTACGATCGCGGCTTTGAAGAACCTCTCGACGCCTTGAGTCATCGACGGCTGATACACCCGCAGAGTCAGTCGGGGTCTCGGATGGAGGAAAGGGGAAACACACGTCGATAATCCGACATAAGGCGCGGATCGAGTTTGGCCGATAGATGACCTCGGAATTCGGC
>Ga0307515_10025157_pt1 | contig 10318 bp, 2 predicted proteins | sample 17_EM_MG_FD_194513 | JGI IMG/M metagenome (GOLD analysis project Ga0307515, IMG submission 194513) | Populus trichocarpa ectomycorrhiza microbial communities from riparian zone in the Pacific Northwest, United States - 17_EM | ecosystem: Host-associated > Plants > Roots > Unclassified | place...
TCCTGGCTCTTTTATCTATTTCTGCCGTATTCTGCCGTTCCTAGAGTAGAAAAAGCGCTCTAAAAGATAGATTTTAAACGTAGTTTTATATATAAGAAATAAGAGAAACCATATAGCTTACTAGCTTAAAAGTAGCTACTAATTACCCCTATATAACTGTTTTATTCTATACCCTATTCCTCCTCCTTACTAAAGAAATTGGTAGGGAATTAGTAATTAGTAGGTACTTTCTCTAAAAGTAACCTACTAATCCTAGATTTACGTTTTAGAAAATGGGTATTTTATAAGGGCGAACCTCGTTACGTAAACCCACTCCTATAGGAAATTTTTTACAAGGTTGTCTGTATAGGGTATAAACACCAATTCGCCTATACACCTTATATTTAACGTGCTAATAGTAACACGGGCCGGTCCCCTTCCCCTATCCCCTACTATAGCTACCCTAGCAGTGTATTGTCTGCGGTACGCCTACGGTGCGCCTACGGTACGCCTGCGGTCCTCTATAGTTTAATTGCCTATAGCGCGACAGCCGTAGACCGGTTGCAGTAGAGGTCGTCTACAGCATAACGGCTGTAGACTGGTTGTAGAAGGTCGTCTGCTCTGCAGCAGACTGGTTATAGGAGGTCGTCTACTCTGCAGCAGACTGGTTGTAGAGGAGGTTGTCTGCTCTGCAGCAGACTGGTTATAGAGGAGGTTGTCTGCCCTACGGCAGACTAGTTATAGAGGAGGTCGTCTACCTTGCGGCAGACTAGTTGTAGAGGGGGTTGTCTGCCCTGCGGCAAACTGGTTATAGAGGAGGTCGTCTGCCCTACGGCAGACTGGTTGTAGAGGAGGTCGTCTGCCCTGCGGTAGACTAGTTGTAGAGGAGGTCGTCTGCCCTACGGCAGACTGGTTATAGAGGAGGTCGTCTGCTCTATGGCAGACTAGTTGTGGTGGAATCGTTGGTTGTGGTAGCTAGCGTCGTCGTGACGTGTCTTTAGGGGGTATACAACCGGCGGCGCCCTTGCGACGACGGACGGAGGAGTAAAGGGGAGGCGACGGACGAATTTATCGTCCTTAATATCCAATCTATGAGATAGTTTATTAGTTCCTCTAAACTCTAATAATTTTGGCTCCTATAGCTAATAGCTTACGCTATACTTAGCGTTCTTATAAATTTAGTATATGTTATTATAACAAAATATAAAACTCTTAATTAAACATTCTTTTGTTCCTTATAGTATACTATTATCCCTTTATATATATATGTCTTCTACTAGCCTCGTTCCTTTTACTATATAGTAACTCTACCTACTTCTATAATCTCTAATAAAATAACCTTATTTTCTATAATTTATATAAGCTCCTTTTTTAACCCATTTTTCTTGCTATAGAGTCCGCCTAAATGTCTTCTGCTGCTAAGATCCCTAGTTTAGCCTCTGCTCCTTAGACCTTTAATTACTTAGTTCTTATCCTCTAGGTTTCTATAGTTTCTTATTTTATTTCTTATTTTCTTTAGTACTACTTAGGTCTATTAGCTCTACGCTATACTATAGTTTTTAACTTTAACTTTATTATTGCGTACCTTACGCCTTATATAACTATAGAACTCTATCCTAACCCTTTTTAGTCTGCTCTCTTTAGTAGATCCTATTATTAATCTTAATTACTTAGTTAATTAATTCCCTAAGAGTATCCGCATCTTCTATTAGGATAATTACGTTTTAGACTTTTGCTTTAAGTCCCTGCTTATACTATACTATAAGCGCCTTATCATTCTATTTAACCTATATAGCTAATATCTAAAACTATATTATATATTTAATTACTAAAGTCCTTTATATTAGGTTTTAAAGCTTTCTTTCTGCTATAGTAGTTGCCTCTAGGTCCCTAAATATCTATATTAGGCGTTTCGCGAATCTATTCTAGCTTAAGAATATATACTATACCTCCTAGTTAGTGGTCGTTATACTATATTCCTATACCTCCATAAGGTAAAATTTAAACTACTTAAGTGCTCTTCCTATTAAGAATAGTCCTATATAAGTAACTTAATTGTAACCGACTACCGACACTGTGCTGAGACACAAGATCACCGCTTGGAAGGATCCAAGACAGCGTCAGCGCCACCCTATATATTGATTGCAGATCAATATTGCTTGCAGATCACTGTTCCCATTTTAGTTATCTCTTACCCCATTATATCTTATTTCCTCCACCTTCTTCGTGTATATATATAGGCTTTAGAGCTGCATTTACAATCAAGTCGTTCATTCAATCCTTCACACTGCAAAGCTTACATTAATCTATAGGCATTCCTAGTTTTACTTCTTCTTATATAACCTTAAAGTGCATTTACGTAAGAAATCCCTTAAGTTTTAACTTCTCCCCTAAGAATTGCTTAATTAAGGGTAACTTAACCTTAGCTACTCCGATTCCATTAATCCTTTCTTTAAATATTCTATTATTGTCTATTAATTAATTAACTATTTCTTATAGCTATCTAACGGTAACTAGCTAAGAGTTAGTATCTACTATGCTAGTATTATTACCTAATCCCGATATAGTTGCTACCGTTAACGGTATTATAGCTACTGCTTTTAGTAGTATGTTATTTAACTTCTTTTACTATAACTTTAGTAGTAAATATATAACAAAGCCTTGTAGGAAATACTACAGTAAACTTATTAATGGGCTAGGTATATAGGTATAGAATAGTTAACAACATAAATATAACTAGTAGAGTAGTTACCTAACAGATTAACTCTAATTATATTCTAAAATTTACTATAAAGAAGAGAAACTATCTATAGAGACTATATGTCTTTAAATATATAACTCCTCCCTATAGTAAAGAGTTTAGTACGTTAGTACGTTAGTATATCGCGTTCCCACGTTCCTATGTTCCTACGTTTTGAACTTATAACGTAACTAGCCATATAACTCGGCTACCCCTTATCCTATGGCTCGATCGGTTCTAGCGCTTCTTATACTATCTTAACCAACCCATTTATATCCATTCTTAGTAGTCGCACTACTGCCGATATAAGGTCCGTAATATATAGAGTATAAAAAAGGGACGCCTTTACACGCTTTATATATAATTAGTTAACATAGAAATAAGTTCCTACTAGTAATAAGGACTACACCCTTAATAATTAAGGACTCCTAAGGCAAAATAATAAAGTCTAGGTGCTAAATTATATACTATTATAATAGGAGATCCTTAAGCGGAATTATAACAATCCTATAGGCGGCCACTATAGTTTTAACCGTACTTTTAAGGTAATTGCGTAAAAGTATATTTAGAACGGCCTTACCTAGGACCTTCGCAAATACCTAGATAATTATAATACCTACTAACGCTCCAAATCGCGCTGCTATAAACCCTATAGTAAGTTATAGCCTCTCTAGGTCCCCACCTAAGCCTAGCAGCATTATTTACTTAACTTTATTACGGATCTCCTAGAGTTTAAGACTCCTAATAGCGTAAAGTATAACTTTGTTTTTGTCCTTATAGACCGTTTTATAAAGCTAGTGCGCTACTATCTAGTATATAAGATAATTAATACTACGCAACTCGTAGAACTCTTATTTAGAGTCTTTGTGTAAAAGGGCCTCTAAATAATATCGTCTCTAATAGGGGTAGTATATTTATAAGCGAGTACTAAAGCACTATATACTACCATCTCTGCGTTTAACGTAAACTTAGTACTATATTCTACCTATAAATAGATAGTTAGACGGAGCGTTAGAACTAGGAGCTTAAGGTATACCTATATATATTCACGAACTGGGAATAGTTTAATTAGGCCTCCCTACTTAAAGAAGCAGCCTTTACCTATAACTCTAAGGTCCATGCTATAACAAAGCGTGCCCCTATTAAGCTCGCTTATAGCTAGCTACTAAACGTCCTAGATAGAGTTCTAGACAGCGTCTAAGACGCCTAGTAAGGTAGGGAGGGATCTAAGTTAATAAATGTCCAACTTGTAAAGATATATTTATAACGCCTACGCCTTATATATAAGGTAGTAGCGGCGTTAATAATATATGCCTAAAAGCTTTAGGTAAAATACTATAATTGTTACCACCTAGCCAAGCACTTCGCCGTTGGTAAATAAGTCCTGCTCTCCTCTAAGAATATCTATATAAAACGTCCCTATAAAAAGCTTAACTATAAGTTTATAGGACCGTTTTAGATCCTAGAGCGTATAGGGCAGTAATTATAAAAGCTAGAGCTTCTACCTACTATAGTACGGCTCTACCTAGTCTTTTATGTCTCCCTACTAGAGCCTTATAGGTTACGCCCTAGGTTTTAACCCCTAGTAGTAAAAGAGCTTAAGGAAGGCAGCTGGGAAGTAAAAGCAATTATTGCCTACTAGAATTGTGCTAGATAACCGCAGTATCTTATTAAATAGCTAAGATGGCTAAATAAGTATAATAAATAGAAATATAAGACAGAACTTAAGAATTATTAATAACTGCTAAACGAGTACCGTAAGCGGAATACCCTAGCCTTATAGCTAAAGCGTAGGCGAAAAGTAAGCGCCGCTATTAAAATATAACTTATATTAAAGCGGAGCAGAGGACGTCTTAAGGGATTAAAGAATAAGTAATAATTACTATAAGAACTGCGGCGTATATATAGGGTAAAGTTTTAATTTATTAATATCCTATATAAGCCACACTTTAACGTAACCTAGTAATGCTAGTAACTTATAGGCGAGGCCACGGCGTATACTAATAATAAAGCTTAATTTAGAAAGCACCCTTCCTAGACCTAGTCCATTACTCTATACTAGCTAAGTAGATTATTTATATATTAGAGAATAGGCCCGTTTATAATTAGGGTTTATTTAACTAGGGTCTACGACCTACTACTAATCCGCTAGTAGTAACCTATACTAATAACTTATACTATTCTATGTATATACTATATAGAAAACGTGCAAGGCTAAAGTATAGGTTAGCGGCGGATTTAGCGGGCATATAGCTTTACTGTCCTAAACCTGGCTGTATATAAGTAACCTATAACCTACCTATAAAGTATATACAGCGCTACGCTAGTATAGCGTAAGGCTAAAGTAGGGTTAGTAGCGGATTTAATAGGTATATAGCCTTACCGTCTATAAATCTGGCTGTATATAAATAACCTATAACCAACCCGCGAGGTACTAGCAACCTACCTATATAAGTAAGCTTTTGGAATATTTCTAGTCTACTAAATTTAGGTGACGGTATTAAGCCCTACTAGCTCTACCTATTAAATAAACTAATTAGGATTTTCTATGCCGGGTATATAAAATTGCTATTAGCTTGGTTAAATGTAAGGGAGTCTTAGCAAGGCAAATCTAACCAATTAGATAACTTTAACCGCCGGTTAAAGTTCCTTAATATCTTCGCGCCGCGTATGTATACTACCCGTCCCTCTATACGCAAAATTAAGACGCTCTTTCCCCTCCAACTTTTTTTCTTACTAAGGTTTTTTATGGGGTTTTATTAAGGCTTAAGTATATAAAGGATTGGGAACGACCCTTTTTAAAGGGGGGGGCATTATTAGGTAAAACCTAAGTAGATAATTATATAGCTATAAGGTATAGGCGACCCTAGGGTAACTTAGGGGTAACTCGCCCGTAAGGTATGTGCTCTATATATACCTAGGGAAAACCCTTCCTACCTTGCATATAGACTCCTCCTTTTCCCCTTAAGGATTTGTCTCTGTTTATACAATATACCTATTATTCTATTATTGGACTCCCTATCTACATCCTTACCTTATAAGTATACTATAAGAAGCTTTAGCCTAATCCTTAGAATCTAAGTAAACTCGTTCTAAAAGGCTAATATAAACTATAGTCTATAGTTAGATATAATAGTATCTAGCAGTCCGTAAATTTGGTAGACGTAGTAAATATATAGTTAGGCCGCCTTTTTAGTATTAATATTCTTATAATAGGGATTAAAAACGGGCGCTTGCTAAAGCGGTTAACTAGGATTATAACTATATCGTATCTATTACGATCTAGAGGTAGTTTATAAAAATCTATAGAGATATACTGCTAGGGGCGTTCTAGTATTAGGAGATGTTTTAATAGTCCTAGAGTCTTGTCTTATAGAATTATAGACCTATAGTAGTTATTACAGTTCTATACGTAACGGTTAACATCTATAACTATTCTGGGCCAGTAGTAACGGTTACTAATAATCTTATAGGTCTTATTCTTTCTAGGGTAGGCCGTAGAGACCTAGGTATATATTTTGGCAATAATCCAAGTCCGTAAGTCCTGTTCCTTTACTACTACTAGCCGTTTATAGTGCTTAAGCAGTCCATTTTTAAGGGACTACGGGCTTATAACATCCTTTATCTTTTTACAGTACTCCTATAGAGAAGGGGCCATATAGTTTACTTATAGCAGTTTATTAATAAGGTTAAGTTCTATAGAATTAATAGGGTATAACTCGGTGTCTAAAAGGCCTATACTTAGTTCTGTTTATATCTAAGGGTTAAGGTATTCTAGCTATAGTAGCGTCTATGCCTGTAATAAGATTTTTATAGCTATCTAGTTATTTAGGTCCTGTTTACGCCTTATAAGAGTATCCGCATAGTTAGTAGCGCCTAGCTTATATATAATTAGAAAGTTAAACTAAAATAGGACGTCTACCTAGCACGCCTACTGGGCTATAAGGGCTTTTATTATTATAAAATATTCTAAGGCCTTATAATCTAAAACTACTTAGATAGGTTTGGGGGTCCCTTTTAGCTATACTTGCAAGTGCTAAAAGCTAGAGATAATAGCTAACATTTCTTTATTGTGGATGGGGTAGTTTAGCTTAGCATCTACTATAGTCTTTAAGTAGTAAGTAATAGGGTGCTATTCTCTATCTATTTACTTTTAGGAATAAACGCTAGCAATAATACTATTTAAGGCATTAGTTTTTAGTATTAAGGGCTATTCTAGGTTAGAGTGGGCGAGTAAGGGAGTAAAGACTAGTTATTTCTTAAGCTTATTAAAAGCCTGCCTATATATGGTGTTAAAGTAAAAGGGCCGGTCCTTTATAGTAAGGTGGTTAAGGGGCTAAGTAATTCTGCTATAGTTCTTAATAAAGCGCTAGTAGAAGTTATAGAAGCCTAAGAATAACTATATCCCTTTTACGGTCCGTAATAGTTCCTACTAATTAATTATGGCTGTCTTTTCTAGGTCTGCCTTAATTCTATCTATACTAATAGTAAACCCTAGATACTTTATATACTTTATACTAAATTCTAACTTCTTAATATTAGCCTAGAGGCTAGCCTTATAAAGCCGTTATAGGACCTTATAGACGTGCTCTTCGTATTCTAACTTATTCTTATAGTAAATTATAATATTATTTAGGTAGGCCGTGCAGAAGTTATTAAGGTAGTTAAAGAGTACGTTATTTATATATCGTTAGTATATAGCTAGTCCGTTAGTTAGTCTAAAATGAAGTACTTTATACTTATATAATCCGTATTAAGTCTAAAATATAGTAAAATCTATAGATCTAGAGTTTATTCTAATTTAGTAGAAAGCCTAATAGATATTAAGCTTTATAAATACCTTAGCTCTATTTATTTGGGCCAGTATTTTATTAAGTAGGGGTAGCGGATAACGGTCTTTGCGGGTTATATTATTAAGCTTATAGTAGTTAATATAGAAATAAAGTCCTTTATTTAGCTTTTTATAAAGAGAATAGGGGAGGTAAAAGGGGCCTAGCTAGGCTTAATAAAACCTTTTACTAGGTTATTAATAAGGTACTACTTAGTAGCCTATAGTTTAGTAATTAATTGTTTACAGAAGGGGGTATAGCTAAGGGTGTTTTCCTTATCAAGCTTAATCTCAATCTTGTAGTTATATAGTTGGTAAGGTAGAAGCATATTAGATCCTACCTTAGAGAATACGTTTTTGAACTTTTGGTACTAATAGGGTAGTTTCTATTCTATTAGCTCCTTATCTATAAGCTTACTTTCCTATCTACTAAGCTCGTTTTTCTTTTTCTTAATTATTTAATTAATTTCGTATAAGCTAGTGGGAAAGGCAACGGTATTAGGTTAGACTAAGTTCTAGTAAAATCCTATAGCGCTAATATAGTAGATATTAACTAGTAGGAGGTCCGTAGGTTTCTTTACAGACTTTTATTAGGCCGTATTTTGCGGTATAGGGTTTATAATCTTCCTTAGCTCACGTTCTATTTTCCATAAGTTATCCTTTTAGTCTATTAGTTTAATATAGTATCTAATATTTTTAGCCTTTCTTTATAGCTATATAGGGCCTAAGTTCTTTATAGGGGACTTAGGTAGATTACTACCGACTTCCTAGGTCTTTAATATAGGCGGCGTAATATACGGACCTGTTACGGATTAAGCTATATATCTTTCTTAAAGGCCTAGTCCCTACGCATAGCGTTAGCTTAGTAAATAGTATTTATCTAGGGCCGTATAAGGTTCTCTATTATAATACTAATTTCTTTTATAAAGAAAGGGGTTAGGGGTAGGATTTTAGGCTAGATAAGACGTCTGTTCCGTATATTTAGTTATAAGCCTAAATAGGCTAGCCATTTTCTCCCTAAAATTATATTATAGCTTCTAAGGTCTATAATAAGGAAGGGGATATTATACTGCCTTCGTCCGTTAACACGGAGGTAGATCTATAAGATAGTCGTAATAGGTAGCCCTATCCGTCCGTTATATCTATAAATAGGAATTAGTTTAGGTAGTTCTTCTAAGGGTATAGTTAAAAAGTTAGCTAGTTTTACAGCGCACTTTATATTAATTAAGGTAAAGGTATTTACTTCTAAATTAGTTAAAGCAGAGGTTAAAACTTAATATTTATTATAGAATAAAGTACAAGGGATAGTGTAGCTTTTTTTACTAATTAGCCAACTTAGATTAATATATAATATATTAATCTCTTTTAACCCTAGAGAGAAGTCTTCCTCTAAGGTTTCTCTTTTTCTAACTTTATACTATCCTCCTAAATTAATAGGACCTCATTTATCTTTGCCGCTATTAGGCAGTCCTTTATAAAGTAGTCTTTTTAGCTATATAAAAAGCAAGCTCCTTAATTACTAAATACCTATCTATAGGGGTCGCTATACGTAGGCCGAGTATTAGCTGGGCCTATAGTAGGACTAGCTGCGCGGCTTACTGCTAGATTAATAGCAGGCTATATAGCTAGTGCCGTAGGAGTTATAGATCGTGCCAGGGCACTATAGGCTGTTTTTAGAGTGCCTATAGTTTAATTTAAAGCGTTTCTGGCTTTATACCGCTTGGCTCGTGCCTTAATTTAACAAAGGCCTTAGTTAATAGCTAAGCACTAGTCCGTAAGTTCCTTTAGCGTCTATATAGTAGTAAAAACTAGTAGTATAGCCCGCTATAGGTCTAGGGTAAGCTTATTAAATAGGTTTAGCATTAGATCTTTATAGGGAATTTAGCCCTAACTAGCTAGGTCTAAAAAGTGGGTCTAAAAGGCCGAGAATATCTCTATCGTTTTTATATTTAGGCTTTTATAATTAAGCTAAGCGTTCTATACTTTAAAGGGGTCCTTATAAATAAAAGATAGGTAGACAATTATCTCTTCTTTAGAGAAGGGATTTACTAAGTCCTATACGTATCGCGGACGTAGGTGCGTCTATACATCCCTACTAGTGCGGCTAAAGATATAAGCTATTTTAGCTTAAGTAGTAAAGAAGTGGTCCGTATTAACCTTAAGCTTATCCTATAATTAAAGCTTCTAATTATTAAATATAGGATTGGTTCCGTCTATAAGTAATAGGGGGTTTATAACCTTTACAGACCGCGTTAATACCAATACTATATATTGGGCTAGGGCCTTAAGGATTATAGTAAGTCTCTAGGTATTTAATAACTTATTACTAGGTATAGGGGGTTCTCTAGCTTTAAACAACTTTCGAAGTTGTTTAATTTTGGCATTAGCTGCTGCGAGCTCTACCTAGGAGTTTAAGTTAGTTGCTATTTTACCATCGGAGGTATTTAAGGGTCCTACGGCTGCTTTACTGGCTGCTGCACTTCTTAGCATAGTAGTAGGGGTATTAGGTAATTCCGGGTAATTTCTTTAGGGGTTCTGGTCTATATATATATATATTTTTTTAGGTTATATTATATATGTCCTTATCTTATTTTTAGGGTCCTATTCTATTCTTATTATTCCAGTAATATTCTTTAGGGTCCGTTACTGTGTCCTTATCTTATTCATGGTCCGTAAATATATTTAAGTTCCTTTTTAGGAAGAAAGGGTAGTTAAGCTTTAGATAATATTAGCGACTTAGTTAATTAAGGCATAAGTATAATAAGAGGGAC
>Ga0307515_10025159_pt1 | contig 10317 bp, 13 predicted proteins | sample 17_EM_MG_FD_194513 | JGI IMG/M metagenome (GOLD analysis project Ga0307515, IMG submission 194513) | Populus trichocarpa ectomycorrhiza microbial communities from riparian zone in the Pacific Northwest, United States - 17_EM | ecosystem: Host-associated > Plants > Roots > Unclassified | place...
TTATCAGCGGACCCGGTTTCCCAATCTCCAATCTTGAGTTCAACCGCACCGTCATACACCCGCAGGTCACCGGTTCCGAGGTGCCAGGAAGCCGATGGCTCGCACTTTCGTCAATGGTTCTGGTCCAGTCAAGGTATCCACACATTAAAGATATGTTCGTAAATCAACCTGAGTAGCCATCCATTTATTCGCACTCTCCTCCAAGGTCAACTTATGCTTTCGCTCTCGCGAATGGGATCGACAATAGAACCGCAAGCGCTTGCCCGCGTGCCATGGGGGCGCAATTTATTCATTTTTTACCACTACAACATACTTGTGCAGATTACCTATTTGCCTGTGGCATCGCCGATGGGCTCGGGTGTGTGTTCGACTTTAGGCATGGAATAACCGGATAACACCTTCCGGAACACTGCCGATGGTAACATATTTCCATCCTTAGATACGGAATAGTTTGTTTACCATGTTCCGGAGCCAATGCCGATCAATCCGGTGCGCGTTTGTACGCAATCCATTCAACGAAGTTCTAGGGAGCCGCGATTTGGCCATATGATTGGCAACCAAGAATGGTCAGCGTTCAGTTGCTTTGGTTTGACAACAAATTATGATTATTGTATTGTTCCTGAAGAGGCGACGACCAGGGCTGGATATGGTTTGCGGTGGCTAACCCAGCCATACAACAAACATGATAGGTTGATTGGGTGAATAGGGCGACCATTAGTACACCGCTCATCTTGCAAGGTGTTATGGGTGAGAGTGCAACATAATACCAATACTCTTGCCTGCAAACAGTTATGAATCGTTGATGTCCAATGAGTCTAGAATTTCATATGCAACAATGAGAGGGCGTACGATGAGCAGAGAGCCGAAGGAACATCCGCGCTCTATGGAACGGTGCGCGAATCAGGCGGTGATGTCACGGCTATTGTTCCACTATTGCACGGGATAATATCTCAGTCATGGATTATTACGATTACCATATATACCCCCTTCAGAACTATAATGCCAAGGTCATGAATAAAAAATAGACCTTCTGAGTATACCTACATGTGGTGGACCGGCGGTTTTCAATAGTGCTGATCCCTCGTGCACCGGATGGGTAACTCCAAACGCGTCGTGCGATTACATGGTTTGAATATCAAAAACCAAGCGGGCGTGGGTGAACCTGCTTGGCGGGATGATTACCGCTCAGGGACCACCTTTTGATCCCTGAACCACCCCATCTGGAATTCAGAAAACGACCACATCCAGAAGCGACTTAGTCACGCGATCGATGTTTGCTAATTTTACCAAGTGGCCTATTTCTGGATAAAACCAACCCACCGCCACTGACCCCACGGCCATCAAGGTGAAAATGGTCTTATGGACGCGTAGTTATACCCGTGAGTGATATTTCAAAAAAAACCGGGTGTCAAAATTATAGAAAGTTTACGCCAATTCTATACTCCCGTCTCTTGACCTTCCCTCCTCCCCCAGGCTCTCCTCCACAACCCCTGCGATCCCTCAATATCGGACGACTTGGGCGCCATAACCCCCCACGGTGGAGCACACCCGATTTCAAGGCCAGAAAACGGAGAGAAACCATTTAGCCAACACGCGACTTGTGCTACCGTGGAACGCGTTCGAACCTCCCAAACTTCATAGGAATCATTTTGTATAGTTCTTCTCTGTATCTGAACCAATCCCGAGCGCATCCGAGCGCGTTCCATCCGTGATTGCGTGCGTGGTTCCCTCTTTGTCTGATTCGATGTGCTCACAGTCGTACCTATTCAGCTCTCCAAAAAGGATGCACCCTGCACTACTAGTCTCAGAAATCCTTACCATTATATTTCGATGCGTTCTTGACATCGATCATCGCCAACTCGCACCTCCAAAGCGGTCGTTGGCCCGCACCTGCAGGGTCTGCAGAGCGTGGCGGGACCCGGCTCTTGCGATAATATGGAACACCATTGATTCTTTATTGCCTTTGATGAGACTATTTCCTCGCGACGCGTTTAGTCAAAGTCGGACGCATGTGGGTTTATGGGTGTGTTTTTTTCCCTCACTTTGAATGCGGGTGGCCGCAAACCCCTGTTTATAGAATTGACATAAGCAAATCTAACGAATCGTGTTCTCATTACAGCATTTTACTCGTTCTCTGCGCCCACGGGATTGGGATGCATTTCGAATATATTCACCCCTCGTCCGTTCACTCTCGTTCAAAGAAGGAAAAGACGTTAACACCTCCATCTTCTTCGCCTTGACCATTCAACGGCCCGTCGACTTGATGTACTCGCCCTATCTCCCAAATTTACATACTCTCCGCTGGATAGCCGACTCCGCACACGTCCTGACTTGTTGCCTTCCCTTCATCTCTCCCTCCCTGCGCAACCTTGAGGTCCACGCTGTGGGCACTTCCACCCCCGTACCTGAACGGTCAGACGCAACAGGCGGGTTCTTGTGCAACCTTGCACAGATGGCCCCGCGACTAAAAGAAGTCCGACTGGTGGTAGAGCGTCTATGGATGGTGCAAGATATCGTCACTCCATTGAACATGTTAGAGGAGATGGAGGTTCTGGTCCTCGATACAGGATCCATCACTCCGTTTATCCTTCGTGGACTGAGCTGCCATGCTTCCCTCCGGCGGCTTGAAGTGGACCTATGCGGGATCGACGAATCGTTCTTGTCGCAACTAGCGCAGAACCCGAGCCTTGGAGGGAAGTACGTCGCTTTGAAGGACGTCAAGATCGCGGGAGACATGCATATCGTGGATATGATGCTTTCGGTCATCATCTGCGCGCCATTAGAACGACTCTCAATATCTACGTTCGGCTTAACCTCGAAATACAATATGACTGCGTGCTTCAAAACTGTCGCGTCGACTTGTCCTAATCTGCGCGCTTTGATGCTAACGTCGACGATCCGGGCCGACTATGATCATTGCGTCAATATACTAAGGATGGAGTGGGAAGAGTATTCCGTGGGGATGGACGTCTTTTGGCCCTTGCTTTCCTTGCGGTTGTTGGAAGAAGTGGAGGTTTTCTTGGCATACCCGCTGTACGTGGACAACCTTGGCCTGGAAAGGCTTCTGGTGGCCTGGCCACGAATACGGAGCTTGCAATTGAGCCCATTACCGGAATGGACGCCATACATTTGGGCGCCGCCCATCACAATGAAGGGACTGGAGATGGTTGCGCGCTTGGGAAAGAGGATCGAGAGCCTTGGAGTGTTGGTAGAGGGAACCGACACTTCGTTTAAAGAGGGTAGGATGCTTGCACGCCAGTATATCTCACCTACCCCTTCTACCCCTGAGTTGACTCCAGACGTCTTGATCTTACCATCCTCACAAGAGTCGAACGATTCTTCAACCGTGTTCTCTCGGCCGGCGTTGCGATTTTTAACCGTCGGGCCGTCCTTTATCAGTTGGGACGAGGAAGCGGTCGCCGGCTACTTGGCAGACCTGTTTCCCTCGCTTAGCAGCATCATGTGCATACCGACAGAGTCCATAGGAGATTGGAAGCGGGTGGAAGGATACCTCGCAGCGCTCCGGGGGGAGGCAAGAGTCCAACTACCGAAGAAAGAGGAGAGCGAGGGTGAGGACGGAATACCATCAGGGTTATTTGATGAAGAGATGGAGGTGGATGGAGATGATGACTCCTATGAGTGGGCACTGACAGACGATGAGGGGATCATCACGTCCCTTCATGGTTCTACTGATTCTTTGTAGTCTGCCTGATCGTGTAGCTCTAGTATGTTTAGCATATTTGGAAGACGGACCTGGAAAGCAACTCGGTTCCCCCTTCGTCTCGGGAATCTGTTCGACCATCTGAATACAGCCTTTGACCACAACGCACTGCCCCCGGCTAGGAAGATCGGAGGTATACACGCGTCACACTACCAACTGCGTGTCCTCCTTACCAACTTCGGCTTGTCGATTCCGTATTTCCTTCCCAAACATTTCGAGAAACCGGCTTGGAACTCGCCACCATCATAGCACGGCAGAAGACACAGCGCCATGCACCATATCCTCATTCCACACCACCTATATACACAGACACCACCAAGTCAAGAGGAGGACCCCTTCGATTCGCTTGACAGAGTAAAGGAAATCTTAGCCGATGGCGAGCATCCTTTTCCCATCGAACGCAAAGTTCTCAAGGAGCTATTGCAACACAAGACGGATCGTAATATCCAACGAATCAAGTTTCTGAGCTCTGGTCAGCTTTGCCACAATATGCTCCCTTCGGCGTTGCGGCTAACGTCTTCGATCGACTGCAGGAACATTTCATAAGGTACACATTAAACGTGATAGCCTTATCGTATAGTCATCTCAAATTGTCAATAGGCATTCATCGTCGAATTTGACGATGGTGAGCAACTAGTCGCAAGAGTGGCCAGACGGTTTATGCCCCGAATCAAGACAGAGTCCGAGGTTAATATGGCCGGTCAACCCTGGTACATCTACAGCTCACTCTCATCACAGGTAGCCACACTAGATTATATTCGCAACAAAACGAACATCCCCGTTCCTATCGTCTTCTATCACGACTCGAGCCCATACAACGAAATCGGCTATGAGTATATCGTCATGTCCAAGGTCCGTTCGTCCGAACTGTATAGTCTCGTCATCCCGCCTAGATTAACAATAGCATTGGAAATCCCCACTCAACAGGCCCCAGGCATTGCATTGACAAAAGTGTATCGAGGGCTCGATATGGACGAACAGCGCCAGTTCTTTTCCAATCTTGCCCAACACATTCTCACTCTCTTCTCACATCGCTTCAACACGATTGGCTCGCTCTACTCCAGTGTCAACACCGCGGTTCCACCTTCGGTGCCCCAAACTCCTCTGGGATCCCGTCCAGGAACGCCTCGTCCAGGTCTACCACGCCAGCTTTCCTACACGCGACCCGCTGGCCCTCAGCGAGTGCGAAGCACCGACGGAACCGATGGGGGACCCTCGCGACCGCGTGCCCCGACTTATGTGCCACCAGCCACATTCACGGTCGGTCCGATCGTGAGCTGGCCATTCTTTGGTGAGGGGCGAGGTCTGCAGGACCTTGATCGCGGCCCTTGGACCACCTTTGAGAGTTACCTCCGTGCATGCTGCGATCGGGAGATCGACGCGGTCCAGAAAGAATGTGAGGGTCGAGCCGCATCCCATCGCCCCCATTTGCCTCCAGAAGAGGGACATTCTGCTCCATCTTCATCTGACGAAGAAGATTCCGATGATGGAGAGGTGTATTACCGCGATTACCGAACACGGCAGAGAACGTCTCTCCTTGTCGCCCATGCGCATGCGAGGGTTGGAGTGGTGCGCCAGGAGATGGAGCGGTTCTTAAAGTACATGCGCGATCTCGGATGCGGGAGTCTCAAACGCGACCCGCTTGACGCCTTTTCTTTCGACCTTCATGATCTGAGTTTGGATAATATATTCGTTGACGAGAGTGATCACACTACTATTGTAAGTTGGTCTTCCTTTGAATGTTCTCGCGTCGGTTGTCTTACAGCGTGCCCTATGGCGTATAGACCTCAATAATCGACTGGGAATCGACTTGCATCCGACCATTATGGCAATGCGCACACTTACCCGCATTCCTCGCCGCCCACCCGCACTCACACGAAGCGGATATGTTTCGCGAAGAGATTGGGAAGCTCGGTCCTTTAGGAGCATTATGGTTGCGTGGGGAATCAGAGCGGACAGAATGGCGGCGGGCTCACAAGGTGCTCGAGTGGGACGGATGGGAGGAGGGCTTGATTTACCAGACACTCGATTTGGACGAGGAAATCGATACACCTAGCAGCAGTGGACATGTCGGCACTGGACTTTTACGGTTGCTTTGACCAGATGTGGTAATGACTTTCTAGAGAACTTTTGTCAATTATTGTTGCTCGTCCAAAAGGAAAGGAGCTTCGAGCCATTGAGCCTCTACCGAGCTTCGAAGCGCGAGCGTTCATCGCTCCTATACGTGTCATGTCTCAAAATTAGTGTCAGAATATTATATAATGTTATCGTTACGGTTCGATTGTTCCTGTAACGACGACCGAGTTCCGGTCATATGCAAGTTTGCGGGCCCCTTTCGGTTGACACACTATCCCATCCTGACCGCCTCGCCTCCCGTTCGATCCTTCAAGCTCCACCCTCGCCACATCATAATCGGATAATTCTAGGGAATGTTGCCAATATTCGTTCCGGTCAGTAAGGGGCCTCATGTATGGGATAGGAGATGGCTCACATCTGACCGCAGACGCCCACAGGTTCGTGCCTCATGGGCGAACCAAGCCGCCGACGTGCGCGTGCCTTCCCTCAACGACTCGCCCGTGCGTTCTGAGCGATCAACGCACGGCGGATGGTGGGTCCCCTACTCATGCTTGCCTTCCACGCCGCCATCGTCTTCTGGTTTCTCAGACCGTTCCGGAGACTATTTATTCCCCTACTCTTGGTGGCATGGGTAGCCTGGGGAATCTGGTCGATTGTGTTTGAGAATACTGTGCGTCAGGCTGCAGCCCAGGCGCAGATACAGGCTGCAGCCCAGCGGCTACGCGCGCTAGGCATCGGCGCACACAACGCCAGGATCGGGGGAAACGCTGCCGGGGCGCAGGCTGGAGGAGCTGCCAATGGCGTGCAGGCGAATGCTCCCTACACAACCGATGTTGTGCGCGTCGCTACTAGGGTGCCAACAACCGACGAATCTATGGGAATCAATAATCGCCTCCGGGTCCTCGCGAATTACTTACTCGAAGTAGGCCCTCACTTCGGGAAGGTTCTGATCTCCCCTGGAGAGGAGATGGAACTCGCTGAGAGCCCGCCTTTGGGTCCTCTTGGCCCAACGACGATCTTGACAAGGTTGGAAAACCAAAAAACCTACAGTTCTTTGGGCTCCTTCGGCCTCGATATCAGACATTATTCTAGAGTCGTCGAAACGTGAGCTGGTAATTGAAATGAGGATTGACATGGCAGTGGGCCACAGGGAGGAACGATTGATGGTATCGACCCTCGCAGTCACATTCCCGGTCGTCTTGGCCCTTGGTCTGCTCGAGGCATACCTCCGTGCCTGCTGCGGATAAGGAGTTCAGCTCGCACCCATTGCTCCCGAAAAGGGACATTCTTATTTGTTGGGTGCTCCTTGTCGCCCATGCGTATGTGAGGGCCGGGGTGGTGTGCCACAGTCCTTAAAGTACATCCTCATTCTGTCTCAAACGCAATAGGCCTGCGCCTCTTCTTAGTCCAAATTTAGACAATATATTCGTAGGTAAGAATGAGGGCACTATTATCGGACAGTCACCAAAATGGACGGTATTATGGCACAAGACCCTTGTCCCTCGCCACTCACACCCGCATTGGGTGGGAATATTCCGTGAACGAAGCGGTAAGCTCGGTCATTAGGAGCTTTACGGCTCTGCACCCGTGCAGATCGGAGTGAACAGAACAGAGTATCTATAGGTGCTCGACTAGGACAGATGGGAGGAAGGGTAAGCCCGGTTTGTAGGAGAAAGTCTGTACACCCAACAGTAGTGGGGGTGGGCATGTTAGCACTAGACTGAATGGCCACTTCGATCAGATTTAAACGTAATAAGAACATCTGGCGTTGAACTTTCGTCCATTATCATTGTTCGTGCAAAGGGAAAGAAGCGTCGGGCCATAGAGCCTCTTGGCCCATGAATGGATGGTCTCCCAGGTTTCGCCCTTGATTCGTAGAAACACCCACACCAGAGGGGATCCACGTCGTATCAAAAGGAACCCTGTCCCACTCGACTATCGAGCTGAAGGAAATATGGTGGATATTCGGTGTCGAACGCGTTCGAAAAGCTTCGCCCATCGAACGCTCCCAAGCCAGTGCCCGAGTTGAGGGGGCGTGACAGAGGAATTTGAAATCGAGGTGTCGAAGGTGCTTTAGACGATAAAAATTGTGCATATACTTCGTCGTGAATGTATTCTGCCTTCTCGGTGAGCTTGCTTCTTCAAAAGTGCCACTCACACTTACCGCGTCAATTTGAATAGTTGAAGCCGAAGATAGAGAGAGGACCTGGAGAGAGGGGCAAAGACGGGTGACGTGCCCAATCACCTCTGCACAAGGTCCTCCTTTGATGGATAGCTCGAGGATTGGCATTGTGGACCCGAAATTAAGTTCCTCATCTCCCACGATGAAAGGCAGCAAGGGTTTAAAATCAGAAAGGACATGGAGGACCCTGATCGGTCTACCAGGTACAATGTAACGAGCTTGGTTCCCTGAGCCCTCAAAGGTTCGAAGTCGGGGGAGAATGGTCGGGATTAGCACTAGAGGAGATGTGGAGGGTAAGGCGAGTTCCTCTAGCATGGGCAGACATTCCAGGAATTGAGTAGTGGTAAGGCAGCGACTAAAATCTAACCGACGAAGGTTAGGGAAACTCCTTTGGACGAGTTGAACATGGAAGAATGGAAGAAAATTCCAAAAGATACTTTGAACAGAGAGAGATTGTAGATCCCCGCTCATTGACCATTCTGCGAACTCGCGAATGCTTTCCTCTGATCCTTTGAGCCCACTGATTGTGAGGCTCTTTAGTGGGTATTGATGTTGAGAACCAGAGGTGTGGGTGGAATCGCCATCTAGTATGGCGACAGATCGAACAGATAGGTTCGCTGGTTGATAATGGCGGGGGATCAACTGCTTGAGCTGACGGCTGCTAATGTGAACTGCATCAATCACAATGTCACAGCAGTGTGGCAACTTCGATATGAATGCTACGCCTTCCTCGAGAACCTGTTTGAGGGCGTCGGCGGTGGTCGCCTCAATTGGAAGGTCAGGAAAATGGCAGAGAGTGCATGACTTAATTGCGCCCATCAGTGTGGAGGAAGATTGAATCATTTTGAGCCGTTCTATAATAGCGAACGACCGCTCGACAAACGGAGGCGGCACACTGGGTTTCGGGCATGTCGTATTGCCTCGCCACGGTGTATGAAAGCCGCATATAATGAAGTTCCGATAGAGGAGAGGGATTAGTTGTGAATGGAGTGTGTGATTGACTTGTACGGCAGCAAGGAGATCACGCCTGCAGAGGTATACACCAATGAGGAGCCAGAGCTCAGTGGGTAAAGAGAGCATTTCGAGAGCACCTATACGTGCCCCAGCCAGCCGTGCCGAAGGCCTCAACCACAGCGTGTGAAAAGAATGGCTGGAAGGGCGAGCTCCAGTCTGCCCGTTTGCGTTTGACGTTGGGCACATACGGTCAAGTCGACCCTGATCATAACCATTGCCATCTGGAAGTCGCCTCATAGTATTTGATTATGTATGCAGCGACAACACAAACTCTGTTTCTTAAATCAACGCACCGCCCCACCTCTCCAAGGAGCATGTCAAATTTTTTGGGATTTCCTGGCTAATATTTGTGTGGTTCTGTATGTCCTTGTAGATTTTAATATACGAATTGGACCCGACCACCTCTACTTGTTTTCGACGATGTTCAGGTTTCCACTCCGCGCGCGGTTCCTGTGTGGAACACTGTACTTTGATAGTTCATGTGAGTACATCCATGGAGAAATCTAGAGTTGTCGCGGCTTGACAGAGCATATAGTACTGGAAATTGCATCGAAGATGGGTTTGGCCGTAGACATGAAATGGCTGTAAAACTAAGCTATTGCAATGGTCTTCGGATTCGACTTGGTAACGTTGGGTCAAAAAGTCCCGAGGAAATGTCGGATCTTGAGTGCTATGACATCACCTTTGATAATACTACTGAAGCACTGAAGTATCGCCGGACTCAATATTTATTTGACCTTCTCAGCGAACGCGGCCGAGCCCGGTGCATCTGGCAGTCCCGACGGCGGAATAGAACCACCCAATATATATACCGAACGAGACGCCCGAAGGACTAGAACTGTCACTGTAGCCGCACTCCAGTGCTGACACCGTATCTCCCCGGGATTCTCGCTCCTCCGTATTTATAAAAAGCCCTATGAGCGTCGCATGACTCACTCTTCGACCTCTCCAGCTGTACCATTGCAGCGACGATGGCCCCCTCCCCCTTTGGACCAATTTATTGGCCGCTATATGGACTGGTACTGCCTGTCCTATTCCATATTGTCCCATGGCTTTATGACCCTTTGGGGCAACGTGATATCCCAGGTCCATTCATCGCTCAGTTTTCGGACTGGTGGCTTGGACTCGCCGCCTACCGAGGTAAACGAAGTGAGACGGTCCATAGGGCGCACAGGAAGTATGGTAAGTCCGCCCGTACAAACCTCTTGCTCCAGAGTTCTCATTCGACTTTGCAGGCCCCGTTATCCGTATAGCCCCAAACCACATTTCCATCGCCAATCCGGATGCTTTACAAATTGTCTACGGCCACCAGTCAAGAACCTTG
>Ga0307515_10025161_pt1 | contig 10317 bp, 7 predicted proteins | sample 17_EM_MG_FD_194513 | JGI IMG/M metagenome (GOLD analysis project Ga0307515, IMG submission 194513) | Populus trichocarpa ectomycorrhiza microbial communities from riparian zone in the Pacific Northwest, United States - 17_EM | ecosystem: Host-associated > Plants > Roots > Unclassified | place...
AGCAGCCGCCGGTTCCACCACCCGGCTTGGCCGGCAGCGCCGTGGCGGCGCCCTGCGGGTACGACGAGGCCTCCGAGTAGGCGCGCTTGGCGTTCTTGCCGATCTTGTTGAGCTGCAGCGAAGCCTCGGTCTTCTTCGACCGCTTCATGTAGTCCATGAAGGCTGGAATCGCGACGGCCGCGAGGATGCCGATGATCGCGACGACGATCATCAATTCGATGAGGGTGAACCCTCGCTTGGCTTTCTTGAGCATCATTTGCGGAACATGAAGCAACGGATATGCCGCCGCTAACTGAGCAGACCGGTTGCGTCGGGGGCGTGTGACATGCCGAGGAATGTCACTCTCGAAGCAAAAAACGGCTCCTCGAGCCGGAGATGGGCCTCGAAGAAGCCTAAGAAAATCCGTTAGTAGGCCGCGATCTCGGCAGGACGGCAGATCACCAAAGCAGCGCGCGTGCCGGCGAGCGTGGCCGCGCACCCTGCGTCGGAAGCCACGAGCCGCCCGAAAACGCGAGCAACCTCGACGCGTCGAGGTTGCTGGGACCCGCACCACAGCGCGGGGCGAAATGGCCGCTCGGCCTAGTCCGAGTTCGGCGGCGGCTCGGTCAGCACGACAGCCGGGTTGCCGTTGGCGGCGGTGCCGTCGAGCGTGTACGTGATCTCGGTGCCGTCGCAGTCGAGATCGCCGACCGCGTGGGCGACGAACACCGCGCTGGCGGTCGCCGAGTAGTCGTACATGAACAGGGTGGGCTCGTCGATCTGGAAGTCGAGCAGCTTCCAGGTGGCCTCGGTGGCGAACGCCTGGGAGTCCGCGGCGCAGTGGTTGTTGGGGCCACCGCAGCAGCCGCCGGTACCGCCGCCCGGCTTGGCCGGCAGCGCCGTGGCGGCGCCCTGCGGATACGACGAGGCCTCCGAGTAGGCGCGCTTGGCGTTCTTGCCGATCTTGTTGAGCTGCAGCGAAGCCTCGGTCTTCTTCGAGCGCTTCACGTAATCCATGAACGCGGGGATCGCGACCGCCGCGAGGATCCCGATGATCGCCACGACAATCATCAATTCGATGAGGGTGAAACCTCTCTGGAGCTTCTTCATGTTGAGCGTCGCCACTCCTTGTTGGCGACACGGGTCCAGAGCAAGCGTTGCGCCACCTCCAGATTGGACCGACCGCACCACAAGATCGCAGAAGTGTTTGTTACCCCACGCGATCCTCATGCCGAGAATTGTCACTCGGAGCGCCGGAACGGCGTAGATCGTCACTCCGCTGGTTCGTCGTCTTCGCCTTTGTCGAGTCCGAGCTTCTCGAGCCGGTAGCGCAGCGACCGGAAGCTGATCCCCAGTAATGCCGCCGCACGTTTCCTTACCCCTCCGGTCTGCTCGAGTGCGCGTATTACCCACGTTCGCTCATAGTCGCTCACCAGCTGATCGAGATCGACGCCCTCGGCGGGCAGGGCGCTCGGCGGCTGCGGTGTGGTGATCCGCGGCGCCTTGACGTCGGGCAGGTCGCTCGCGCCGATCAGCGCGCTCGACGACAGCGCCACCGCGCGCTCGATGATGTTCTCGAGCTCGCGCACGTTGCCCGGGAACTCGTAGCTCTCGAGCCGGCGCATCGCCTCGGGCGACAGCTTGGACGCCCGGTGGTGCTCGGCCGAGAACCGGCGCAGGAAGTGCTCGGCGAGCAGCGGGATGTCCTCGCGGCGGTGGCGCAGCGGCGGCAGCCGGAGCTCGATCACGTTGAGCCGGTAGTACAGGTCGGGGCGGAACGCGCCGCGCGAGACCTCGGTCTCGAGGTCGCGGTTGGTCGCGGCGATCACCCGGACGTCGACCTCGGCCTCCTCGGTGGCGCCGACCGGCTTGACCTTGCGCTCCTGCAGCGCACGTAGCAGCTTGACCTGCAGCCCCAGCGACAGCTCGCCGATCTCGTCGAGGAACAGCGTGCCGCCGCCGGCCTCCTGGAACATGCCGAGCTTGTCGGCGATCGCGCCGGTGAACGAGCCGCGCTTGTGCCCGAACAGCTCGGACTCCATCAGCTCCTCGGGGATCGCGCCGCAGTTGACCGCGACGAACGGCAGCGTCGCCCGCACGCCCTCGCTGTGCAGCGCGCGTGCCACCAGCTCCTTGCCGGTGCCCGACTCGCCGGTGATCAGCACGCTGGTCCTGACCGAGTGGATCTTGGTGATCAGCTCGAACACCTTCTGCATCGAGCGGCTCTTGCCCAGCAGCTGGGCGAGCCGGACCCGGCCGGCGAGCTGGTCGCGCAGCGCGAGGTTGTCCTCGACCAGCGCCCGCTTCTCGAGCGCGCGGCCGATCACCGCGTTGATCTCGTCGATCTGGAACGGCTTGGTCAGGTAGTCGTAGGCGCCCTGCTTCATCGCCGCGATCGCGGTGTCGGTGGTCGCGAACGCGGTGACCAGGATGACGTCGGGATCGACCGGCGCGGGCGCGGCGCCGGCCACCGGGGGGCGCATGATCGTCCCGGCCTTGATCGCCTGGAGCAGGCCGAGCCCGTCGAGCCCGCCCGGCATCTTGAGGTCACTGACCACGATGTCGATCTGCGTGGTGCGCAGCCGCTCGAGCGCCTCGCCGCCGGACTGCGCGATCGTGACCTCGTGGCCGGCGCGGCGCAGGCAGATCCCGAGGAACTCGCGCATCGACTGCTCGTCGTCGACTACGAGGATCTTCCCCACCCGCACATTATGGCACGGCGACGGCGATCATCGAAGCCCCGGCGAAGCTCCGCGCCGGTGCCCCTCGAGGTCACAGCCGCGAAAGCGCCGCCGCGGCGCGATCGCGCAGCGCGCGGTCGGCGAGGCAGGCCTCGAGGTGCGGGCGCGCCTCCGGGTTGCGATGCAGCGCGATCAGCGCGAGCGCGAGGTTGTAGCGGTTGCCGAGGTTCTGCGGCTCGAGCCCGTAGGCGGCGGTGAACGCCGCGAGCGCCTCGGCGGCGCGACCGGCGGCGAGCGCGACCTTGCCATGGGCGCGCTGGGCGCTCGCGACGAGCGGGGCCGCGGCCGCCGCGCGCGCGGCCCACACCAGCGCAACCTCGAGCCGGCCGGTCTCGAGCTCGAGCAGCGCGAGGTTCTCCATCGCGCGGGGCTCGCCGCTGCGTGCCGCGCGCTCGAGGACGGCCATCGCCTCGGCGCGCTCGCCGCGCGACAGCAGCAGCAGCGCGTGGCGCAGCTCGAGCCTGGGCGATGGCGCGCGCTCGAGGCCCTCGGCGACCGCGGCCTCGGCGAGATCCGGGTGGCCTTCGCTCGCCAGCGCCTCGGCGTACATGCTCCACGCGTTGCTGTCCGCCGGGTTCGAGTCCACCGCGCGCGACCACAGCGCCGCCGAGCTGGCCCAGCTCGACTGGGCGTCGAGCGAGCGCGCCACCTCGGCGAGCCCGATCACGATCGCCAGCGCGATCGCCGCGCGCCGCACCGGGACGTGCACGATCCCGATCGCGACGGCGAGCGCGGCCCCGAGCGTCGGCCACAGCGCGTAGCGATCGGCGACCAGGTGCTGCAGCGCGAGCGCGAGGTGGCTCGCCGGGAACCAGCCGACCAGCCACAGCCCGGCCGCCGCCCGCAGCTCGCGCGGCGGCTGCCAGCGACCGCGGGCGGGCACCAGCGCGACGCCGAGGACCGCGATCAGCGCGACCGCGCCGACCGCGATCTCGACACCGCCGAGCGGCGGATACGCCGGCGCGTTCGACCGCGCCATCGCGGCGAGCTCGACGTAGAACCCGTGGACGGCGAGCGCGGTGGTGAGCCGATCGCCGTGGCCGGCCGCGACCACGCCGGTCTGCGCGGCGGTGATCAGCACCGGGACGAACGCCGCCGCGCCGACGATCGCGATCGCGCCGAGCCCGAGCGCGCTGCGCCGCACCGAGCGCCGGCGCGCCGGCAGCGCGAGCTCGAGCACGCCGAGCCCGGCGATCGCGAACGCCGCGGGCGCCTTGCTCCACACCGCGCACACCGTCGCGAGCGCCGCCGCGACCAGCCAGGCCGCGCTCCGGCCGGCGCGGAACCGCGCGTAGCCCAGGCCCGCGGCCGCGGCGAACGCCGCGCCCAGGAGGCCCTTGCGCTCCGACAACCACGCGACCGACTCCGCGTGACTGGGATGCAGCGCCCACAGCAGCACCGCGAGCCCCGCGACCGTGCGATCGATCCCGAAGCCGGTGAGCATCGCGAACACGAGCGCGATCGAGATCAGGTACAGCACGAGGTTGGTGAGGTGAAACCCGGCGTACGCGTCGCCCCACAGCGCGACGTCGAGCATCACCGACAGATCGCGCACCGGCAGGTACTCGGCGCCGAGCGCAAACCGCGCCGGCGATCGCGCGTCGAGCTCGAAGAAGATCGTGTGCAGCGCCTCGGCGGACGGGTGCGCCACGACGAAGTTGTCGCGAATCAGCCACGGGTCGTCGTAGCTGATCAGGCCGCGGCCCAGCGTCGGTGCATAGATCGCCGCGGCGACGACGAGCGCCAGCCCGACCAGCAGCGCGCCGGGACGCCGGCGAGCGGCATCGATCGCGCGCTGCATCGCGCCCCGCATTGCGCCGAGGGTAACACGCCGCGACAGCCAGAGCGGCAGCGGACTCGAGATCGGGAGGTGCTCGCGATCTGTGCATCTCGGGTCTCGCCAGGATCCATCGTCGGCGATCGCAACAGACTCGACACGGCTCGATCGCCGGGGGGCTGTGCGTCCTGCGTCTCACGCAAGCTCTCGGTCGGGGAGTGCAACAGGCTCGGCACCGCCCAATCGCCGGGTGCTGCGCGACCTGTGCGCCCCGCGTCTCACCCGGAACCTGTCGGGCGAGCGCAGCAGGCTCGGCATGTCCGCGGGCCGCATGTTCGAGCGCGAGGTCCAGCTGCCGGTGTGCGCGCGGTGGATCTGGCGCGCCATCGATGCTACGACCGTCCTCGGAGATGGGGGCACGCGGTCACCGGCTGTGGACCTCGGCGAGCGCCGTCGATCTCCGCATCCTCGTCGAGGCCGCGGCGGTGATCGCGGTGACGTGGCTGTTGCTCGGCTGGACATTCCAGCGCGCGATCACGCAGGCCGACGGCACGGTGCTGGTCGTGCCGTTCACGCAGAGCGCGCTCCGGGCCGGCGCCGACTGGACCTCTCACCTCTATCGATTCGGCGTCGTCGGCGGCAGCGAGATGCACGGCTTCGCCGGCAGCCTGCCGGTCGTGCAGCTGTGCGCCGCGCTCGGGCTGTCGACCACGACCACCGTCAACCTCGTCACGATCTTCGTCCAGCTCGCGCTCGGCTTTCTGGCCCAGAAGGCGATCGAGGCCCTGGTCACGCGCGCGCGCGGCGCCGCGTTCCGGCTGTCGGCGCCCCAGCGCATCACCGCGATCTGGCTGTGCAGCTTCGCGCCGGTGCTCGGCTGGCGCCTCGCCTACGGCCACGAGAATCTGCTGCTCGGGCTGCTGCCGCTGTACGCGACGCTCGCGCTGCTGTGGGCGGCGCGCGCGGGGACGCTGAGCGTCACGTCGCTGGTGTTCGCCGCGTTCGCCGTGTTCAACGGCGTGTCCGGCCTCGGCCCGCAGACCGTGGTCTACGGCGCCGTGTTCGGCGCGCCGGTCGTGATCGTGACGATCCTCGACGCGCCGCGCGGCCAGCGCTGGGGCCGCCCGCAATGGCTCGTCGCGGCCGCGCTCGCCGCAGGCGTGCTCGTCGCGCTGCCGCGCCTGGTCGCGATGATCCACCACGCGCTCGGCGACGACGCCTCGCGCGGCCTCGGCGACTCGGTGACCTATGCCTACGGTACGTCGAGCGCTCTGGACTGGGTGACGTCGCTGCCGTGGACGTCCCGGCTCGCCAGCGGCGATCGCGCCTCGCTGCACGAGCACAACTACCCGATCGGCCCGATCGTCCTGTTCATCGCGCTGCTATGGCCGCGCGGGCTGTCGCGCCGGACGCTGTGGGCGCTCGCCGGCGCCGCGGCGGTCGCGATCATCATCGCCGACGACGTCGCGCCGCTCTCGACCGCGCTGCTGAAGCTGATCCCTCCGTTGCAGGTGTTCCGGGTCCCGTCCCGCGCGATCCTGCCGATCGCGATGCTGGTGCCGTGCCTCGCGCTCGTGGCGTGCCTCGCCCGCGACGCCGCCCCGAACCGCCAGCTCCTCGGTCTCGGCCTCGTCATCGGCGCCGTGGTGATCCTCGGCGCGCGCGTCGTGCCGCCGATCGCGCGTGAGGCGCTCGCGTGGCTCGCCTGCGCCGCGCTCGCCGGCGTCGCGCGGTGGCGCCCGGCGGTGTTCGAGGGCCGGACGCTCGCCGCCGGGCTCGCGGTGATCGCCGCGCTCGGCGTCGGCGCGTTCGACGAGCGGTTCCCCCGGGACGCCGCGTTCGATCCGGTCGAGGACGGACCGCGGCGGATCCACGACGCCGTGCTCGCGCAGGCTCCCGAGGTCGCGATGCCGCTCGCGCGGGTCCAGATCGCCGACGCGCCGCACCCCTACGACATGAGCACGGCGTGGGCCGCCGGGCTGCCATCGCTCGACGGCGTGTGGTATCCGCCGCGCCGGTTCCTCGATCTGCTCGCCGCGCTCACGGGCAAGCCCGTCCCGTCGACGACCTGCGTGTTCAGCCTCACCCGGAACCGGGCGTTCCCGGTGCTCCAGCAGCTCTACAATGTTCGCTACGTCGTGTCAGTGAGCGACGGCTCGATCCTCGCCCAGCCCGCGACGCCCGGCGCCGCGTGGTTCCCGGCGCGCGTCGCGACCATCGATCGCCCCGACGAGATGGCCGCCGCCTTGCGCGGCTCCGACATCCGCGCCGCCCTCGTCGCCACGGCCTGGGTGACGCGGAGTGACGCCAGCCGAGTCCCCGCGGCGCCCGCCGCGTGCACTGCCACGGTCACCGGGGTCACCACCGACGAACTCGGCCAGACCGCGACGATCACCGTCGCCGCCCCGCAGGCGTGCTCGCTCGTGGTGGCGACCAACTATGTGTCGACGTTCCGCGCGATCGCCACGGTCGCCGGCTCGCCGCGCGAGGTCGCCGTGTTCCCGGTCGACATCGCGCTCACCGGCGTCGCCGTTCCGGCCGGCGCGTCGACGATCACGCTCGGGCCCGTGGTCGACGTTCCGTGGTGGTCGCGCGTCGCCGCGTGGCTCGGGATCGCGCTGCTCGGTGCGGCGATCCTGCTGCTGGTACGACGCCATTGATCGCGCGGCTCACCGGCGCTGGCAGCACGCGACGAGGAAGCCGCCCAGGTCGCGGGCACCGGGCAGGTCGGCCAGCCGGTGCTCGGCCCAGCGCACCGCCGCGCCCAGCACCGGGATCTCGAGCACCTTGGCGACCGGGGTGATCACGCGGATGCCGCGGGTGGCTTCCCAGCGGAGCTCGGCCGGCAGGTAGCCGCGGATCGCCCCCGCGTCGTCGTAGCGGGTGAACACATGCTCGTCGTGCGTCGACTCCGACACCGCCGTCGGTGGCTTCATCGCCTTGACCAGCCGGCGCAGCGACCGCGCGTTGTAGAACTCGGCCAGGACCCAGCCGCCCGGGCGGACCACCCGCGCCATCTCGCGCAGCGCGCCCTCGATGTCCGGGATGTGGGCCAGCACCTTGAACGAGTACGCCACGTCGACCGACGCTGTCGCGATCGGCAGGTCCGTCGCTGACCCCTGGACCACGCGCAGGCCGCGCTGCTGCGCTCGCGCCAGCATGCCGCCCGACAGGTCGAGGCCCGTCGCGCTGCGGGCGAACCGCGCCGCGCGATGCAGGATCAGCCCGGTGCCGCAGCCGACCTCGAGCACGTCCTTGCCGGTCGCGTAGCGCTCGACCAGCTCGACCTCGAGATCGTCGAGCATCCGGTGGTAGGGCAGGTGGCGCTCGTTCTCGTACCACCCCGCGAAGTCGTCGTAGTACGTGCGATTATCGAGCCGAGACATCGCTGGGCGTTCTACTACAAGTCGCCGCGATGCGCGCGTTTGTCACCACCGGGGCGGGCGCCGCGATGGCAGAAAATCTCGGTGGCCGCGGCTGGTCCCCCCGCGGACCGAGGTGCAGGTTGATCGAGGAGGGACTGATGAGGAACATGGGTCTTGCGCTTGTGCTCTGGGTCGCGGCGTGTGGCAGCTCGTCGCGAGACAACCACGGACTGCCGGACGCGCCCGCCGCCGACGCACCGGCGGCCGACGCGCCTGCGCCGCAGTACTCGGGCGACGTCGTCGGATCAGCGGTCCCGGCCGAGGGGACCGTGTTCATGATCTGGGTCGTCGTGTCGGGGACTCCCGACTACCTGTACAAGTTCGGCGACGGCGCCTCTACCGGCGCTCACTACACCGCGTCGCTCTCCGGTCCGCTCCCCGCCGAGGCGATCAACGCCGACGGCATCGCGGTCGGCCTCTTCGGCCTCGTCCCCAAGAACACCCATATCACCGACGGCAAGGTCGACAGCAACGCGATCGAGGCAGTCCTGCTCGGTGGCAGCCGGAACGGCCTGGTGTTCCGGACCAAGGACGCGCAGGTCACCGGCTGGCGCGCGGCGTTCCCCGCCGGCGAGGTGTCCTGCGGCCGCTGCGTCGCAGGGCCCACCCCGAACTCCAACGACACCCTCGAGCCGGCGCCGTGCTCCGAGCTCGCGATCACCACCACGAACGCCGAGGGCTGCAACGTGCTCTGATCCGGTTGCTACTCACGCATCAGGTGAATGTCGCCAAGGTCGATCGTCGCGCCGTCGTCGACCGCGATGCCGGCGATCGTGTGGGACGCAGCGCCGGCGGTTGCGAAGACGAGCCCCCATGTGCCTGGGGTGACTCCGGCGAGTGTGAAACGACCGTCGGCATCGTGCACCGCGGTGGGTGACCCCATCCAGGGCCATTGAGGGCGCATGGTCAACAGAACTCTGTAGTGCTGCAGCGGCGACCCGTCCAGAAGGACGCGGCCGAGCATCGTCGCGAGCGCTGGTAGCACGAGCTTCGCGGGGGCTGCGCCTGCGGTGATCCGGACGGTCGTGGCCGGCGCTTGCTCGTGCTGATCGGACCAGCGCACCCCGACCTCGTATTCGCCCGGCGGGAAGGCTCCGAGATCGAAGCGCCCGAGCCGGTCGGTCACGTCCCCGCGCACGAGCTGCGTGCTCGCTCGCACGTCGGCACCGGCGATCGGGTTGCCGGCCGAGTCCACGACGACCCCGGTGAGCGCTGCGTCCTCGACCGCGAAGTCGAGCCGAACGGACTCGCCGTCTCCGAGCACGACGTGCGCCGCGTACGAGGCCACGTGCTCGTGATGCGCGAACAGGTCATAGGTCCCGGGCGGAAGGCCAGGCATTGCGTACGCGCCATCCTCGCCGGCGCGCGCCGCGAGCTCGTGGGGGTACTTGGAATCCCGTCTCGTCGCGACGACGAACGCTCGCGGTACCGGGGAGCCGGCGAGGTCGACGACGCTGCCCGCCACGTGCGCGCCCCGGCGCAGCCGCACGACGAGGTCGGCCCGCGGCGACTCGCCATCGAGATCGACGGTCACGCTCGGCGCTGATGCGTACACCGGTGACACGGCAAAGACCTGGTACGCACCCGGCGCGATCGCATCGACACGCCACACGCCGCTCGCATCGCTGCGCGCCTCGGCGCCCCAGGCGTCGCTCCAGATCCGGACGGTTGCATCCGGAATCGCAGCGTCGTCGGGTCCGAGCACCACGCCCCCGAGCGCAGCGCCACGCACCAGCCGGACCGTCGCCTCGATCGTCGCGCCCGGATCCGGCGCCAGCATCATCGAGAGCTGCGCCGGCGCGTACCCGTCCGCCGTGATGTCGAAGTGCTGAAAGTGAGCGTCCAGCCCGCGCACCGTCGCGAGGCCTCGGGCGTCGCTGACCACGACGCTGTCATCCGGCGTGATGCGTGCGCCGGCGACGGGCGAGTCGCCGTCCAGGACGAGCAGTCGCACGGACATCCCGCGGCGCATCGTCAGCTGGACTGGCTCGCGGTCCTCGCGCAGCGTCACCAGCGTGGGCGCGAGACAAACGTCGTCCTTGCGCGCGTACAGCCGATACAGGCACGCCGCCAATCCGGTGAACGTGAACCGACCATCGCCGTCGGTCGTGACGTGGGTCGGCAGGTCGAGCGAGATCCGCGCACCGGCGACCGGCTGTCCTTGATCGTCGACGAGCCGGCCGTCGAGCCGCAGCGAGCCCGTCTGGTCGACGCCTTCCTTCATGCCCGAATACGGGTCAAGTCAAATGAGCAGCGCGCACCTCTCAGCACCCTCGCCGACGTCACGATTCCCATGAGCGGTACGTGATCGAGCAGCGAATTACAGCATCCGTTCATGGCCACCCTGGGCGGAGGTCAGTCCGGATCGCACACGGGGTCGCGGAGTGTCGCCGGG
>Ga0307515_10025162_pt1 | contig 10316 bp, 14 predicted proteins | sample 17_EM_MG_FD_194513 | JGI IMG/M metagenome (GOLD analysis project Ga0307515, IMG submission 194513) | Populus trichocarpa ectomycorrhiza microbial communities from riparian zone in the Pacific Northwest, United States - 17_EM | ecosystem: Host-associated > Plants > Roots > Unclassified | place...
GACTGCTTTTGGGTATCTAAACAATTCATTTACTACTCTAGTTACTGGAAACTTCTTTTCCTCAAGTATTTCTCGCAGAACGAGTTGATATTGGCCTAGGAGAGTTATCTACACAGCTTCGATATGACGATGCCTGTACTTGCTGGGCAGGAAATATCCCACCCACAAAGTATACAAATTTCTAGTCAGGAGATACTATCATCACACCAGTGCACTGTCATCGAAGTATCCTGCCAATTTGAACTAACTGCAAAGTGCATTAATTTCCGGCCAGGAGATATCCTACCCACCAACAAAGAATCTTGCCCAGTAGGACGCCCTGCAGGCCAAGCTACCCTCTTGGTCAAGGGGATGTCTCCTTGGTCAAGTAGGAAACTTGGTCGGTGGGGTAGAACATATATAGTTGCTACTGAATGCTCCATTGTCTGGTTTGTAAGTGAAGTTACTGACTCTAAGTTGTATCTATCGTTATTTGTCTCACCTCGAGGACTCATTGCTATGGAACCAATTCAACTACTCTAATCACTTAGGGTCCCGAGTATCTCTCCTATAGTTTAGGGGATAGAATATCACGCCGGGGGTATTTAATGCCATAGCCATGCTTGAATTCAAAAAAATCCAGTTCGAAGTCAAACTCGCTCGACGATGCTCAACAAGCCTATTGCCAGTAGCATCCTTGTCATTCTTCAGTTATGGCTCATTCCACACCACGAGTACGGACCTGCAGAAATCCATCTATGTCCGCCGCCAAATCGTCGCTAGATGAGTAGCAATACGCTCTCATTGTACCCCAGACGAAGTCACTATCACCGTCTTCCTCCGCTTTGGCGGCTTTTAGCAAGTCAATTTCCGGCAGTGGGGCAAATGCGAGTACCTGCTGGATACGAACTTTGTTCATCTGCGGTTTGATCCTGACCTACAAGGCTGTGTGGGGTGTAAGAAACCATCCCTCTTACTAACCTTTCTGTGGTAATGATCAACAGCAAAGTTAATTTCAACGACAAGCCATTCTAGTTGGGCTGTTAAGCAATCGTACCGTCTGCCACGCAGTATACGGTTAGTTAGTACATTATTTAGAAGATATCTGTTAGACTACTCTAGTTGTCGATAGGGATAAGCCTAGAACGTGGATAACTTGGTTGTGGGGTAATGTATTTCGAACGCCAACGATCAGCTTAAATTGTGTTCCGAGGTCAATATTTAGACAAATAATGAACAACAGCAGAGCTACGAGACGAAGATTGAACGATACTGAACTAATCAAGGAGGTGGGTGAGCTATGGACTTTGCATTTGAGTGATCGGATATACCTGGCATTTTCGACAACGGAAAAGACGAGGAGTTTCAGGGGTGTAAGTGGAAGGTTTGCTACTTTGAGATATACAGGAAATGACAAAAATTCAACAAGACGAGCGTTGGACGTCCCCCACTAAAATGTGAGGGAGGCGATAAGGAGCATTAAGAATAACAAAGCAAACATATTTTCTATCCAGAATCATTAGTATCATGCTTAACAGCTAGTCTTTACTTACGGTGGGCACAATCGATTCCCTAAACACGATCAACCATTTGAACCGCCGCGGGGTCGGCCGTAGATGTTCAGGAACACGAAAGTTAAAAAGAGAAGCAGAGAAAAAAAAGGTCTACACCAACGTTACCTTGTCATTAGTTAAAAACATATAAACAATGACTTCCAAATAAGAAAGTAAAAATATCATACCTTTTACCCTTACCACCTCATAGTTTCAACACCTAATGTAAATTGAGCTAAAGCTTGCAGTCTTTTATTGTTCATTAGGTAGGAGTTGTTAAATCCCTCCGAAAACCTGATGACGAGCTTTGTTGCAGCTGTAGATAATTGTAATTGCCCAAGAGGACAAAACCAAAGCGGCTACCAATGATCGCAAACCTCTGCTATCTCTTTATCAATGCGTTTCTCCACAGTCTGTTCGAAGAGTTCGTGGGGAAAGTCGTCCCACATTCTCTCAGTTCCTTGCATGGGCTTAGTCTTGTTCGTCCGTGTCAATAGATTGGCCGAATTTTCTTCAGTTCTCTGGCATTCCGCACAGACCTCTGGGTGGAGCATTTGAGCAGTCTTTTAATCTCGGTTGTGCTTGTCTTTGGTAACTGCTTGTTCTCGACCCGAGATTACGCCCGAATCGCTGGTGTTCACTGCTCATCGAGAGAAATCGTAGCAGAAATGTGAATCTGAAGGGCTGTTAGCTTCTTAGTGACGGCGAGCTTACATTTTTTTGCGTAGTAGAGGGCTTAGAATTGGAAGAAGACTGTATGAGGAGAGCTGGTGAAGAGTATGCGAAGGGGGAGGACGAAGAGAAATACCTTAAAGTGCTGGGAGGAAGAAAGTCTAGATTTATGTACTCTCCTTCCCAGATTTTCTCGTCCCTCGCAAGCTCGCTCCTTAAAAGAACGAAAAAAGTCTGGGCAAGAGCAATATTTATGGGGAGCTGCTGAAGCGAACAGCCTTTATAAAATTCGAAAGTCTAAGGCTGTCCGAGGAGAGACGGATGCAGGAGTGGAGGCTGATGCAGAAATGCAAGCAACTGGGAACGAAGAATACAGAGACTGATTTCGTTGGTATTAGAAGGTAGGTTAGGCTTCCCTCTCACTAATGCGAGCAGCGATAGCGATCGACAATGCAAAGCCCCCCCCATTAACCAAGTCGAACAAAATGGTACTATACACTCCTTAGTCTCGGAGCATGGTACCACACTCCGAGACTAACATTTCCTTGTAAAAACTCATCTCCTCGGCGTAAATTTCAACACCAACCCTGGCACCTGCCTCGTAAAACAATCCATCATACCCTCCTCAAACCCCCCTCCTCCCTCCGCAAACGCAACCTCAAACCCCAACGCAATCCTAGCAACCACCATCCGCATCTCCATATAAGCCAGAGCTCTTCCGGGGCAATGATAAGTGCCTGTCACAAATTAGCACCCATTCACACCAGAGGAAAAGCGGCATGGGAAATACCAATCGAGAATGGCACAAGCACGCCCCTATCTCTCACCAATTCCGGATGTTCGTCTGTCCACCGCTCGGGGATAAACTCTTCCGCTTTGTCGAAGTAACGGGGATCGCGGTTTATGGTGTACGGAGGTACGCTGACTATCACGTCGCCGGGGACGTGTACTCCGGCTATCATTAATCCACCAGTGGGCGTGATCCGTGTAAGACCGCCAGTGGAAGAGAGCGCGGGTTGAAGACGCATTGATTCGTTGATGACTGCGTCGAGGTAAGTGATAGAGGTGGACTTGCTGTAGACAAAGTCGGGATCGCCGTTGGGGAACTGGGAGTCGAGGATGGATTGGAGCTTTTTGTAAACGGCGGGGTTGAGAGCGAGGTAGAACATTGCTACAGTGAGGGAGCTGGATGTTGTGTCGCTGGGGAGATTTGGGTCAACTTTTGTTGGCTTGCAACCTTGGGAGAACAAAGAGCTCCAGCTTACCTCCCTGCAATGACAATGAGGCGGAAGTCATCTAGTGTGGCTTCATATGGTATCTTCCCGAGGCCGCTTTTCTTATCGACCAGAAGATGGGAGGCAATGTCGTTTGGCTTCTGGTCCGCCTGGAGGCCCTGCATGCGTTCATCAGTCCTTCGTATAGACAATTCTGTCTCAAATGCAGCATCTACAAACCTTGATTCTCGCCGACATCTCCGCCTGGCACCACCTTTGAAACGCAACCAACTGACCGCCGGCCCCAGGAATACTAAACAGCAACCTTACCGCCCACGGTATAGCTCCAAAAATCCCAAAATACCACTGCCCATCCACAAGTCCCGTAACAGCAGGGTGCATCTTATCACTCTCTAACATTCCGTAGCTCTTTCCCAGCCCGATCTCACCCATCACATCGAACGAAAGGAACCGAAATCAACGGGAAATATCGACCGGCGTGCCTGCCCTCGCGGTAAGCTTGTTGATGAGTAGTGTTGTAACCTGCACCACCTTTGCTTCGTAAGAGGAGAGTGCGGGGCCATTTAGAGATCGGTCACAGGCGGTGCGACGTAATGCGTGAAGCTTTTTCTCACGTACTAGGAAGAGGTTCACATCCGAGTCGGCGCCGGCGTTGCCGTAGAAAGGGCCTTTGGTGAGGTCTGCGCCGTAGATCTGGGAGATGGCATCGACGTGGTTGATGGAGAGTTCTCGAGGTCCTGGATTTCACGTTATCTCTATTAAAAGTTTCAGAGATCGGGCCCCGGGGAGATTAGTATATGGGATGGAGCCGGAAGAACTCGGGGGTATCAAAGGTCCGAAGGTATTTACGCGTATCTATTGCAGGCCGCCACGGCCGCCACAGCCATTCCCGAATTGGATCATTGCAGTGGTTCAGTGGACCGGCCCCCGAAACGCGGGTTGGGAAGGTCAAATTTCAACACTCCTGCTGAACCGGGTGCCGTTTGACTCGCCGGAAATGAAAACTCTATAAGCACATTGCAACATACCTATCCGCACAAAATCCCCATATTCCTTATGCGCCTTATCAAACAGCTGATACGCCTGCAAATTTCCCCAGACCTTGTGGACCTGCCAAAGCTTCGAAACCCTCGCTCCAACCGGCCCAGGAAACTTTCTGATCCGGTGGAAAAACAAACGGTGTGCAAGAACCGATGCCATCAGTGTAGTGTTGAATACTACCGCCAACCCGGTTGTTTGTACCACGGCGGTTGTAAACCTGACATGGCCGGATAACACAATAGTAATGGCACAGAATACAGCGATGTAGAGTACGCCTAGGTGAAGGATAAGGAATTCAATGTCCTGGCGGATAATGGAGAGATGGAAAAAGATCGCAGCAACAACGGCAAGGAACGCGGAGCCGAACATTGTTAGAGTACCTCATGGGCGAATATGCGAGAAAAGTATGACGAGTTTTAAGGGTTTCGTTTGTTTATTTGATCGATTAATTGATAGTAATCATTTGAATTCGGCCGCTTACAGTAAGACTTAAGTTGTGACTCAGGTATGATAGGGTAGGACTACCAAATTAGGAGGAAAGTCAGCACGGCTAGTGAGTTTATGAGAGCATCATTCTGCTGATTTGACATAAACTCTCCCTGCTGCGATACGCTCGGCACTTCAAGTTTACTGTACAGCTTCGATGCCTTGCTGGACTGCCGGAGTTTATAGTACGCGGCCATACTGTGTGGGGAGCTGCAGTCATTCATGTAGAGCAAGGAAGGCGATCCACTGGATACTAGGGGATGAGTACATCACGGTGTATCATTCGAACGCGTCCTTAAACGACGGTCTAAAAATCCACTGGCCTCCCGGACTCAGCCTACTCCACTTCTATATCTCAAGGAATTGTATAAGTGCTGAAATTGGGGTGTCCATCTAACGGATATCCGCATCGAAGCTCAAACTGCAACTGCGCATGTATCCGCTCCATCAATACCTAAGAAAACTTAAGTCCGATGAAGATGTAAAACACAAACTACTGTACCCACTGCGGTTCGGACGTCAGCACGGGGTGTCTGTCCAGCTGTTTTTACGCCTTTGTAAGCGTCAGCAGGCCAGTGTCCAAGCAGCAAAAGTTGTCAGCACCTTCAATTTCAATTCTGCAATTTACAATTATGATGCACGTGCCTTATGCTATATTATGATGCCCGGTGCCTTATGCACTACCGCAATTACCATAACCTTGTCTATCTCTCCTACAGCTGTCAACACGGGGTGTCCAAGTTGAAATTACCTGTCAGCAACAGACAGTGTCCGAACCGCAGTGGCCGGTACAGTATAGGTATACTTCCGTTCTCTGCAGGACATATGGAAATGGCTGGAGCAAGAGGTAGATATGCCCAGACGAATCGATACCAGCATTTATCCATCACACTAGGTCTGGTTGCTCACATGCTCTGAAATTGCCTTTTTTATGACGTAGGAACTCGAAGGATTGCCCCCAACATTGAGCTGTTATATAGACACCCCCCCCACAAACACACACACACATTATTGAAAATACGGAAGTATCTACATTTCTCTTACTAATATTTGTACTTTTTTAAGTATTCTCCTTACGATAAGCTGGTACTTTATGGATAAGAATAATGTGGTGTGTTAATAACTTTTAATACTTTTGTTATCTTTTATGTTTAGGTTGTCTAGAAAGTTCCGGTTAGAACTTGTCTAGAACCTTTGTTTTTGGTTCCGTTGGAAGAGGGATTTATCAGCGCTTATCTTAAAAGAACACGTCTAGATTGTTCTGTTATATTCTTTACGGTTCTTATGTATTTGTGTACAGTTGCAGAGTTTTTTCTTTCTGTTTTTGGTTATTGATCCACGACTGTGGTCATGGACAATCACTAGTTTATTATTGTATATATAGATACTGTTTCTCCGGTTAGAGAACAGTTCTTTAGACTTGCTCAGACATCGATCGGAATACTACAATATCTCCCTCGAATCCTCTTCTCAGTATATGCTTGCTTTTCGAACACTTCTTGAAATCGTTATACTCGCTATACTCCTTCTTCGTATACTTCTCTTGAGATTCTAATAAATCTCTTCGGTCTTTCGCTGTAATAATCGAATACACATTCTCTCTCTTCTCTCTCCCTCCCTCCCCCCCTCTCTCTGGCTGCTCGCGTCCACTGACTACATCTTACCTCCCCATCTCTTCACAGACAAACAGCCCCACCCGCACCAGTGGAGGACAACTCTATTTCGGACCTGAAGAGTGCTTCTGATACCCAACGTGGACAGTGGTCAGCTGGAGTTTCTCTCTCAATCTCAATCATATTGGCATGTACTAATAATTGCACGACAGATCGAACATTCCCCTTCCACCACCAGCACTTCTGCTATACTGTCCTGCCTAGGGTCTGCCGCCGTTAGACACTTTTAGCTCATGCACTCTCACGAGTTCCAGGACCTCGGAAAAACCAGCGAGTACAACGATTTCCTCACCCGGGTGAAGTTTTTGCCTTGGAATTGGACGCACTGAGTGAAGAAGCCCTCAAGGGATGCTACGAGCAAAAGAAGTTCTATATGTTCGGCTTTGTCGTCAGCATGGAGCGCCAAAGCATTTTGAGGGATACGAACTGTTGAGGACTTGGCGGCACCCATCTGCTACTCATACGAGCCCCCATATAACCTGGTATATTGGATCTCGTCGAACTACCTAGGAGGTATGTAGGTTGCCGCGTTTATTTATGTTGTTGCCCGTCATACTTCTTATCCCTTTGCCGGTAACCGGGTTCGGGCCAATAGACGGGCCCGCTTTTAATATACACATCACACAACCACAATCTGGCCAAATGCCCCCAGAATAAATAGAAATACTCTACATATGGTGAAATTCATAAAAACAATTTCATTTGGGTGTGAAACACAAAGCCTCATTGCAGTCCTCACACTTTATGGTGGTTTTCATGCCTTCTCCACTACCACCCTGATTTCTTTTCCACCTGCTAAGGAAACAATCTACTCTACTCTACATCCAGAGTGGGGAATGCATTCCTGGCACCTTTTGGCAGAGGGGAAGGGGGGTGTGCTTGGTAAACAGCCTGGTAGGCAGTGGGGGCAAGGAAGATTGTGTGGCCAGAGCCAGCCAAGTGATTTTTTGTGAAGCCAGAATGCATGAGGAACTTTTCATTGTTGATGGACTTCCAGCCTGCAGAAGGTCATGCACAATGGAGAGATGAAAGTCAAAGTGTTCTACAGTTCTCTCCTTGTTTGCTGGACACCGGGAAAAATGACCTTATGCGACGCGTAACTCATAGAGAAGCTGTTTTTGGGACGGTAATTCATAGCATATTTGACGCGTGGCACTATGAGGTCATATGGACCGGCACGTTGACTAGATTACTATGATACGTATGCGATTATGTGCGCTTGATACTATACATCATGCTGCATTCAACAAACTTGAAACCAAACTGCCGAATGCACTTCATTGCATGCTCCCAGGTACGCTCTGAAGTACACTCCTGATTGCACTCGATTGTACACTCTCAGCCTGCTTGACTTACGCTCCCAAGTAAGCTCTCAAGACGCTCCCAAGTACACTCCGAGTACGCTCACAAGTACACCTCCGAGTACGTTCTCAAGTACACTCCCGAGCATACTCTCAAGGACGCTCCCAATTGCACTCGATGGCACACTCCCAGCCTGCTTGACTGTACGCTCCCAAGTAAGCTCTCAAGACGCTCTCAAGCATACTCCCGAGTATGCTCTTAAATACACTCCCAATCAATGATTCCACCAGTCCGGGGGTGGACCGGTCCAGACTGGACTAGTCCGGGTTTAGTCCAGTCCAGTCCGAGTAAATTTTGGACCGGGATCGGACCAGTCCCCAATTCTGTTGGACCAGGACTGGACTGGACTGGACTGGCGTGGACCAGTCCAGCGCTGTGTCTAGGGTTAGGGTATATTTCTCACTGTATCGGTCTTTTAATGGGAGAAATATATCTTGATGGTACCGAATATACAGACAGAACTGTCATAATTTCGCCCAGAGTGTGTATTCAGAGGTGAGTGGTTATCAAATGTGAGGATGAGTCATGTTTTCAGTGATACTTGACTGTGAAACAATGTCGAATTTGTAAGTATGTGTGGACTGGTCCAGACCGAGCCCGTCCAGTCCAAGACTGGCAGTCTGTGCTCCAGTCCAGTCCAACCTTCCATTTGGACTGGACTGGACTGAGCCCTACCCCAGACTGGGACCGTCCGGACTGGTGGAATCATTGCTCCCAATTGCACTCGATGACACACTCCCAGCCTGCTTGACTAAATGCTCACAAGTAAGCTCTCAAGTCACTCCCAAGTACACTCCGAGAACGCCCCCAAGTACACCTCCGAGTATGTTCTCAAGTACACTCCCAGGCATGCTCTCCAGTACGCTCCCAATTGCACTCGATGGCACACTCCCAGCCTGCTTGACTGTACGCTCCCAAGTAAGCTCTCAAGACGCTCTCAAGTACACTCCCGAGCACACTCTCAAGTACACTCCCAATTGCACTTGATGACACACTCCCAGCCTGCTTGACTGTACGCTCCCAAGTAAGCTCTCAACACACTGAAGTGCGGCTTTGTCAAGCGCGGCTCTCTCGAGCAGGCTCCCAAGCAGGCTATCAAGCAAGCTTTCAAGCAGGCTCTCAAGCACCAGCGGGCTGTAAAGTGGACTCACAGCGATAGTGTGACCGGTATAACAGCGAAGACTCCAGGCAGTAAAGACAGGTATAGGTCTATCTCTGGCTGCCAACTGTATATTGGTCCATAGGCCCACGCGCACATATCTATGAATCGACTATAGATGACTATAGCCTGCACGTCGCGCAGGGGTACATGGGAAGCTTGCTATGAGCTGCGCGTGTGCACGTGTACGCGTAGCGCAGCCTATAGTCGATTTGCACTTTTGCCGATGGAGAAACATGAAAGAAATGGCAGATCTCCTGAAAGTGAGTCTTGCCAAGGTAGGCTGCTGGTGGTAATCCATCCTTGGGAAGGTAAACCCCATCCTTTATCCAGTACCACTCAGGAGAAACTTCAATAAGACCCATATGAATTTGAATTGCCAACTAGAGATGAAGCTCCTGAGCAGTAACTGGCAACCAGGAACACTGGTGCTTCTTCTCTGGCCCAAGAAGCTGCTGCTGGGCATAAGAATTGGTGTTGGCTACCAGCTGTCCCATAATGGAGTTGGTAAGAAAGAGATTGAAGATTTGAATTGGAGTAATGGCATCCAGCTCAGAGAATGAGATAGGCAATTGGTTCCATGCTTTGTGGGGAGGGACAATAAGTTGTAAAGGATTGAATGTGGGAAGCTCAGAGAGATCTGACAAATTTTGACTTGGTTTTTTGAGTGTTTTCTTACGCTACTTGGCCGAGTGATCAGCTGTGATTGACCTGGCTGGCTCAATATATGCTTCATCTGAGGAGCTATAATTATCGTCAAGGTTGAGCATTGCTGGTGGAGCTTCAGTAGTAGGTGAAGACACATCAGGTATAATGACAGGTTGGTGCTGTACCACTGTAGATGGTGGTGGTGGTCTGGAGGAGGTGCACTTGTTTGTTTGTTTTAATCATACTGTATTCACTCTACTTAGAGTATGACAGCCCCTTACTCCCCGGAGGAGGTGCACTTTGGGCCAGAGTGTTTGTCCATGATGTGGTGCTGGCACTTTGTTTTTTAACATTTTTTGATAAGAGTGGTGGAGATGAGGGTATAAGTGGTGGGGGTAGGTAGTTGACATTAAGATTCCAAGGTCTGAGGGCTTCTCTGCTCATGGTTGTTGTGGTGTGGTAGATGGGAAGTGGGAAGGTGGTTGCTGCTGGGCTGGAGGATGGTACT
>Ga0307515_10025163_pt1 | contig 10316 bp, 10 predicted proteins | sample 17_EM_MG_FD_194513 | JGI IMG/M metagenome (GOLD analysis project Ga0307515, IMG submission 194513) | Populus trichocarpa ectomycorrhiza microbial communities from riparian zone in the Pacific Northwest, United States - 17_EM | ecosystem: Host-associated > Plants > Roots > Unclassified | place...
TCCAACAGATTTTCAATCAAGACATCATATCTGAAAATGTAAACATTAATTCAGGCAACAAATAATTCTGTAAATGCAGCGAAGATTAATAGAAATAAAATGTAGATTTGAGTGCAAATGACAACTTTGCTTACCCATAAGGAAAATCTCTATTTCCCATAGTCTTGGTAAATGATGGATCATCCAAATCTGGGATGAAAGGAGGCTGTTTCTTGGTAATGATATCTCTGTATTGCGGATCGGTGTTAGGCCAAAACCATACAATGTCATGATGCACTGTGCTTGGATAAACTGCAACACATGCTTTCATGGATGTGTGGACCTGCGATATGATTTGATGGAAATGTGAATCAAACTCCCATTTAAGCGTACGTTCAATATATTCTAACACTATGCACTAGTTACCGGAGGACCATCTGGTGGTGCTTGAGGGATGAACTTGCAGTTACCAGAGCCATTGAAGCACCAACCATGGTAAACACACTGCAACCGTCCCCATTGATCAATCCTTCCTTCAGACAATGGTGCCAGCCTGTGAGGACAAGAATCATCAAAGACCTTCCATTCACTCTCATTCCTATCCCACCACACCACCAAATCAAGTCCCATCACCGTCTTTGCATGTGGCACCCTCTTATCCAAGTCACAGACTGGCATTACTGGATACCACTGTGCATACCAGTCAAACTTCTCTTCTTGAGAGACAGCTTCAAGTTCTGCCTCAGGTTGTTCCATGGACTCTGTTGAAACAGAGGATGGTACTGGTGATGACATGGTTGCGAAAGGCTTGGATTTTGATGGTGTTTTCTTGAGCATTCTTGAGATAGATGAATTGGGTCTTGGATGGAACTGAAAACTCAACAACTTCGGTTTGGTGAATGGGGCTTCGCGTACTGAAATTGGGGCGTGAATTGATGTAAGAGAGGATTTTACTGCAACTTCCATGGCTGCTTCTCTTAGAGCTCAAGCAAGAGAACGTGAAGAGCAGGGGTGTTCAGAGGTGCAAGTATTTGAAGGGAACTTATTGTGCAAGGTATACTTAGTTATTCAATTAGATATTTAGATTTGTTATTACATCATGAGAGATGGCTTAGAGTTGTAATCTCTTTATAAATATAAGAACTAATATATTTAAAATTAAAAAGTGTTGATGAGAGTGATTAATCAACAAAGAATCATGACGTTCATCCAAATACTTGTGTATATTTTATTTTCGATGATTAGTAACAGAGCTTTTCAACAATTACTATCAAGATTTATGACAGGAAACCGCATCATTTTTTCTCCTTTGACAGTCAAAAGAAATCCTCATTTCTCGCTCGTACCATTACCGTAGTTTTTGAAAGAAAAAGATATTAATCAACTTTAATTACTAAGCTATGCCTCACTCAATTTATTACTATTATTATTTTGATGGGAAAAAATGAAGGGATGGTGAGGGGCATTCTAGTAATTAGAATAAACAGAGAGGAAAAACAAGAAGAAAGGGCATAGTGGAAAGGTACGTGTGGGTTGACCTCTCAAAAGCTTCCCATTATCTTTATTTTTATTTTATTTATTGGCAAAGAGAATGCCTTTGGCTAAAGACCAAGGGGGCTTGGAGGGAGTCTGCCCTTTTATTCATAGAGTAGAGGTCACCAGGATCATTTAATAACAGTAATTAAGTGTTTGTTAAAAAATAATTTTTATTTTTAAAGTGAATTTTAGAAAAGTAAATTATTCTATGATGTTTGGTAGTGTAATGGAAAATAAGTTGGAAAATATTTTCCAGTATTTGATTGTGTCATGGAAAATGAGCTGGAAAATAACTTATTAATGTTTTATTTTTTTCAAGTTTGTTAAAATAATAAGAAACAAATCTTACAAATTAAAAAGTTGAATGAGAATGAAATTGAAAAAAAAATATAATTTCATAAATTATCTCAAATAAAATAAATAATAATCAAAATAATAGAGATCAAATCTAAAAAATTAAAAAAATTAAAAAATAAAGAACTTAAAATAATAATAATAATTAACATTTCATAAATTATTTCAAATAAAATAAGAAACAATTAAAAGAATGAGGACCAAATTTGATAGATAAAAAATTTCAATTAAAAAATGATAAGGGAAAAGCAAATAACAATTATAAAAATAAGGAACAAAATTAATATAAAAATTAAATTCTAAAGAATAAAATTGAAAAAAAAATATTCAAAACAAAATATATATAGTAATCAAAAGTTTGAGAACCAAATTTGATATAATCAACAAATAATATGACATTTCTAAATTTTTCACAATTTCCAGAAAGTGTTTTCCACCCAAAATAAATGGAAACACTTTTCTGAAAATCAAGCCAAATTTTTCTTTGACTGGAAAATGTTTTCCGTTGACTAACTTCTCTAATAATAAACAAACACAGAAAAATTTAAAAATTGATTTTTCAAAACAATCCAAGGGAAACAATAACATCACTGGACAATTATACCTTGCAAAAATACTAATATATATATATATATATATATATATATATATCATAAACTATAATTATTAGATAAATTATAGCGAAGCACCGATTCTTTTCTACGCAGGAGTGGATCGAATATAATTATTAATTTGCTTCACAATATGTTATTTTCGTCTTCTCTTTCACTAGCTACCTAGCTCCCTTAAAAAGTCTATGGAATCTTTGAGTTTTGCAAGGGACTCGCATGTCGGCATGTGCCTGTTTGGACTCATCTGGTGAATTGTATTCACTGCTTCCACATGTCAACTACCTAATCTGAAGGAATACTATAGGTTGCAGAATTTTCTTAAAAAATTAATAGATAATAAAATGCCGATTCTTAGGACGAATTAACTCGGATGAAGCAGCCAATTCATCAGATGACAGCAGAAACACTAGCTGTGGGTGTTCAAATAATTGCTACAGATGACTCAGCGAGGAGGTGTCACAAGATGAGGTGCTTCATACTTAATGCGAATCAACTAACGAATGCTGTCAGATATTAGCACAAAAACCAGCTTAAAGATCCATCCATAGTTAATGTGATATATCATGCTTCTTTAGAAATGCTAGAACATTAGGCACTGGTTTTGCACCAAGCAAAACACAGGACAGTAGGATCTTCGTTCCAGATGCAACAGGTACTGACATGCCCTAAGCCCAGGTTAGCATAATTGAGGGTGAATGCTTGCACATTGTAATCCAAAATGTCCAGGAAATGCAGCTCAGGGCTAGACATGCACAGTACACAGACACGCGTCCTTTTATGTCTGCGTGTTTTGCGAGAGAGAGACCCGAGGACAGCGGCTAACGTTAAGGGGGGCGATGAAATCCTCTACAAAGTTGAAATTTATAAAGCCTCTTCCAAGTTCATTGGTTTCCCATGTATCCTTCTCATCCGATTATCAGAACAGGACCTGTGAACAAGATGGTGGAAAAGTTGGCTTTTAGACATATTTGAGAATTAATTAAAAGCGAATTTACATTCATTTTTAATTAGAATTTTGTTGGAAAATGTTTTCCACAATGAATACTATAACATGAGATATTACAATATATAAAATAAGTTGTGTATAAATAGAAAATTAATTTCAAATAATTCTTAGCAAAGTTGGCAATACACCAAAATTCAATCATAAAACTATCTCTTATATTGAAAAAATAAAAAATTTTCTTCTCTTCCAATGGCTATATACGTATATATAGCCTTTGTTATATAAGACTTAAAGTTTTGATCCAAACCCAAGTTTAAATTATCCAAACCCAACCTAAGTTAATCTAGGTATATAAGAAAAAATTATAAAAGGATTACTTTTTTTTTTCTAATTCTTATAGTCGTCATGATCCTTGTTAGAATCTATAATGAAAACAAAGTACAAGAGAGTTTGATGCACACTTGATTTGCAGAGAATACTATAATATAATTCAAAGATAACAATGGCCTTTTAAAGCCTTTACAAAATAACTGAATGAAACAAAACCACGACTTTACAGCACCTGTAATCGTAGGAGCTAACTAGATATTATTTTAAACGTGCAACAATACTTCCTTCATAACAGGAACAGTTATGCAAGTGAAGCTAAAGACAAGTAAACTGAATTCAAAGAAATCCTAACAATTTTAACATCCTCCCTTAAACTGAATACCATTATCATTCAATTTACTGCTGGATAAGAACAAACACCAAGCATACCTCGCAGTTTTAAGAAAATGTCAAGCTTCAAAGGCTTTGTAAGAATATCTGCAATTTGCTCATGAGTTGAGCACTGAACCAACTCCACAATTCCCTCCTTTGTAAGATCACGAAGAAAGTGGAAACGAATATCAATGTGCTTGCTACGACCATGTAGAACTGGGTTTTTTGAAAGCTTGATGGATGATACGTTGTCACAATATACCACTGTAGATTTGCATTGATCATGGCACAGTTTCTTTAGAATTCTCCTTAACCAGACAACTTGACAAGCACTATATGTTGCAGAAATAAACTCAACCTAAGTGGTGGAAAGAGTGACCACTGGCTGTTTTTTCGAAGACCATGACACGACACCTGAACTCATCAGAAACACATACCCCGAAGTGTTATTTCTGTCATTTTGATCACCTGCGTAATCACTATCAGTGTATCCCAAGAGCTCCTGATTTCCTTCTTTCTTGTAAAACACCCCGAAGGTAACAGTTCCTTTTACATACCGCAAGACTCTCTTTGTTGCCTGTAGATGCATTGCAGTGCGATGCTCCATATATCTACTGATCAAACTCACAATAAATGTTATATCAGGACGTGTAACTGTCAGATACATAAGACTGCCAACTATTTTTTTGTAGAGTGTACTGTCAACCCTTTCTCCATCTTCATCCTTGCTGAGTTTATGCCCAGGAACTACAGGATTTTTCACTGGATTGCATTGATCCATTTTGAACCTGTCAAGCACCTCCTGTGTGTATTTTCGTTGTCCAATGAAAACACCATCTGGTTTTTGCAACACCTCAATACCAAGGAAATACTTCATCTTTCCAAGATCAGTCATCTCAAATTCACTCATCATGGACTGTTTGAAATCTTTGAACATAGCTGCATCATTTCCAGTAAATATAAGGTCATTAACATAAAGACAAACAAATAAAGTTGTACCTCCACCCGTTGTTTTGATGAACAAAGTATGTTCATAGGGACATTTTGTGAAACCTGCACTTAAGAAATAGGTCTCTATACGGCTGTACCAAGCTCTAGGAGCTTGTTTAAGACCATACAGGGCTTTTTTAAGTTTGTACACCTTGTATTCATGTCCTGTTTTCTCATAGCCAAGAGGTTGGGTGACAAACACTTCTTCATTTAATTCTCCGTTTAAAAAAGCAGACTTGACGTCTAGTTGATAGATCCTCCAACCTTTCTAAGCAGCAAGCGAAATCACAACTCGAATGGTGTCTAGCCTAGCAACCGGTGCAAATACCTCAGCATAGTCTACTCATACTTTTGGTTGTACCCTTTTGCAACGAGTCGCGCCTTGTATTTATCTACTTCTCCTTTCTCATTGAGTTTTGTCTTGTAAACCCACTTTACACCGATAACTCTACTGCCAATTGGTAACTCTGTCAGTTCCCATGTATTATTTCTTTCTATTGCTTCAATTTCTGAGTTCATGGCTTACCTCCATTTCACATTCTTTACTGCATCTTCAAAAAAAATAGGATCACTGTCAACAGACAAAGCCAAATAAGCAATGTTAGAGACTTCTTCCTCAGAGAGACCTTGCCCACTTTTATAGTCTTGCATCCATGCTGGTGGTCTTCGTGGTCTAGCCGCATGAGGTGAGTTCTCATCAGTTTCCTCATGAGATGAGTCGTCCTGAGCAGCAGCAACAACACCATGATCCATTTCTTCGTTCTGGACAGCAACACCATGATCCATTGCTTGGTGACCATGATCAGTTTCTTCACTGTCCTCACTTTCTTCAGTGCTGTTAGCTTCAGATTCCTCTTCATTGTCACCAACACCTGTGCCCTCTCCTTCATCTGTTTCCCACTCAAGGTCAGCTACAATTGCTTCTTTATAACAAACCTCACAATCCCAACTTTGATCTTCTTCAAAAACAACATCTCTGCTTATAATTATTTTATGAGAAATAGGATCAAATAATCTGTAAGCTTTTGACTCGTCACTTACCCCAAAGAATATACATTTGTGACTCTTGTTGTCAAGTTTTACTCTTCTATTATCAGGTACATGAACGTGAGATATACATCCAAAAACTCTGAAATGACTTACTGATGGTTTGATGCCGCTCCATGCCTCTTCTGGGGTCTTACTTCTCACAGCAAACATGGAAATTCTATTGAGAATATGCACAGTCCAGTTAACTGCTTCAGGCCAAAATGTTTTTGGAATATGCTTCCCAGAAAGCATACAACATACCATATTCATAATTGTTTAATTCTTCCTCTCGACAACTCCGTTTTGTTGGGGAGTATATGCATTTGTTAGTTGTCTTCGAATCCCATTCACACCATAAAAATTAGTGAAATCTTGTGATGTGAATTCTTCTCCACGATCAATACGTAGAGCCTTTATGCATGCTTCTGTTTCTTTTTCAACCTTAGCTTTATAGTGTTTAAAAACACCAAAGGCTTCACTCTTTTCAACCAAAAAAATACACCCAAGTTTTCCAACTGAAGTCATCTATGAAAGTGAGGAGATACCTCTTTTTGCTATTTAAAATTGGATTAATTGGCCCGCAAATATCAGCATGTACTAGCTGAAGAATACCAGATGCCCTCCATATGCTGACCTTTGGAAATGAATATCTTCGTTGTTTGCCCATTAAGCAATCTTCACAGACTTTAGAAGGAATGCTAAACTGTTGTGACATACCTTCTACCATCTTTTTCTGTTGAAGAACCTTGAGACCATTCCAGCTTAGGTGCCCATATTGACAATGCCAAAGATGAGACTGGTCTGTGATAAAGGAGACAAAACATCTTTGTTCCTTGGACTCATATTTAGCAATGAGAATGAACATTTTGTTATGTGACATGGCAGTTTCAATGATTAAACCCCTATTTGGATGAAAAATCTTATAGGTTTCGTGTTACATGAGAACTGCAAGACCTTTCTCTTGTAGCTGCCCAATGCTCAGTAGATTGTTCTTCAGGTCTGGCACATAAAACACCTCAGTAATCACGTGCATGATCCCATCTATCTCCATTCGAATACTGCCCTTTCCTTGTACTTGCAAGCTTGCATCATTTCCTAGTTTGACTGAATCCTTCATTAAAAACATCAAACAGGTCCTTTTTGCCACACATATGGTTGTTGCACCCTGAATCTAGGAACTATATGCACTCACTGCTAACTTATTTATCATCCACGTACGCCATGAGTAACATTTCTTCACTTGTCTCAGCAAAATACGCCTGCTTCTCCTTTTTAGTGCACTCCCATTAAAAATGGCCAAGTCCATGACAATTGTAACACTCAATCATGGATTTGTCAAAAACAGATTGGCCTCGTCCTCTTCCTCTTCCATGACTCCAATTTCATTCTCTTGGCAAAGCTGCATTTGTAACTTGCAGTGCTTGTTCATCCAAAGTATGCCTGCTCATTCGTTGTTCATGAACAAGCAAACTGCTTTGAAGCTCGTCGATGGACAGAACGTCAATATCATTTGACTCCTCAATTGAGCACACAACATAATCAAATTTTGGAGTCATGGACCTTAAGATCTTCTCAATGACTACCACATCATTCATATATTCTCCATGAATTCTCATCTTATTAATAATGGTGAGAGTTCGTGCAAAATAATCATTCACTGATTCTCCCATCTTCATGTGAAGCACCTCAAACTCTTTGCGAAGAGCTTGCAGCTGGGCACGTTTGACTCGGGCTGTGCCTTGATATTTCTGTTTCAAGGAGTCCCAAATATCTTTCAACGTGTCTTTCTTCAAAATTGTCTCCAATATTGATCGATCAATGGCTTGAAATAAGTAGTTCTTCACCTTCAGATCCTTTAGCCTATGATCTTCGATTGTCTTTCTCTGTTCCTCTGTAGGATCCATCCCTTCTGCTGCTACAGGGATCCCAGTCTCTACCAATCCCCAGTATTCATTGGATCGCAGGAAATTCTTCATGAGCATGCTCCAATGATCATAATGTCCATCAAACTTAGGAATGGCTGGCTACACAAAACTACTTTCACTCGCCATGAACTTCACTCACTGAACTGATGTTTTCTTAAAGACTTTTGATCAAACCCCGTGTTGAGGCTCTGATACCAAATGTTAGAATCAGAAAATCTATAATGAAAACAGAGTACAAGAGAGTTTGATGCACACTTGATTTGCAGAGAATACTACAATATAATTCAAAGATAACAATGGTCTTTTAAAGCCTTTACAAAATAACTGAATGAAACAAAACCACGACTTTACAGCACCTGTAATCGTAGGAGCTAACTAGATATTATTTTGAACGTGCAACAATACTTCCTTCATAACAGGAACAATTATGCAAGTGAAGCTAAAGACAAGGAAACTGAATTCAAAGAAATCCTAACAACTTTAACAATCCTCTTTTCATCAAACCAAGGATTTTAGTTTTTAATCTTGAGTTTTTTAGTTCAAAAAAGGTGAAAGTAGCAAGTAATTATCTCTCCTGTTACATTTGATTATGATTTTTTTATGGAATGATTCAAAAAAAGATATTAGGGTTTAGAAGGATTTGAAGTTTATATTGTTAAGATTAATTTATAATTATTAGGGGTTTAATGTTGAGTGATTGATTTTGAGTATGTTGTTAGAAATAAAGATTTGTGAGTTGATTTGGTTAAATTGATTTTTATGGATTAAGAAATTAATTTCAACCTTGCTGAAAAATCTGAACATAATGGTCTTGTGTATAAATAGAAAATTAATCACAAATAACTCTCGGCAGAGTTGGCAATATATCAAAATTCAACTATAAAACTATGTCTCGTATTGAAAATTAAAAATTCTTCTTCTCTTCCAATGTCTATATATGTGTATATATCCTTTGTTCCATATTAGAAAAGGAGAAACTCTTAAATATAGAATCCTAATTATCTGTTTTTTTTTTGTGGTTTTTCGAGTTTTAATGTAGAGAAAAAGTAGGCCAATTTTCTTAATTTTTCCACCAAGTTGTATGCTTGTAGAATTCTAAGAGGCAATTAATCAGCGGACAAGATCTGTCTAAAGAAAAAAAAAGTACAACTCTTGCAACCAATATCAGTGTTTTCTGCTGAAACGTATAATCTACAATTCAACAAGGAAATATGGTTTAATTTGTTAATAATTTGAAGCCTTTAATATTTTTTGTTGGCATGCTATTTTATATATTACTTAATGAAAGAAACCAAACCCTAAATCTCAAAAAAAAAAAACATCTAAAGTTGAACGAGGGTGTGCCTCATGCATCCAACACAATAACGTTGTGGACTCACTGTGCTCCTCTTACATGTATATCGTGGGCTGGCTGTAACTTCCATGTTTAGGCTTGGTTTTTGGGTGTTTCGGCCATTTCATTATTTTGTCCTGCAATTTTCGATGCATGCCTAGGGGTTTATTGGACTTGGCTTGCCTTATTTGCTCTCCGTTTGTTTTCTTTTCTCTTTTTTTGCTGTGTCATTTGGGGTTTTGTTAAGTTGGCTGGTCTATTTTAGAGTTTGTTCAGTAGAAATATTAAAATTTTGATTGTATTTTCTGATTCATCTTCAACCCGACTCGAATCGAATCAATTTCCAGATCATTGGTTTAACATGTCAACCCGGCCACGGTTAAAAAGAATGTCCGTGGCTTCTACAACCTAAATTTTGATTCCGGCTGTATTTTGTGCAAGTCTCAAACGCAATAAAGGAAGACGAGAAATGTAACATACAGTGCCTGTACAAAATACCTTACAAGAACTTGATGCCCAAACCCAAACCACAATCTCAAGAAAACTCTACACTGAGCTAAAGTTTATTCAGCTGTCAAGTTTATTCTACAGCAGCACATGTGAGAGCAATAGTTCTGCCCAGACATGGGAAATCATGCAACCAAGCCATTTTTTCAACAGAACTCAGCGAAAAGCATGATTATAGTCATGGTAGTGGAAGTTCTTGAAGATGAAGCGAGCCAACCATCTTGAACCAGCGAAGCATACTACTGCCATTACTACCATTGTATTGGCATTCTGCTTGGTTGCCGCAGCAACCCCAATGAAAGCAAGTGAAGCAACCTGCAGAATCACCTCTAGTGCATTCAGACCCTTGTATGCAGCATTGCAACTGCGACAGTTTACCACATGGGACCGGTACCTGAAAAACC
>Ga0307515_10025164_pt1 | contig 10316 bp, 5 predicted proteins | sample 17_EM_MG_FD_194513 | JGI IMG/M metagenome (GOLD analysis project Ga0307515, IMG submission 194513) | Populus trichocarpa ectomycorrhiza microbial communities from riparian zone in the Pacific Northwest, United States - 17_EM | ecosystem: Host-associated > Plants > Roots > Unclassified | place...
GCAGAAAATTGAAGTAGATCAAAGCATTCAAAAGGGGAGTGTGAATATAAATTGCATAATATTCAACTTTGCAATCATCATGTTCACAAGGTCATCAGTTTAGCTTCGTACCCCTCCAGCCTCAAAGGAAATTGTTCCATTCTGACAGCGATGGAACCATAATTGCTAGTTATTCAACCAAACATTTATTGTCCCAAAGTAGATAAATAGATAGTATGTGATTTCATATGATGTACTTTCTTTTAGAGACTTCTGGTCATTTGGACAGCTTCAGTTCACCTGCATATAGATTGTTTGGTTCAATTCCCTCTCCACCCCTAATAATCTTACATCAAAAGCCCTTACTTCTCTGAAACAAGAGAAATTACAATCACTCCTATGCATCAAACTAAAGATCCAATAATCTTCAAAGTTTTAGAAACCTGGTATGATTCAGAGATAGTAAGTACATCAACTGTATCGACATGTGAAAATTCTCTAAAATTTTAAAATCATCATTGTACCAGACTGGCTTCAATGAACCTTAAATATGGACAAAAAAGTAATGTTTGGATCCTCTCGTGTTCCCAAGGGAATACAACCAATCATGTTCCAAATGTCACCATTAATTTTGAATTTAATGATCTAGATTTGGTGAAGCAAAAAAAACAATAATCATTTTAACATGCATTAAAATAATGCCCATTCATTTTGAATTTAATAGTTTAGATCTCACGAACATGACAAAACATGATGCAAAAGAACACGAGAGGATATCAATCCAAAAAATCAACTCATTATTATTTCAATGGAATACAAAAAAATTCCAAAACTATACCTTCTTATTCACAAGGAAAGTTCCCTTGACAGCTGTACCATTATTGAAGAGACGAAACTGGATCAGCAAAGGCTTGAAAAAAGAAATGAAAAGATAATTGATTCCAAGTCCTCAAATAAACAATAGAATTTTAAAACCAGAGAAACTAGCAATGACTGAGATGCACATACTGGATCCCCATGGAGACATTCTGGATTTTGCTCCATGACTTCATTATGAACACGTAATCTCTAGCAGTGAAGGGAAAAAAAACAAATGAGCCAAAACATGAAAAGTTCTGTTTATCCAAAAACAAAAAACATCAACATATGGATGGAAGAAAGCAGCAAAGAGGTAAAACATTGCCTCCATAAATTATATACTCACAAAAGAATCAGTATCAGTTCTAGGGAAAGTAAAAAAAAAAACAGATGGGATAAATCACAAGTAAACATAATGCTATAAATCTGAGGAATGAGATCGAGCATACACATCATAAAAGGAAAATAGTGAACAAACATGTTATCATCTAAATTATTTAACCAACCCCCCTCTAGTGAGCTCCTACATGGTAGAAGCAATGAGATAGTTTTTATTCTCAGTTATTCAGCGATTACTAATAATAATGTGAAAGTTCCACTGGTTAGCCTTGTGTTGGAAGAACTATTCTTTGACAATGCCATGGATACCAGTGCGTGCATGCAACAAAAGGGTCAGGAAAAGGAAATTTTCAATGACTGGAAACAAGCTTCAATGAAAAATAGTTTGTGTAAAACATAAAGAGAAGATACTCATTTATTTTGACTCACCCATTTTCTTTCTATTTCTTTTCCTAGAGTTAGAATTTTGATTATCAATGGATCATTGTCAAACTTAAAGTGGGTGGTTACCACACACAAAACAAAACATTAAATTATAAAAGCTAAAGTATGATCATCAAACTTCTATGTTCATATTAATTTAGAGAAAATGATACTTGTCCTTCTTTAAATAGAATTTACTTAACATATTGCACAATGAAATCAAACTATTAACCACAAACCTCAATATTGGAAGCTTGGAGGCAAGTTCCTTTGACTTGATTCTTTGGGCATTTCAAAGCCAAATCATGCGATATAAACCCAGTTCCATCTGTATGTATAAGAGGTTTCCCATCTGTACCGTAAACAGCATTACCATCTTTATCCTGCAACAACAAAAACATAAAAAAGAACAGCAAATTGAATAGACAAACAGGCAATAATCTGTGTATGTCCACACATACCTAGCGAATAACAAGCCATGTTTTGAAAAAAAAGAAAACAAATCAACATATAAATCGCACCCGGCATGGTTCATCAGCTATTGGCTTGATATCTACAAAGGATAAATCAACTTCCAGATTCATGGTCTTTGACAAAATCAGCGAAAACCTGAGTCTCTTCAAACAATGTTAATCTCAAATTGCTAACAGAGCATGTTTTAAACATGGTTCTCAAATATGGGGGAGGGGAGATCATAGTGTCACCAACCTAGCCATGTAGTTGGACAAACTGGACAAATTGTCCACATGCATAAAAACAGATCTAGCTTGACGGATTGTTTTCCCGCACAAAATATTATCTTGATTATCAACCGATGCAACAGACTCCATGCAGACGAAAAAACACTTGACAGGAGAAGTGGTCGGGTCTTTCTTTTTTTCTTCTTTGCCTCCATCTTTAAACACTGGTCAACAACGGTCAACAACCAATGTCAGTTAAACGAAATGATTATCCTAGAAGGATTCAAAAACTAACAAAAGATGTTCAGAAGACCATGTACGCCACAATATCACCTGCCACTGTGCCGTGACACATATAAGTGACAGTTTTTGCCCAAATATCTACTTTTAGAAGTGAAACTATGATACAAATGGTCGGAATACTTAATTTCATTACAAAACAAGTGAAACTAACCAATTTTGCAATGGATCTGAGAGCATGGATCGAAAACAATCTTTTTTTCTTAAAGATGAGTTTGTATAAGACTCCATTAGCTATCTATTACAAAGGCCCAATGACAAACAGTTCTTGAAATGCATGGTACAGATCATACTGAGATGATGAGCTAATGCCTTATCATTGAAGGACAGAAACAAGAAAGGAAAAATATTTGACTTGCACTGGTATCTCGTTACACCGAAAGGACTTGGAACATAACAACATAGGAAAGTAAAAGTTCGTTTATAGAGATTTTGACAATTATCTATTTAAATGCATTGTACAAAGTTAACTCTCCTGCACAAAGGAACAAACATCCTACGACAGTCATCTTAAACTTATGCTTATAAGTGTATAATGTATGTTATTAATATAGAATGCACAGTGTCTCAAAAAGGGTCATCCAAAAGTCAATATTCATCAAACAAGAAGAGCAATCTATAGACTAACCAAAAAAGCGGTAACAACGCAAACCAACATGAATCCCTTCTCTAAGAACCTTGTTGTACTTGGCAAAATAATTATCCAGAGAACTGCTCACTGAATATCTCTCATCTTTCACCTCCTCAAACTTTACCATTAAGATATTGTCATCTCCCAAGGTCCTTTGCAGGACATTTCTCTGCTTGGAGAGGTAAGGTCCCTGAAATAATTTTAATGAATATGACAATGCTAACCCAAAAATTGTGTCTTCTTTCAGTAAAAACACATCAATAGTTTCTCTCAGTAATCAATAAGCAACAGTAGGATATCACAATAAATAACATAATTGTTTCCGAACCCTTGGAAAGGAGCATTTCATGTTATCAACATCTGGAATAAAAGAACTGATACAGGTCTAACTACGAGCGAATTTCATACAATTGATAACACAAATTAACCATGATAATACAAGCATAAAGTTGAATGGGAAAAAAGCATCCAAATTCAAAATTTCCAGAATAGAAAATATTTGATCATGAATCACCAGCATGTTTTTTTTCTTTTTTTCTTTTTTCTTTTTTCTTTTTTTTCAGGAGAGTAAAACAATTGATGGTTCTCTTTATCATGTATGCATAAGCATGTGCATGTGATTAAGGAGAAATTCAAACCTTGAACCTATAACTTCCATCCGGATCAACATGACAATGATAGATGTGTGCTTTCCCAGAATCCCAATCAAGATACTGCAGTATAGCAACAAATAATAATAATAATAATAATAAAAACAGTGGATTATAATCAGTTACAATTCTAGATAAGCAATTTACACGTACACATTCACTATATACCCGCGACTCCAGCACGCAAATCATTCAAATTTCAAAATTAAACAAATTAAAGAGCATAAAACCCAGATAGTTTTATGACATATTTACCTTGACACGATCTTCTTCCTTTATATAATCTCTCCTACATCCAAAAGCGTCCCAAATTTTTGACTCAAATGTTTCCATTGGCAAATCCTTATACCCCCTAATTTGATCAGCGGATACCACCTCTTCCAAATTCTTTCTGTAGATATTTTGAGAATAAATTAAGCCTTATCAACCAAGCAGCTAGCAAAACACAAGAAACCACAAAGCAAAGAAAAGCTTACCCTCCAAGGTAATTTAAGATAAGAAAGGCTTTTCTAAACTCAAGCTCTCCCAAAGCCACCAAATGTTGACTGGTTGTAGACTCACTTCCTCTCTGTCTCTGTGAATCCATGGTTGATGAACCTTCAAGCTTCAATGGAGTTGGAGATTGAGCACCAGAATCACCTATATTATTGCCCCCACAGAAGGAAAAACAAAAACATCAACCCAGAACCTGAATTGCATCTTTGACCTTCACAGACAGCAAAGTTTTCTAAACAGTGATGATTACCATTTCGAAATGAAAAAAAAAAAAGTACATTACTTTGAGAATTCATCAGTAAACGGGTGTTTGTACGATTCTGGGGTTGTTGAGGAGATGGGGAGAGGGAGGAGTGCATGTGGGGGGAAGAAGAAGAAGCATTGATATTAGGAGAGCACTGTTTGGCCAAGTGCAGAACGAAACCGTCAAAACTTTTTCTAATCTCTTGACCAGAAATTCTCCTGAGAATATTTAAAGCAACTTCTTCCCCTAACGAAGCCAGTGTCGACCTCGTATTGGTTTCTAGCGGCCTTCGATCCTTCTCCCTACAGATTTTGGTTATCAGTTCCTCCACTGCACAAGGCAATGGCACTATTTTATCATTATTTATCTCTGCCATTGGATTGTTCTCTACTGATCTACTGAAGAAGGGCAGTGGCAGTGCAAAATGCTATTTGAAATTTTGAGTGAGAGTTGCTGGATTTTATACTTGGTAAGTGAGCATCTTAGATTTTTGTCTTTTATGGTAGGAAGCGGGACTGCGTATTTATATATTCTGAGATAGAAATAGAAGGTTGTATTTGGAATTCCAGTTGTGGGACATGGATTCTTCATGGTGAAGTTCGACCAGGAGAGTGACAGATTGAAAATCATCTACGATGCCTGCCTGCATATTCTATGGATCAGAACTACTGTATATATTAACAAAGTAAGTGACGTGAAAGTTCATCTAGAGTAGTTGAGGGTTACAGCATACCAAGGTTCGATCATAGGATATCAACAAATTTCTTGTGTAACAGACGAGACTATTTTACATTGTTGGAAATTCAAGCTGATAAAAATGTGGTGTTGGTCTTTTAGGATTAAAACTCAAAACAGAAATATTAAAACAAGAAATTTCTTATGAAGATAGAAGTTGGAACACAAGAGGATACGTTTAAGGCCTAACCAATCAAGTTTCTTATTCTGAAAAATGAAGCTTTCTTTCTTCTACGTACCATTGTATAAACATGCATACATTGAAAAAAAAAAAAAAAAAAAGAGAGTAATATTTTATGTTTTTGTCCAACAATAAAACAAATCGTTTGATTAGCCGAATTCACTATTGGTTTTTTCATTAAACTCCACAGATAACTATGCTATTAGAAACTAATTTAATGTGTGTTTGCTATTATGATGCAGAGCTATTTCTAAAGTGTTTTTTAAATTAAAATTTATAAAAGTAAGTGTTTTAATTTTTAATATAACATATTAAAATAATCCATTTTAAACAAAAAAAAATTAAAAAGTAAGTTGTAACTAAAATCAAACATTCATTTACTGATTAGTAGGTATTTACTTTTGGATGAATGGATTGGAACTCTATACTAGTATGTTATTTTTTTTTCTGATTCTCTTACAACTTCCAACTATACTAGTAACAGTTTACTATCTCATCCATCAAACTTTCCTATCTTTTGCTAGAACCTACACCCTAGTACTTATTGTTTAAGTTAGTAGACTTTTTTTGTTTTTTGATAATTGTACTTTCTTTCAAAAAAGGTTTCTTTTTATTATTCTTTTTCTTGAAGCTATAAGAAGTATCTTTTAAGAAATTGACAAAAGAAACTCTTTTCATCTTTTTCTTCCATTTTCTTTTTCAAATACTTTTTTTTTCAGATTATTTGCTCTTTTTTTATTAAACAGTTAAAAACTTATAATATATTCGGTAGTGCAATACATATATTTTTTTAAAGTGATTTTTATTTGAAAATATATTAAAATAATGTTTTTTATATTTTTTATTGTTAACATTAGCATATATTAAAACCATAAAAGGGCACTAAAGAAACATTAATTTAATGTTTTTTAGCCAAATGCAATTTCAAACGCAAAAATAAACAATGTCATCATAACTATAGTTATTACTTTAGATTAATATGTTTGAAGGATCGAGTTATAGGTTAGGGTTGAGCCAATTCAATTTTGATTTTGAATTTAAAAAAAAAAACATTTTCTTTTCAAATAAAAAAGCATTTTTTTATTTTTAAAATATTAAAATAATCCAAAATTTTTTACAAAAAATAATTTAATTTTTTTAAAAAAATTAAAAAAGTAAGTTATAACCAACATCAAACACTCATTTACTAACACTTGCAAGTTGCAACAGCTTACTGTCTTATCCATCAAACTTTCATGTCTTTTTCTAGAACCTACACCATACTTCTTCTTGCTTAAGTTAGTAGATTTCTTATGTTCTTTGATAATTGTGCTCTTTTTTTTTTAAGAAAGGCTTTTTTTTATGTTTTTTTCTTGAAGTTATGAAAAGTATCGTTTAAGAAGTTAACAAAAGAAACTCTTTTTATCTTTTTCTTCAATTTTCTTTTCCAATGAATTTTTTTTTCAAATTATTTGCTTTTTTATTCAACAATTAAAAACATATAATATGTTTCGTAGTGTAGTGTACAATACTTTTTAAAAGTGATTTTCATTTAAAAATATATTAAAATAATTTTTTATATTTTTTATTTTTAATATCAGCATATATTAAAACCATAAAAAGACACTAAAGAAACATTAATTTAATATTTTTTTCAAGCCAAACGCACCTAAATGCAATTTCAAACGCAAAAAAAAAAACAGTGTCATATTAACTATAATTATTACTTGAGATTGATATATTTGAAGGATCAGGTTATAGGTTGGGGTTGAGCCAATTCAATTTAAATTTTGAATTAAAAAAACAAAATTTTTCCAAATGAAAAAACATTTTTTTATTTTTAACATATTAAAATAATCCATTTTAAAAAAAAAATTTAATGTTTTTTAAAAAAAATTAAAAAAGTAAGTTGTAACCAAAATCAAACACACATTTTCTTAACTAGTAGGTGTGTACTTTTGAATGAATAGATTAAGACTCTACACTAGTATGTTATTTTTCTTTTTCTAATTCTCTTTCAAATTTCAACTGACACTTGCAATAACTTATGACATGTCCATCAAATTTTCATGTCTTTGCCTACAGCCTACTACTTCCTGCTTAAGTTAGTACACTTCTTATGTTATTTGGCAATTGTGTTTTCTTTTAAGAAAGGTTTCTTTTTTTTTTCCTAGAAGTTATAAGAAGTTTACAAAAGAAACTCTTTTCATCTTTCTTTTCATTTTTTTCTTCCATGTTCTTTTCCAAACATTTTTTTTCAAATTATTTGCTTTTATTATTAAACAATTTAAAACTTATAATATGTTCGGAAGTGTAGTGTATAGTACTTTTTAAAAGTGATTTTTATTTAAAAATATATTAAAATAATTTTTTTATATTTTTTTTAATATCAGCATTTTTTAAGCCAATTCAATTTAGATTTAGATTTTAAAAAAAACTATTTTTTTTTCAATTGAAAAGGCATTTTTTTATTTTTAATATAACATATTAAAATAATCCAATTTGTTCTTAAAACATAATGTAAAGTTTTTTAAAACAATTAAAAAAGTAAGATATAACCAAAATCAAACACTTATGTACTGATTAGTAGGTGATTACTTTTAGATGAATGGATTGAGACTCTACACGAGTATGCTACTTTTCTTTTTTCTGATTCTCTTTCAACTTTCAATTGACACTTGCAACAGCTTATTGTCTCGTCCATCAAACTTTCCCATCTTTTCCTAGAACCTACATCCTACTACTTCTTGCTTAAGTTAGTAGACTTCTTATGTTCTTTGATGACTCGGCTTTCTTTTAACAAATATTTATTTTTATTGTTTTTTTAAGCTATAAGAAGTATTTTTTAAGAAGTTGACAAAAGAAACTCTTTTTATCTTTTTCTTCAATTTTCTTTTCCAATAACTTTTTTTTTAGATTATTTTCTTTTATTATTAAACAATTAAAAACTTATAAAATGTTTGGCAGTGTAGTGCATAATTCTTTTTAAAAGTGATTTTCATTTAAAAATACATTAAAATAATTTTTTTATATTTTTTTATTTTTAATATCAGCATATATTCAAACCATAAAAAAAGCACTAAAGTTCAAGCCAAACGTAGCTAAATACAATTTCAAATGCAGAAATAAATGGTGTCATCTTAACTATAATTATTACTTGAGATTGATATGTTCGAAAAATTGAGTTATAGGTTAGGGTTGAGCCAATTCAATTTAGATTTTGATTTTAAAAAAACATTTTATTTTCAAATGAAAAGACATTTTTTTATTTTTAATATAACATATTAAAATAATCCAATTTTTTTCTCAAACAATAATTTAATGCTTTTAAAAACAATTAAAAAAGTAAGTTGTAAACAAAATCAAACACTTATTTACTAACTAGTAGGTGATTACTTTTGGAAGAATGGATTGCAACTCTATACCAATATGTTACTTCTTTTTTTTTTTTTCTAATTCTTTTTCAACTTTCAACTGACACTTGCAACAGTTTACTATCCCGTCCATCAAACTTTGCTATCTTTTTCTAGAACCTACACCCTTCTACTTCTTGCTTAAGTTAGTACACTTCTTATGTTCTTTGATGATTGGGCTTTCTTTTAACAAAGGTTTCTTTTTATTATTATTTTTTTAAGCTATAAGAAGTATCTTTTAAGAAGTTGACAAAAGAAACTTTTTTTTATCTTTTTCTTCAATTTTCTTTTCTAGTGATTTTTTTTCTAGATTATTTTCTTTTTTTATTAAACAATTAAAAACTTATAATATGTTCGGTAGTGTAGTGTATAATACTTTTTAAAAGTGATTTTCATTTTAAAATATATTAAAATAATGTTTATATTTTTTTATTTTTAATATCAGCATATATTCAAACCATAAAAAAGCACTAAAAAAACATTAATTTAATGTTTTTTTCAAGCCAAACGCACCTAAATGCAATTTGAAACACAAAAACAAACGGTGTCATCTTAACTATAATTATTACTTGAGATTAATATGTTTGAAGGATCAGTTATAGGTTGGGGTTGAACCAATTCAATTTAGATTTTGAATTAAAAAAATATGTTTTTTTTCAAATAAAAAAATATTTTTTTATTTTTAACATATTAAAATAATCCAATTTTTTTTAAAAAAAATAATTTAATTTTTTTAAAAAAATTGAAAAAATAAGTTGTAACCAAAATTAAACATTCATTTACTGACTGGTAGGTGATTACTTCTAGATGAATGGATTGTTACTCTACACTAGTATGCTATTTTTTTTTTTCTGATTCTCTTTCAAGTTTCAACTGACACTTGCAACAACTTACTTTCCTGTTCATCAAACTTTCCTATCTTTTCCTACAACCTACATGTAACAACCTTAATCTCGTAAACTCAAAAAAAATAAGGGTGTTACACTACATCCTATTACTTCTTGCTTAAGTTAGTCGACTTTTTATGTTTTTTGATGATTAAGCTTTCTTTTAACAAAGGTTTCTTTTTATTATTATTATTATTATTATTTTTAAGCTATAAGAAGTATATTTTAAGAAGTTGATAAAAGAAACTCTTTTTATCTTTTTCTTCAATTTTCTTTTCCAATGACTTTTTTTCCAGATTATTTGCTTTTTTATTGAACAATTGTAATGTAGTGCATAATACTTTTTGAAAGTGATTTTCATTTAAAAATATATTAAAATAATTATATATATATATATATATATTATTTTTAATATCAATATATATTCAAACCATAAAAAACACACTAAAAAAATATTAATTTAATGTATTTTCACATCAAACACATCAAAATAATACAATTTCAAACGCAAAACAAATGGTA
>Ga0307515_10025167_pt1 | contig 10315 bp, 7 predicted proteins | sample 17_EM_MG_FD_194513 | JGI IMG/M metagenome (GOLD analysis project Ga0307515, IMG submission 194513) | Populus trichocarpa ectomycorrhiza microbial communities from riparian zone in the Pacific Northwest, United States - 17_EM | ecosystem: Host-associated > Plants > Roots > Unclassified | place...
GTATCCTGACATAATGTGTTATTGTTGTCTTCAGGTATGGTTATTTGACTAACACGAAGGTGAAATTCATCTTGGTCACTTTGGATTTAGATGTCAGGGATGCAGATGTAAGAAATGTGAGGATCACTTACTAGCTTCTGGTATTATTGGCTTAATTACTTATGGGACACGGATCAAAATTCACTTCACCTCACTTCGCTTTTTGTTAGTTAGAAGCTTAGATATGGCATTGCTAAGGTGTGCTAATGCGTCGTGTATCAAGATCTACGAAATATTTAGGTGTCATTCTCCTAGTTGTAGTGCAACATTGTATGCACAGAAGTAAATGCCATTTCAAATCTGCTTACGTAAATAAGTTCAAGTGAACTTTTCTACCCATGTCTGGTGTGGTGATGGTTGTTTAGTCTTATTTAATATATTGACACATAGAGATCTCATAGCTTGTCTATGCAAGGGTGTACAACTAGTCTTTTTTTCCCCTGATCTGTCTGAACTGGAGTAACTATATGCCCATAGTATATATCAGATATTGGAAGTGATGTGATGGAGGGCGGTTCTAATAATCTGACTAGAAAGGCTGAAGCAGTTGGAGGTGGTGAGGTGTTGAGTACCAAGTTTCTATCGTAATGCACTTTACACAGAATGTTTTTTTTGTCTGGCATCTCGTCTGGGCTTTAAGTAATATATTGGTCTGTCCAGCCATTGCATGTATAGGAGCACCACAGTGGCAAAGCGAGTGTATTTATCTTGTGTGAAATAGATACTTATATAAGGACAATAAGATGCTCAACTTACTCAAACGAGTCTATGGAGAGCCAATGACCTTCCAGCCTACCAGTATAGGTGTTTCAGCAATCCACCTTACTAGAGATTTCAGTGTCCATATGGCTTTCACCTTGTCGCTAATTCATTATCTAATAATAGCTCAAGTGCATGACTACTTGATCATGTAAATTGCCTGATCTGAGTTTTGCCTCATTGTTTCTGCTTTAATCTTTTTGGGATTTTTGTAGTTCTTTCAGAAGTTCCATGCTGCCTTTGTGGGTGCAGTTTCAAATCCCTTTTACGTGCCAGGTAAAAAGATCACATCCAGAACTTTTGCAGAAAGAGTAAGCTATATCGTCAAGTCATTTGGTTTGAGCTCAGCAGTCTAATCTCAGTCATTGCATTTCTAAAGCTGTTGGATTGCTTCAAGCAACCATTTTTCTCTGCCTCTGGCTAGGAAGTGAACAAATACTGTACGAAATTGGAGTCTGAGTAGTAGCTCAAAAACAAGGTGTTTTTACCTCTAATTAGAGATGGTTCTTTTATTTTTGGTGCATATTATTCCTCAATGCATCCACTTCAATCGCAAATGTAACTCCGCCCATTATCTTTCCCTTTGATATTCTAGATGTGGGCTATATTTGATCCAAAATAATATGCAATAAAGTTAAACGATTAATTAACTAGCTCCCATTAATCGCTTACGTCCATTAGTTTGCCAAGCAGACACGGTACAGTTGCTGCCGTGCAGGACAATTGGAAAGCATTTCTCACTCTACTTTCAATTTTGCTTTTATGTTTCAAGTCATACTTTCATTGATAAGCTTTTCATTCGGAACCCAGAAGCACTCGTAGAAAATTTATTCGTCCCTATAAAACAGAATGGCTTGAAAGCTTTGTGAGGCTCATACAAACCCAAAATAAATCGTACTTTCATTGATAAGCTGCTAATGTGTTTTCTGTACCTGAGAAGGCATTGCGAGAATGGATCTGTTGATAGACCACATGTAAGAGCAGGATAGGAACTTGGTGCTATGGTTCCCAATACTTCCATATGGAAACCGTTTCCGCTCAAAACATTCTGCGACAAGTCAATTCTTTGTGGCATTAGGGTATTACATGACAGCCACGGCCTTTGACAGGTGCTTGATATACATAAGAAAAACATTAACGTGCAGTAAATAGCGAAACTATAAAATCTGTTATTTATGTGTCACCACGCCTTCCCCAGATTTAATGGAGACCCTCAATTTTTTTTCACGACGCCGTCAAGAAAATGGTATCTCGCAATCCTATGATAGATGTGCATATGATGCCACGATAAAAATCCTATAGTTGCAAATTCTGTGGTCAAGAAAAACAGCCAGCCACAATAAGATTGTGATAGCGATAACAGTTTAAAATATTTTTTATTTAAAAATACATCAAAAAAAATTTAATTAAAAAAATTATTTTTAACATCAGCACAACAAAACAATCTAAAAATATAATTTTTTTATTTTAAACAAAAAAAAATTCAATTTTAAAAATACACATTCCCAAACACTAACATACCGAGCAAATTAATATTAGATATTACCTTATTATCTAATGTATCCATTTCTTATGAATTTAAGTCACTAGGCACACTCTGGGCACGGGTGCATCAATTTGACAATAATGCAGTAAAATCAAATGACAGCAATGAGAGAATAAATTCTGGGGAAGGAAAAGAGCAACCCACCATACAATTCAATATAGTTTAAAAGTGGTTGCTCGACTATGAGAAAGAATCCTAAATCACAAAAAAAAAAATTACCGAGACAGAGACTCAAAAAGGTCTAGATTCCTGCCATGGAGTTCAGATTATAAAGGCAAAGAGCTGGAGGAGAGAGTTCCATGATGAACTGACAGGCACCTTCACAGATACTAAATCAAAACTCATCATCGTCCTCCTCAGCTATGTGCTTCGCAAGCTCTTGCTCTTGTTGTTGCCTCTCTCTCCTTTTCTCAGCACTTTCTTTCTCCTTGTGGGAATTCGGTGGAAACCTAAGGGCACGTACTGCCTCATTATGCATGTTAAGGCAGAAGGCAATCCTAGAGTTAAATGCAATTTGAGGTTCATTTGTGGAATATATGTCCCCTGTTTCCTTAGATACCATCCATCCATTGGCATGATCCAATGTAGCATCAATAGCACCATCTCGTATTGCCTTGGCCACGATGCTCTCAGCCTCTGCAACAGGATTTGCAGAGTCCAACCTCAACTTCTTGGCTACATCAGCCAGTGAAATACGAGAATAAGAGATACTGATGTTGCGAAGTCCAGTCCTTATAACATTGTGCCGCAGTCTAACAATTAAGTTGAGGGTCCTGTCTGCGTTAAAAGTGGATGAGAACTTCTCAGCGATGGACTTAAAGAGCTCCAAGTCCCCTATTCGCACAGCCTGAAAACAACAAATATTGCCTCCATTAAATCCAGCAATAAAACCTCAAGCACCTTGCCTTGACATGCCAGAGGCATCTTCCTCGGAAAAATTAAATCAAACTCAATATTTGTAAAGCCTAGATGGATGTCCATTTTCAGTAAACAAATCAAGAGACTCAAGTTTCAAAGACCTAGACTTACATTTGTGAGCTCAAAGTATGGCCTCAAAGCATTTTCCATGCCTTTCTGCATAAAAACAGTCCTCTCAGGGATTTCTCCTAGCAGCAATCTGACAATAACTGCCCACTTGTTGCATAGAACTCGAAAACCAAGGGCTGCGGCAGGGGCTTTACGTGCAGCTTGAAGGAGAGACTCTTTTGCATCAGTATACTCCAACTGAATTGTCCTAATCTTTCCCAAGTAGAAGAGATACCGACAGAACTGCAAGATAAAATAGAACCAATGGTTTTTTAAATGACAACCATAAATCAACTTTGTTTATATATTGAATATTGCTTGAAAATCACATTGTTTATTTTCACATCAATGAAATTCCATTACAAACAATCCCATAAGATTCAATGTTTCATCAATTTGGCATATAAGACAAGCAAGAACGATATGTGTTTCATAAAACAACTATACTTAAATTCCTAAAATCAAGACCAACAAAGCATTGTTTAAAAAGCACATGCTAGCCTGGATTTTTTTTTTGAAGGGCAGCAGGTCCAGGAGGAGAATGCAAACCATTAGAAACCAATCTTATATCTCATGTTATGTTTATGTTCCAACAAGATTCTTCCATCAAAATCAACTATACTGTAGGCTTTAATTATTCAACATATAAGGATAACTGTCACTGAGTCCAGTGCGTGTTACCTGCTGATTTGAATGAGCCTCAAATCGCGGGGCCTTTGACCTCAACTTCTCTGCCTGATCATATAAATTGTAATGGAGGTAATTTCGGAGCAGTAGGTTGAGAAGCGTTTCCTGCATCACAACATCATTCAAGTATAAGAACTCAGCAAAGCACCCACAATGTGTCCCTCATCACTGGAAAAATTACCTGGCCCAGCTCATCATGGCGCAATGTTGCAACCCGGTGAAGAGCAAGGAGGTTACTGTTAGTGAAAAAAAAAACTCAAGTTAGTTAACAAATGAGGTTGCTAATAACGGATTAAACTATAACAGAATCAAGACCTGCTATAGTTTTGTGAGTGCATCAACCAACGCAGATGAGACACGAAGACATCAAGGAGATAAACAACCAGACCCATGTACATGCCGTCATGCACCCAAAATCATGTTTTAACTGATGTGGTCATGCATTCAATAAAATAGAAAATTTACCCTCTGATTTCAGCAAGATCACCAGTGAGTTCATAGCTAAGTGAGTAGTAAGAATACAGCCTTGATGCCAGAACATCAACAGTCCTCCTATTTAGATTCTTCAAGCGAGCAATGCTAGCTGATGAACAAGTTTTAGCCTGCGATATAGCAGCACAATTTTGTTGAGAACTTGATGTAGTTATTTCACTGGAAGAAAAAAGAAAAAAGAACGTACAACCGTTCTGTAATTATATGCTGCTTCACCTCATTATATTTCTTCTGATCAATCAGAAATATCAACACCAACAGGTAGCAATATATCTCCAGTTCCGGTAAGGGATATTTTGCAGGAGCTTGAGTCACAGATGTCACAGAATCAACCTCCATTTCATGCGCATCTTCCTGTCCACAAATATTAAGCAATCAAACTTCCAACATCGTTCAAATTCAATTGCATGCAACATCACCAAAGCGAATTCACCTGACAACACTATCCAAGTATCAAACTTTACTTCACTGCCTAAACACCAACGAAAGACTCACACATGAGCACTACAAAAACATAACAACGATAACTGAAAACAGACAACACTCCAAAAAAACTATAAAGGCCTGCCTTTGACCATCACCAAACAGATTAAGCTTTCACATTGAGTGATTAACTGCCCATCCATTAACCAATACCCTTCATTCGATTTATTCACTAAAATTAACCACCATAGTCACGATTCAACCTCCCCCAGCATCAAAAAAAGAAAATCCTCTTCACAGAACTATCAAAGTACCAGACTTTTCTTCACTGCCTAAACACCCACTAGTCTTTCACATTTAATCTCTACAAAAAGAACTAAAAACAGACCAAACACTTCAAAAGCATAAATAATCAATCAATGAAAAATCCTATTTTTCCCCTTCAAATGATCCAATAATCAAAACCCTTCATTATTCTTCCATTCCCATTCACCAAAACTAATTAAATCAACAATAAAAAAAACTAGAATTACACGATCTACTAAAAAACCTCAATAAATTACCTTAGGAAGATAGGAAATTAACCGATTAAACGGCTCGGATCCCGCCGAAAGAGCAAAATTAAGAAAAGCAGAGAGCACAGAAGCTTTCAACTTTCTCCTCAGAGTCATAGTTAGTCTCACAGCTCTCACAATCCTCCTCGCTTCCTTCGCATACGCTCCAGTCTCAATTAACGACGCAATCTCCTTCAAATCTAAACAGTCAACCAATCACAAAAAGATTAAGACTTTACAGATAAATAACCGAAAACCTGATTATGTTTACAGAAATACGTATAAAAATACGTACGGTGGAGAGTGGAAGGAGAGGATGATGTGGTGGAATTAGAGGGTTGCTGCTGCAGCTCTTTCATCTCGACGTCTTGAGTCATGATTAAAGAGAGAGGATGGGAGAGAAATTAGGGTTTCTGAAAGAGATTTTGATTTGGGAGAAATTGGAGATGGAGAGAGGTTGGTGTTTAAACCTAGTTTTCTTTCAGTACAAGTCTAACAAAGTGGAGTGAAGAGAGAGGAGGAAAATATTCTTCGCTGAAACGGTGTCGCTTTGAATTCTGATAAAAAGAGTTAAAAATCCGACGTTGACCCTGAAACAGAACTGGGGCACGTTTTTGCACTCACGGTACTTTTCCCTTTCCAGCCCCGTCCTCAGCCCACCCGGATATATATTTTTTTTAATGAATAATAGGTAGTTGAATAAATAACTCTAGAGGGGTTTTTTTTAATATTTATATTATTAAATTAAATCTTGTTTTATACCATAGTTCTTATTATATGCACATATAAATATTAAATTATTGGCATAATAAAAATATGAAACCAATTACAAAACCAACAAAGACTTGGATTAAATTAATTACAAATATACAACACGATTAGTTAAAACAAGAGTAAATTATAAATTATATCCTTCTGATTTTGTAAGATGAGATAAATAGTCATTTTAGTTTCAAAAGTAATTAATTATTTTTTTCTTATCAGTTTGAATTATGCTTAATTTAATTTTTTTATTTTATTTTAAAACATATTATATCCTTCTGATTTTGTAAGATGAGATAAATAGTCATTTTAGTTTAAAAAGTAATTAATTATTTTTTTCTTATCAGTTTTAGTTATGCTTAATTTAATTTATTTTTTTCTTATCAGTTTTAGTTATGCTTAATTTAATTTATTTTTTTATTTTAAAACATATCTTATTTTCCCATCAATCTTTTATATTATTATTTTTAAAATAAAATAAATTGAAAAGGACATGAAATGGGAGAAAAATGATAAAATTCACAAATAGATTTAAAATATAAATATTAATTAATTATTTTTTAAACTAAAATACTATTTATCTCTAAAAACATGAAATTATACAAGAACACTTGTATAAATATTTGATTTTATTAAAATATATAATTGGGTACAATCTCTATTTAAAATATTCTTATAAAAAGAATAAATAACCATTTTATTCTTTTTTTGGATTTAATTTATGGTGGCTTGATTTATTTGTGAAATCAAGTCAAGATTTATGCTTTGTAAGAACGTGATGTTTGGCTTGTATTGTGAAGTAAGATTCGGTGATTTGATACTTTTAAAAGTGTTGCTACTCATTTTTTACTCCACAAAAAAATCAAGAAAAAAAAGGGAAAAAAAAAAATCTAAAATACAAGATGATATACATGAAGAAAGCCTATAAAATTGTCCAAGTTGTGGTGAATGACTAAATGACAAGTGAAAAAGTTAAAGGACCAAAATTTATAAAAATTAACAAAATTGGCAACCCAATTCTATTGACAAAGGACTCTATTGGTGAAAATATTTTTTATTTGGGGTAAAAAAATATAAATTTGGATAGGTAAGGACTTTATGAGAATTTTGGAAGGCTTGATTAATTTTATTCATGAATTAATTGTAAGAAAAAATAATTTTTAAAGTCAATTTAGGTTTTAATTAGAAAAAATTAAAGTATAGGGGTCAAATTATAATTTTAAATAGTTAACCTGGTCAAATCAGAAACTTAAATCTTTGATATACAGAGATTTTTATCTCTTCACTACATGATGTTAATATTGATATTAGATTTGTTAAGGCATCAACTTGCTTATTCAATTTTTGTGGTACATGTTCCAAAGTGATGCAATCAAGTGATGTCATCAATTCCAGTGCATACTTGTGATATAGGTCAAATTCTGGCTTCTTGACTTTATAAAGTGAGATGAGTTTTCTAATGACTAATTAAGAATCTTCAAAAACTTTAAGGCGAAGTATCTTTATATTCACCACCATCCCCAACCTAAGAATTAAAGCTTGATATTCGACCATGTTATTGGAGCAACATTCAGTAAGTGAGAAGGCGAACGACAAAACCTTTTCTTCAGGTGTGATAAATATTATCCTAGCTCCGACTCTATTTTTTTGTGATGTGCTATCAAATAACATTTTTCACAGTTCTGACATTTCAGTGAACAAGACATCATTATCAGACATGTCTTTAAAAACTTACATTAATCGGGAAAATGATGATCTACAAGAAAATTAGCTAATGTTTGCTCTTTGGTAGCCTTTTCATCCATTGTAGGCTTAAAGGCGAGTAGAGCCTCCTCAACATCCTCTTTGATGGGAAGCTCAACATTATCATCTTCTTCAATAGTGATGTAATTTGAAGTGAAATACATCATTTTCTCTTCTTTCTCTTAATCAGAAGGCTTTGTATCACTATCGGTTGTTTTTTCCCTTTCAATGTCGCCTCAGCACTTACCACTCATTCGTATTGTCTTTTCATGCGTAAATGTATTTTGCTATGAAAATTCTTTAAACCCTCCACTAAATTTGGTTAATGATCAAGCACATGCTTATTATCTTTTAACTTGGATTGAGTAAGTCTTATGAAGACTATTCTTTAAACCCTCCACTAAATTTGGTTAATGATCAAGCACATGCTTATTATCTTTTAACTTGGATTGAGTAAGTCTTATGAAGACTGACATCTTTTTAGAGTCCCTTCACTTTTTTGGGTTCCAATTTTATCAAAGACTGGAGCACGAGTCGCAGTCACACCAAGACGATTCAAAAATTAAACACATCCAATATAATTAAAAAATAATTGATATTTGAGAAAAGGTTAAATAAGAAAAAAAATCCCAAATATGTAAAATACAAACTTAAAAATTGTTTTAAAAATGACATATAAAAAAAGGTTTAAACTAAAAAAATAAAAAAAAAATGAGGCCAGGCGCCCGACCCATGAATGAAGGGCTCGCACATGGGCCTTTGATTTTTTTTTTCCTCTAAGTTAATAAGGAGTATGACATGTCATTCATCCCAATTCAGCTTAAAAAATAAACGACGCATTGTTTGGAATCCCTAGATTCCAGCCATTATGGTGGATGAAAAAACAAGGTTACTGATTTTTTTCTTCTAAAAACTCATTTTCAACCTGTTTTTGACCTAAAGCACCCTAGGAACCTTGTTAAACCAATCTATAACATCTAAAAACGCAAAAAACAACCTTAAAACCCAAAGACAACCCGAAATAAAAAATCTTCCCGGGTTCAGATATGTTTTTAGACACTTTCAAGGTAAAAAAAAACACCTAATTTGAACTCTACTTATCATATAAAATTATTTGACACGCAAATCAATTGTTTTGGTGGTCACAATCTTCACAACGACAACTTTTTCTTTTTAGGCTAGAATCCGACTAGCCCCTCTCTTTTCCCCCACCCAGAAATTATGAAAATGAAGTTTGGTATCAAAATTAATATTTCTAAAACTAAAAGAATTGATTACCTAATAGCTAAAAAAGACACAGGGCTAAAATATACTTTTCAAATAAATTAAAAGCCACCACCTATATTTACCTGTATTTTTCACTTTAGTTCTTTGTCTTTCAATTCAACCCTCTCTAAAAAAACCGTAATTGAGTGCTAATTTAGGCTAAAAAAAACCTCAATTGCGCAAAGAAGAAATTCGAGGATTAAATTCAATTTTTTTAAAAAATCATTGCTTTAATCCATAATGATTTACGAGAGAATAACAGCGTTGGTAAATACAATATTTTCCTTACATGAAGGGGATGTTTAGGAGTGAGTTTCAACCTGTTTTTTATTAAAATTTAATTTTTTTTCTTCAAATTAATTTTTTTAATATTTTTTTATTGTTTTAATATGATTATATCAAAAATAAATTTAAAAAATAAAATAATATTATTTTAATACTTTCTGAATAAAAAACATTCATTATCATATCCTCGATCACCCTCAAAGTTTCTGTCAATTTTAGCATTCTACTGTTCGCTGTAAAAAGAAACCAAGGATGCCCTGTACTATTCTCTGCACTAAGGTTTCAATAACAGTTCCAAGTACATTAGAAATTTGGCAGCCATCTGATCAAAGGGTGTTGAGTAGCACAAATGTTACAGAGAGAAACCTGACTAATTGATCTCAAGACAAATGGGTTGGTATCTTCACAAGAATGGTTGGTAGCATGAAGCTATTTGCTGCAATAATTATCGCTTACATGCTGTTTCTGCAGCTTAGTTTGGCTTAGATAGTCGATTTGGGTTGGCATTTGGCTGCCTCGAATGAATATCCCAAATCCCTTTTGTCCACCCTGATCAACGGCACCATTTGATTTTGAACTTTAGAGGTTAGGATTTGGTCCACGCCGTCCAGTGTTGGAATTTTTGGCAGAATCATATGGGTTTCCTCGACTGTTCTTATTTAAGTCTGATGCAAATCCTTGTTTCCTAGGAACACCTGCTTTTGCAGAGCTAAGTATTTCATAGCTAGATGCT
>Ga0307515_10025168_pt1 | contig 10315 bp, 1 predicted proteins | sample 17_EM_MG_FD_194513 | JGI IMG/M metagenome (GOLD analysis project Ga0307515, IMG submission 194513) | Populus trichocarpa ectomycorrhiza microbial communities from riparian zone in the Pacific Northwest, United States - 17_EM | ecosystem: Host-associated > Plants > Roots > Unclassified | place...
TATTAGTTCTATAGTAGAATACCTTTTATAGCTTATATGCTTGCTCTAAATACTCTATATTTATACCTCCAATTACTTCTAGTTGCTAAATACTCTTTAGATAGTGGGTAATAGTATATAGCTTAGGAATATTAAAGTGTAGTAGTTCTACCTTGCTTAGTTAAAATGGAAAGAATATATTCTTTATCTTGTCTATTCTATAAATAGCTACTACTAAGTACTAGATAGTTAATTTGTTATATAATATATATTAAGATAGTAAAATGAAGTCTATAAACGCCTAAATAAATAGCATAGCGCCTTTATTCTATTTTAGTAAGGGTGTTATAGTGGGGACTAATTATTATAATAGAGATTTATATATCTTTCCTGTCCATTAGCCGATATTTACTTAGCTATCCCACACTATTATATTAGTAAATTGTTCTACCTATACGAAGCGGGTGGTAATAAGTATATTAATATTTAATATCTCCTAGCCGCAACTATCTATGCGCGGGATATTAAGGCTCTGATATTTTCTGGCCTATATTTTACTTTATATAAGCCCCTTAATTTAGTATATAAGATGTTTACTAATAAGGCCTTTAAGCACTTAGTATAGGAAATTAGGCGCCATTATCTTGTAGATATTAAATAGATTATAGCCCTATATAAAGTTGCGGAACGGCTAAATATAATCTAAGTTATCCTTTTTATTAGTATTGTAACCTTCCTACTGTATTTATATTTAGTCTTTTATTAATTAGTGTATATAGAACGGCTACGGTCGCTAAATAGTAGTTATTAGATTATGCTATTTATTTATATATATATAACAAGTTAAATATTTATAGCTACTTTTAATACCTATAAGCGTGATCTGTTTTTTATAATTAGCTATAAATATAGCTAGAAGTAGAAAGTAGTATTAATTCTAGCCATCCGCGTATAGGAGATATACTCCTTTTTTACTAGCTTTCTCTAACGCTATAGGCATTATTAGCATAACTATACTAGCAGTAAGGTTGTCGCTAAAGTATACATTTAAGGATAGCCGTAAGGGTCTTATATTGCACCGCTAGTTATATTATTTAGTTACTAGGTATATAAACTAGGAGGTATATAAGCAGCAATAGGGCTAGTTAATTTACGGATTATTAAACGCGCAGTTTAATATTTCTAATTAAAATATAGAGCGGCTATACTTTCTTACCGCCGGTATATTATATTAGTTGGGTTTTATCGCTAGCTAATATAATTAGCACTATAGTTGCGCTAAGCGGTAGCTGCTCTTACATCTCCTACTACTAGTCTACTATATTAAGCTTATTATATATTCTTATTCCTACTAATAAGTACTACCTTACTAGCGAGAAAGTTATATCTTCTTAGAAAGGGCTATAACTAATAAGGAAGGACACAATCTTTAAAGCATTTTAGTAACGTACTAGTAGCTGCTAGTTCCCTACGGTTATAATTATTTTAATCTACTACGGTTAATTACTCTTAGATTACATCTATTTTAAAAGTAGTTTTACTTTAATATTATTAGTACTTTAGCAAGAAAAATGGTTAGCAAACACTCCCTAAAGCCTAATATTGTTAAACCACTTATTAATAGCGCGGTTAGAAGTCCTATAGCTTACCTACTATAAGACCTATATATATTCTACCTTACTGCCAAACAGATAAAATAGGGGAGGTGTTTTATTTAGTGTACTGCTAGTACGCTTAATACGCGGTATAATGTTATATACTACTATAGTATTGTCTATAGTTTGCGGATTTCCTTAGTTCCGTTCTAAAGGCTTTCCCATAGCGCGGCTAGTAGCCTCTTTAAATATTTTAGTCTAAAAGACGTCTATAGATATTCCAGTTAAAGTTTGCCGATTAGTCTTAACTATTGCCAGGTTATGCACCCTATTAAATATTACGGAATTATTATTATAGTATATATCCGCAGCCCCGTTATTTAGCTTATTAATAATATTATCGCCTAGAGCTTATATAGGTGGCCACTTATTATCTTACTCCAATTTAGCCTTATAATTAGTTATATAATGCCCTTTTAAGGTTTAATAGTATAATAGTACATCGTCGTCTATATATTATATAAGTGGCCACTTATTATATTACTCTAGCTTAGCCCTATAATAGGCTATCTAATACTCCTCTAAGCTTTAATAGCGTAAGAGTATATTATCGTTTATCTCTTTAATATTAACGCCCTTATATTTACCCTTCTTCCGTTTCTATTATCTTAAACAATATTATTTATAATAGGTTAGACCGCCCATGCTTTTTACTTTAGTCCTATACTTTCTATATTGCCGTTAGGTAGAGCTTATTTATAAATTGCCGCATTAAGCTGTAATTTGCTATAGTTTGGTTAAAAGGGAGCCGAAAATAATATCCATATAAAACCGTATATTTAAAGTAGTGTTTATAGCTTATGCTATATTATAAGCTAGTTAAGATAGAAGGAGTATATTAAGAGTACGGCGATGTTTGTAGACACTAACGCGCTAAATAGCGCAACCCGTTGCGTTTTATGCTAATTTACGCTAGATCGCGTTATATTAGGCTAGGAAACTCTACTTATTGCTAATATTACGCCGCCTCTCTATTATACTAAGTATAGAATTCTAAATACTACTATTCCCTACTTAGGATACTAGACTATTTTTTATAATAGGACGCGATATATAATAGCGGTATGCCGTAAATGCGGCATAGTATAACTTTGTGAGCGCTATAGACCCGCGAAAAGACATACAGCTTATTACCGGCTTGGGTATTACTGCGGAGAGATTTAATACTATTAAGCGGACTTTTAAGTAGGTTATTATTGAGGACGGCATCCTACATATTTTATTTTATAGATAACTAAACGATTTGCTACGCAAGCAGGCGATCTAAAAAGTTATCCGTTAGGTAGTAGAATATAAGAAGGTACTAGCGCTATAGGTATATAAGGCTATATAGAATATACTAGCCCGTGTATAGTTAAATATATATAAGAAGATAAAGGTACTAGGGCGGCCTAGTATTAACTATATAGTGAATATAGAAAGGGGGTATATAGCTACTATAAACTTATAGAGTTTGTTCTAGCTTAACTATATATAGAACTGCGGCTATAATCTTAAACAATTTATTATATTACTTTATAAGCGGAAACTAGATAGTATAAACTTAGTTTTAAGTATAGACGTGGCCTTAAATCTGGTGTCGCTGTCTAATACGCCTTAAGACCTACGTATAGTCAAATATTAGCTACTAGTTAAGATGTTTTTAGAGGCTGGGGTGGATTGTAATAAAGAGTAGATATAGGCCGCCTATATAGAGACTATACCTATCTAAAACGATAGGGCCTTAAGGGCTGCTCTATTAAGGGCAGTTTATTATAGGGTGGGCTAGGTTATATTTACGGCTATCCGCAGAGATAGTATACTGGTATCCGTTGTAATTGTAATATATTACTAATATTTATCTAGCCCTATCTCTAGCGCGACATATTTTACTAGGCGGGCTAAAAGGTATTAATTAATTATAGCTAATCTAATTTACGTAGAGATAGTAACTTTAATTAAGTTTGCCTTACAGCAAGACCTCCTATTACACTAGAAAGCCCTAAGATTATTACCTATATATATAATTTTAGGTTATCTAGATATAGTATAGCGAATTACCTTTACTATAGGCTCTTCTATTAGGGGCAACTATATAGATATTATATTTATCCTATATTTAACTAGCTAGTAGCTAGTATAGTAGGACAGGTATTATTTTAAGGGCCTATAGTATTAACGACAAGTTTCTTAAGATATAATAATAGTGTACTAATATTAGGAATAGCATACCCAATATAAGCAGAAGAGGGCGTTAAGTTATATTGCCTTAGCGGCAGCTATAGTAGGAAAAAGATTAGATCCTATTTAAGGTTATTACAGTTTAGCGAAAATAAAGGCGGCCTATACTATATGGAGAGTAATTAATAATAGTTGTAGTTACTAGTAAGATATCTAGACTATAATCTAACTAGTTAAGTACTTAGGGAATATTTAGTTATAAGTTTAAATTAGAATAAGGGCTTTAGAATAAAGTTAATTTAAAGCTTTAATCTAATTTTAAGGCGACCATTCGGTTAAATTCTAGTTTAACTTAACTTTAGCTATAAATTTTTAATATTCTAAAAAATACGCTAAAAGTTACTAAAAAGTTAGTAACTTTACTATATACAGAATCTAAACTAAGGTCTTGGCGTTAGTTTAAATCAGGAGCTTAAAGCTCTTTATTTAAACTCTAGATTAAATTTAAAGGCTTTAGATTATATATATTTATATAACCCGTAGAGCTATAGACATATATTAAATTAGGAAGGAACGCGTTCTTTCTACTAGACTTTTAGTTTAGATTTAAAAGTAATAGATTGCAACTAAATAACCCCTTAAAATCTAAATTATAGATTAATATTAATTAACCACTAGCCTAAAAGGGATAGAAACTAGGATTACTAGGCTTTATAAATTAGGCTATCTTTACCGTAATGCGCTTATCTGTTTTAGAGATCTTATTTAGCTATAATATATAATGTTATAATATGCCGTATTTTACCTAGTACTGTAGCAAAATTATAAATATTAAAGGCCTGTAGCTACTGCCGCTCTTAACTTCTATTTAGTGTCCCTATTTAAGGGTCTCGCTGCTAGTAAAGTCTATAACATCTATTCTTACTACCCTTCTTATATTCTAACGCCACTAACATCCTCTCTATTATTATTATCCTTGTTATTATTACTAGCACCGCCCCAGCTATTATTATTAGCGCCCTCTTTATTAGCCTTATTTTACGCTTTAGTATAATTACTAGTACTACTAATATTTGCTACACCTATGAAGTTAAGGATAGTAATGTTAAAGTTAACGTCTATACTATATAAAATAGGCGTATAATTAACTATACGCTAGCGGTAGATACGCTATATAGTTTCGTTAACATTAAATAGGGCGATAAGTTACTAAAAGTGCTCTTTCCGCTTAGGATTTTTAAGGTTAATAAATACCTTATTATTCTTATACTACTTCTTAATTTTATAATACGTGGTGTTTATAAAGGTCTTATTACTAGTATAATAATTATAGACTATTTAGGGACTACTAACGATAATAAGGCCCGTTTATAGTCTAGTAATTATAAAAAGGTTCCTCGCCATATCCTAGATAAATTTTAGCGGACTAGTAACTATTATATTATATACTAATAACTCTACCTAGCCGCCTTAGATGCCGTTAACGGTAAAGACCTTAATCTTACTAACTACTAGCGCAAATTCCCGCCACTTACTGCTATCTTGCTAAGCGTAGCATCATTCTTTAAGCGTATATAGCGCTGCGGAGTAGATAGCAAGTTAGGCTATATACGGAACAGTAAGGCTAACCTTTAATAGCTTAAATCTAAAGTTTATTAGCGCTATGGCCACCTAGAATACGCGTTAAGCGTAGACTAGGTTATATGTTAATTATCTAAGCTTATTTACCTATATAGTACTATTAATAGTAAGGAAGGCAATAGGGTAGTTACAGCGCAGCATATCCTTAAAAAAGCTCGCCGCTAGCTTTAACTGCTCTTAGTCCTTAACTATTAGGCTTATTTAAAGCTAGCTATACGGTAGGACGGCATTTACGAGATATATAATATCTTTAACAAATTAATATTATAGCGAGAACTATACTATATCTATACTAGCCGCGAGGAGATATATATAGAGGGAGATGGATTTCTAATAGTAGAACGGATTATCAAAATTAGGACTAAGGATTGGTTTTAGTTAGTATATATTACTAAGGAGAACCTAAGGTATAGGGTCGCTAGCCTAGATCTATAGACCTCCCTAGATTAAATATAGTCTGCTCTAGGCAAACCTAGTAAAACTACCTAGCTTAGACGCCTTTCTAGCCTTATCGTGGAAAACTACGCGTATAGCGCTAATAGAATATACACAAGTCTGCGAGACTATATTAGGTATTATAAAAATAATATTAGCCTTCTTAGCCAGGTCTATAATAACTATATTAGCCGCGAGTATTAATCCTATTTTATTATTTTGCGTTATATTATTACTAAGCGTAAATTAGTACAAGTATTGGCGGAATTTGGCGTATTTAGTTATATTAGGGTCTATAATAGGATATAGGTTTCTATTACTATTTAGGACACCTATAAGGCGTAATAATTACTAACCTTTAGATAAATCTATAACCTATAACCGCTTATTAAAGCTAGTAGTATTACTAGCCTTAAACGTACGGTAGAGCAGGAATGCTATATTTAGTATAAACGCGTCCTTATTAATTATAGTATAGTTATCCTGTTCCTTAAAATACTTAAGATAAGTATTAATACCTACCGCTATTTACTATATAATGGCATCCCGCTTATAGATCTTAGTTTCCGTTAAGCGTATATAGCGGCGAAGGATAATAGGAAATTTAGCGGGACGGCCTTACGTAATTAGTGCCTTATAGTCCTCTATAAGCGTATTATTAATTATCTTAGTTAGTATATCTAGTTAGTAATTAAGCGGCGATAGGACCTAGATTCTAGTAGGATCCTACTAAGGCAACCTAAGTTAATACTGGTATCGTACTAAGATAGTTAGGAAGGTTGATTTCCTAATACCACTGGGGCCTTATATTAGCAAAATACCGCCTATTATATATTTAAGCGTAGTATAGGCACCTATTTGCTCTTTATTAAGTAGCGGTAAGACGGCCTTAAGGGCATTATTAACCGAGTTCTTCCTATACTTAGCAATATTGTAGTTAAAGTAATTAATACGCGGGAGATCTGTGAAGTTGTTAGATAGCGCAATTTGGCGCTTAATATAGAAACTATTGCCTTCTTACCATAGGTAGCGTAGAGTGTTAATCTCTTAGGAGATTCTAACCTTAGGGATACGCTTAATTACGAGATATTTAATACCCTATGCCGTAATTAGGGCCTTACTTAGGTTACTAACTATTATAAAGTTATTGCTACTTAGAATATGCTCCGGAGCAAATATAGGGTTTAGTATAAACTTATAACCCACCCGTGGTTAAAAGACGAAAGTATAGTAATTATAGCCGGAGCTAAAGGGAGTAGTATTAATAATAACTCCTTTCTAGCTAGCCTAGCTATTTGCGTCTTTACCTAGGAATAAGATATCGATAATAGAGTTAGTATAAAGGGTAAGACTATTAACTATCTGGATAGTAGCGTAGTAGACTTAGTCCGCGCTACCTAGAAAGGTAATAAGATAAATAATAGTGGATACCTAGGGGTTCTAATTAACGGCCTTAAGGCTCGCGACTGCAGTATAGAACTAGACTGTAAAATATTTAAGAACGCTATTAAACTAATACCTCGCGGGGATTTTATACAATGGTTAGTCCTCTACTAAAAGCTGCATGCTAAGCTAGATATTTATATTATAGTTCTTCTACTAGCGACCTAAAGGATTATTAACGCTCTACTATTATAGGCTCGCGTTTAGGCTCGCGATATAACTATTAAGCCATTTAGTGCCTAGTATAAAGAAGTAAATAACAACCGTAGGACTATTTAATAGTATATCCTAAGCTTTATAGATTTACGGCGTAAATGGGCCGAAGTCCCTATTAATAAAGAAGTACTTACTAAGTAACGTGCGCGTACTTAGTACGAGTTTGTTAGAGGCAATAACAAACCTAATATAATAAAGTTGTAGGGTTATAGCATTTTGCGGGAGAATGCGAGTAAGATACTTAAGCGTAGTTAAACGTAATAGTTATTAAGTAACCGGAGAAGTAGTATTAGTAGTATTAACCTTAATATTGCCGGCGATGTTAGTATCTATAAATCAGATAGACGCCGTCTTATATAAATAATAAGTAGGCATTCTACCGGTTTTATAAGACACCTAGAACGTAATGCTATATACTATAATATACTCTTTAATAATTTGCATAATAAACTAAACTATAAGGTAGTTGTTATTTAGAAGCTAAAGTATATCTAAAGGTTCGGCTATTACGGAATCGCTATCTTTTACGTAGGTATCTAGATTATCTACTAGGCCATCCGCCACTAGATAAAAGCCGGCTATATTAAGAGGTTTAGGCGATAGAGAGGTAGCAGCTATACTTAAAGCGGTAGCACCTAGTGCATCTACCTTGCCTAGAGCGGTTACGGCGTCTATTACCCGAATTAAAGTAGGTCCACTTATATAATTATTAATATTATACCCTATAACTCCGTAGTTCTTATATACCTAATTATAAAAAATAGTTTAATAGTCTAGGGAGCTATAGTTTAGGTAAGTTTACTTCTTCTTACCTAATAGCTAGGGACAGTCTCGCTTTCTATAGCCTATAGCACTATATTAGTTACACGTTATACTAAAATAGTTGCTCTTAAGATAACCGGCTTCCCTATAATTATTGCATATAGGGTTAAGGCAGTTAGCTTTAAGATAACCGGCCTTACCGCAGCCGCGATAAAGTTAAGAGGCTTTCTTAAGAGGATAATTAGCGCGTATATGGCCGGTAAATAGATAGAGATAGTATTTTAGAGCGTTATTAGCCAAAAGGTATAGACTGCTAAGCTTTAGAAAAAGAGGCTTATTAAGCGTAGGGCCCTTACTATTACCTTATAAGATACTAAAGCCCATAATTGCTATAGTTAAAGTAATTTCAAAAACTATAACGCCCTTAGTAAACTTTTTGTGGTTATAGACGTAGTTAACGTCACGAGTTATAAAATAATTAGTAGGTAAGTCCATTTTAGTAGCAAGCTATATTAAGTAGTGGTCTATATAAACATATTAGTAAATATAGACCCTCTATTATATAGCTAAGGCCAAAGATAAGGCAGCTAACTTACTATATTATAAGGCTCTATAGCTTAGATAGATTTACAGAGGTACTAGTTATAGAGGTAGATGCTAGTAGGGTAGGAGTAAGGGTAGGTAGTTAGTAGAGTTAGGTTAACTAATAAAGGTAAGGAAATAAGGCGCGCCTTAATAAAATTATATAAGTAAGGCCTTGGCGGTAAAGTACATAGTTATATACTCTATAAGTTAAACGCGTATAAGGGTAAATCTATAATAACAAGACTAACCTATAGAGGAAGACGTGGTATAGTATAAATTACGGGGACTACCCTACCTAGCCTATCTCTTAATATAGGCCAGGCGATGGTCTAGCACTATTAAGCTCTTATAGTTTATAATACGAGTATATAGATATATAGAAGGGTAAGGGAAAAGAGAAGTAAGTAATAAAGTAAAAGCACTTTACTATAGGTAGGCTAATTACGTTATAGGTAAACGGAAACTTAAACACTATAATCTGTTAAAAATGTTACTAATAAGCATAGCCTACTACTACTAGAAAGTATAAGTCTTTTCTTTTCTTAATTAGTAAGAGAAAAGGCATTATTAACTAAATAATCTCTTACTAAAGTACTGGGTGGGGAGCGGAATATTATAAAACTATATATAGTTCTAAACAGATCTAAAATAAAGATATTAAATTTAAGAGACTCTAACGTAATAAATACTATAGTAGAATACTAACCTCTTATATAATACCAAATAGATAAATAGCGAGATAAGTTAATATTATTAAGCAGCTAGATACTGGTATATATAATATATCTACTGTCCTAAAATGCCCTAAAATGCCGCAAAATGCCGTAAAATGCTATTAATTATATAAACTTATAATATAAGATATAAAACCTCCTACTACCTTTTATAGTAGATATACGTTTAAATAAGCACTAGATGTTTATATATAGACGTAAATCCTATATACTAGATAATTATTATTCTAAATAGACTTATCTAGTAGGCCCTTAAGTACTATATAGTGTAATAATAACACTAGCAATTATAAAGTAAGTATAATATATCGCCGTTTACTAGAAGTACTACCTGTTATATACTAAGTACTTTATAGTAATAGAGTCCGCACGTATAGATATAGGCCAGCCCTTTAACTTTAGTGGCGCGTATATCTACTAACTTTATATAACAATAAGAAATATAGTAACACCTATAATAAGTGCAATACGTTACCATCTACTAGAAATACTACCTATTATATAGCAAACACTTTATAGCAATAGAGCCCGTATATATAAACGTAGGCTAGCCTTTTAACTCTAGCGGCGCGTATATATACCAACTTTATATAACAATAAGAAATATAGTAACGCCTATAACCTCCTATAGTCTACTATACCGTAATAACTAGTTACCCCTTTATAGGCACTTAATAAATTGCTTATATTAAAAACTATAAGAGT
>Ga0307515_10025169_pt1 | contig 10314 bp, 8 predicted proteins | sample 17_EM_MG_FD_194513 | JGI IMG/M metagenome (GOLD analysis project Ga0307515, IMG submission 194513) | Populus trichocarpa ectomycorrhiza microbial communities from riparian zone in the Pacific Northwest, United States - 17_EM | ecosystem: Host-associated > Plants > Roots > Unclassified | place...
TTTTTTTATTTTTTTTTTTTTTGTTTTTTTTTTTTCCGGGCCCAGCTCAGCCCATGTGGGCTGGGCTAAACCCAACCAGCCTGGCCCGGTCACTGGCCTAAGCCAATGACCCGGCTGGCTGAGGCACGCATGCGTGAACTATTCACGCATGCTATGCACAGTGGGAAGGTAAAATTACCTTCTCCATGTACTTATACAACTATAAATGAAAGGGACCGAGAAGCTTACCTGGAAGTAGGAACAAAGACGATGATGAAGGCGTGGTGGCTGACTGTTCCTCATGTTCGTTCATCTTCTCTCTACTTCTGGGTTTTTCTTAGAGATGAAGGAACGAAGATGATGATGCCGGTTCTCTCTGGAAACTGATGTTTTGGGTTCTTCTTTTTCTACAGGGATGAAGTGGTCAGGTTGATCTGTGTCTCTCCTCTGCCTTTCTCTCCTTCTCTGTGTAATCCCTGTTTTTTTTCTCTCTCTCCTGGTTCTGTTTCTCCGTCTCTTCCTCCTGCTTCTCCCGCTCGTCGTCCTCTGTTTTTTTCCTGCCCTCTCAGTTTAGTTCCTTCTTTGTTTGTCTGTATTTTTTTCTCTTTGTCCCTTGGTGTTGTTCGTCCCTGATGTCCTCCTATATTGTTGGTCCTAGCAAACCGTGGCTGAGGAGGGGCCGCTGCTGTTGCTTGCCCATGGTGCACTACAGAGAAGATCGTTTGATGGAGGTATAACCTGCGGCATTGCTTATGAAAGAATACTCCGCTGCTGTTGGTTGACGATCTGTTGTTGTTGCTGGACTATGGGGGATAGAGGAGACAAAGGTGTATTCTGCAACACCAGACGAAAACCTGTATGGTGGCTTTTGAAGGTTGAGATCAATGCAGCTGCTTCACTGGTGTGGAAGAGCTGCTGGGGCCGGAATGCTAGAGTCTCACGGTTCTGGTGTATGAAGAAGTTGCACCGCTAGAGGAGGAAAAACTACTCCACAGAACCTTGTTGTGTTGGTTGGTCGTGAGGGGGAAATGGCTGGTTTAAGAGAGAGAGATCGAAGGGTATTCTTTTAAAAGTAGGAGTGAAGGAGTGGTTCCTGAGGTTGGGGAAGAATAGAGGAAAAAACTGGGGGGAGGGGGCAGCGGCGGCTAGTCTAGGATTCGGCCGCGCCCCCTCTTTTTTTGTAAATGTCTTTTTTTTTATTTTTTTTGTAAGGTTTCTGGTAATGGTCTTCTCCTGGGGTTTCCTCTGCCTCCCTTTTGCATACACTGAGATCTGTATTTATAGTGCAAGAGTCCCATCGCTTACGAGAAATAAAGTTCCAATCAAACTCATTCTCTGTTTTTTTTTAAGTTCAAATTATAATCGAATTTGAAAGCAGATAACTATCATTATCTTGAAGGTAAGGATTATCTTGAAGATAAATATAGAATGAAAAAAGCACATTGTAGTCCCTAGTTTCCGTGCAAGCTGACAAATCACATTTTTCATCGAAATAAATCTCTGATAATTGAATTTTACATTTTAAACCCCGTAAAATTAAATTAAAAACCAATGGGCCAAAATTGGGTTACAACACCACTAATTGGTGTCCTTTTAACAATTTGAGGATAGTAGTTAGGTGCTTGTAATGGTTGGCAAGGGTTTGACTATACACCAATATATTATCAAAGAATACTAGGATAAACGTCCTTAGGTGCTCTCTGAAAATTTCATTCATTTGACTCTAAAATGTGGCTGAAGCATTGGTTTACCCGAAAGGCATAACCAAGAATTCATAGTGGCCACTATGTGTTTTGAAAGCTATCTTAAATTCTTCCCCTAAGGCCATTTGGATATGATGATAACTAGATTTAAGATCGATCTTGGAAAAAATAGCAGCCCCTATTAATTTTTCTTGCAGCTCCTCAATAATTGGGATAAGGTACTTATCCTTAATAGTAAGCTTGTTCAAAGCTCTATAGTTTACACATAATCTCTATATGGAGTTGTTTTTCTTGACAAGGATCACCAGGGAAGCAAATGGGCTGTTGTTAGTTCTGATGATTTTAGCCTCTAACATCTCTTTCACCATACTCTCTAGAGAGTTTTTTTGTGGGCTTGAATATCTGTAGGGTCACATATTTATTGTCTCATTACCTTTAGTCAAAGGAATCCTGTGATCTTGGGTTCTAGGTGGTGACAACCCTTTTGGTTCCTGAAATAAGTCTTGGTAAGCTGTCAAGATACTCTGCAAGTGAACATCCTCTCTACCTTGGGACTGAGGTAGAGCAGCCGAGGATCCAGTGACAAAGCCATCATCATTCTTTACCATCTGCAGGCTACATAAAAGATAGCTAGCTATTTGATTGGGGCTCCCCACTAGAGAACTTAGTTGTTCTAGTTCAATGGTTTGTAACTTGGGTGGATTCTCACCTTTAAATAGTACCTTCTCTCCTTACCAATCGAATGACATCCACAAGTGTTTGTAATTACATAATATGTCTTCTAACAAGGATAATGATTGTATACCCAGCACCATCTCATAATTACTCAGCTCAATAATAAACACATTTGCTATGAAACTTATCCCTTGTATCTTCCACCTAAGTCCCTTGCATATGGACTTGCAAATTATTTTTTCATCATTAGCTGCTTACACAATCATTGGCTTAATAGTAGTTAACTGAAACTAGAGTTTAAGGGCCACAACAGAGTTGAGGAAGTTATAGGTGCTTCCCGAATCAATCAAAATGCACATTGTCGTCCTGTCCACCTTTCCAGTTACCTTCATGGTATTGAGTCCCACTATGCTTTCCAATGCATCTAGTGAGATGTGTGGTTTCAATTCTCTCGCCTTAAATCCCTCTTTAGAAGCCTTATCCTCTGCGAATCCTTCATCCTCTTCCACTACACTTAGAGAATACAAGCTTTTATTTTGACATCTGTGTCTAGGGACAAACTTTTCATCACACCAAAAACACAACCCTTTCAGCCTTTTTTCTTCAAACTCTTGGTTTTTAATAGATTTTATGGGTTTTATAAGTGTTTTTGGAAGGGGTATTATTCCAGTGGGTAGGGTTTCGTTTTCTTATGGTAGTATAAGGGATCATAAGGTTCTTTATGGGATTTAGTGGAGGAGAGTGGGTAATTTAGTGAGGTTGTGTGGTGTTGAAGGTAAAAGATCTCCTGATGAAGCCGAGAGATTTCCTGTAGGCAAGAGTGTTGGCTTGTAACCTGGCTAGATTATAAGCATGTTTAAGGGTTTTGGGTTTGAACATTTTCATTATGTTTTTGATTTCTAAATCCATACCTTCTAGAAAGATAATCAAAGATTGTTTTTCACTGATCTTCGCCTTATTCCACAGGATATCGAAGTCCTGAATGTATTCCTCTAGGTCCCTAAATTGTTTTTATTCCATCAAGTCCTTAAGTGGACCCTGTTGCCCTTCAAACTTATAACAGATAGCTTCTACATATTCTTCCCAAGTCGCCCTTTGGTTTCCCAAGCTCCTTAATTTTTTTTGATGCCAGTAAAGAGCGATACCATCTATATAATAGGATGTTATTTGTAGTTTTCTAGAGTAAGCAATGTCTTCAATCTCAAAATATTGCGTGCACCTGTATGGCCACATGTGCACATCTTCTTCATTGAATGTTGGAAAAAAAGTGTTTGAGTTTGTGTACCTTATATGATGGTATTCTTTCTTCTTGTAAGAACTTGTTTTTGGAATCTGTTCCTTCCATGCTCGAGGCTTATTTGTCCTTGCCTTGACTCAAACTATCTGGAATTTGAGAGTCTTTGCAGAGTGAATTCCATCTGTTGTGCCATGGTACCCATCATGCTCTTAATGTCTCTAATTTAAGCCCTCTAGTTTTTGATGGTTTGATCTAGTTTCAAAATTTGTCCTTTTAACAAGTCCGCCAATAACTTATACTTCTAGCTACTCTCATACATGACGGCTGCAATGGAGTCCTCGATACGTTTAAAATCTGCTGCTCTTATGTCTGGTGCCATGGTAGACATTCATGAATTATCTGTTCTGATACCACTTACTATAGGTGGGATATTAATGGTGTCTACCTGTAGAGAATCCAGTGATAAGAATTGTAGGTTAGCTGAAGGGAAGGGATGAGAGTATTGCCCTTTAATGTTTAGCCATTGAAACCGAGCGTGAAGGTAGTAGGACGAATAGGTTTGTTAGTTTCCTGAATTCTTGGAGGTCATAAGGTTATCATTTTTTTTTGTTGGATACCCTCAGGTAGTTTGGTACACATATATATATATATAGCCACTCCACTTTTTAAAGAGTTCCAGGAACCTTGAGAAGGAATGACCAAAACGGTGCGTACAACTGAAAGGAAAGAAGCTATTTAGCTAGATAAAATGGTATGCTTTGACTATAATTGAAACGGTGCGTAAAGAGCTTATGATGACTATTTCAGTTTGAATTTAAAGAATGAGTTTCTTCTTCTTCGTCTTCTTCAGGTGGTAGCATATAGTTCTAGTTTTATAGCATATACAAATGATAATGTGTAAAATATTGTTTCATCTCTCATTAAAAAAAAAGACTAATGTTTATTAAATATAATTTAAAACTTATTAATTCCTAAACAATGTATGAATCATTTTTTCATTATTTTTCTATAAGTATAATTATAAATATAACATCCTAAATAACATAGATTAAGTTTTTCAAAAACACTCATAAACTATATGTTACTTTATTCATACTTTATTTTGCTTATTAAAACAAAAAAAATATAATGTTAATGTTAATGTTACTTTATCAGGCTAAAAATTTATGGAATCTCCATAAAATATTTTTTCATTCATGCATCTTGTCTATTCATGTAATATAAATAGTCTTTTATTTAAAAGCACTCTTTTGATTAAATGATTGAAATATTAAAATAACAATAATAGTTGTGGTAAAAAAAATCCAATTTTCATAATATCAAAGTATAACTATTAGTGTCTAATACCCAATGACTTGTCAACTTTTATTTTCCTTTCAAGTTTCACAAGAGTTTTATGGGAAATGAAAAAACTTCAAATAAATATAGTTGGACCTAGGCTTTTTTAGTTAATAATCTTAGGTGGTGTTACCTGCAAAAAAACATTCTGATAGCCAAGTAAATATAATGTTTTAAAGGTGTTGTTTTCTTATAGAGAGAAAATATTATTGCAAGTAGTAAGTGAGAGGAGGATAATTCAAGATCCCCTTTCTTTTTACTTTACCTTTCTTTATATAACATGAGGAGTAGTATTTGAAAAATATAGGAGTAACTTTTTAGGTAACTTTATTAATTGTAGTCACGTTGTACAAACTAAAGGTGAAGCGTAGTGTATAATATTGACATGAATATCAATGAACTACAAAGAAAGATGATAAAGAGAAGGAGATGATTGTTCAAAAGAACCGAGCTCAAGGTAGGCTCAATTAAGTTTGGTTTGACCGAGGTGAAACCAAACAAAAAAAATGTTAACCCGAACCTAAAATGACTTTGGTTGGGTTCAGCTTGATCTGATCAAACTGACCCAAGAGCAAAGAATCAAGCCTAAAAAATGCTTGGTTTGGGTTTGACCTGGTCAAATCAACCGAATAGAAGATTTTGGGTTTGGTTTGATGGTCAAACCAACCCAACACTATTCAAACCAAGCCTTAATTTGGGCTCGGTTTGACCATGGTCAAACCATTCCAATATTATTTGAACAGGGCCTAAAAATAGGCTCGGTTTGAGTTTGGTTTGACATGGTCAAATCAACCCAATACTATTTGAATTGAGCCTAAAAATGGGCTCTGTTTGACTTGATGAAACCAAATATAAGAGGAGATCTTGGATTCAACATAACCTAGTCAAGCCTAGCCCAAATTTAGGCTTGATTTAACTGTGGTCAAACCAATCCAATAATATTTGAATCGACCCTAAAAATAGGCTATGTTGTTCTTTATTTCACCTGGTTAAACCGAGCTAATGTATTTTGCACAAATTCATATCATAATTTTTCTTATTCTTTTTAACTTGTATCATCATTTACCTCTTGATTAATTTTTTAACATTTGATTGAAAAATTGACTTATGAAAAGTAATGTGAGAATCATACTTGATAAAGCAAAGCATACCAAACAAAATGATGCTTGACATGTGATCCTGTAAAAATATTATTGGTAGATGTTACACGATCCACATGTAAGGTGGAGCTAAACCTAGTCACGAGTGAAGTGGAAAGAAAGCAACATAAGACAATGCCAGGTGATTTGTTAGATGTGAACATTGTTTTCCTTATGTGAATAATTTGAATACACTATAAATACCTGTTATTTTTCTGCATAACATAGAACTTACCAATTTTTAAAATCTTCCTTACCTATTTACTTCTTTGTTGAGGGTGGTTTCTTTTCATGTGAGGAAGAACTTTTCTCTCATTGTTTCTTTTCATTTTAAAAATGTCAAAGAAGGTTACTCGCTGGCTTAAATAAAACTTTGTCAATAGAGATCAAGCCAGTGAAAGTGGTGAATCTAATCCATCTGTTGTTAGTTATGGCGGGGAATTAGGTTCTTCTCGAGGTGGTGGGAGGAATCCTTCTTCTAGGTCTCTATCAACTCATACCATTCTCACCAATTGCCTGTATGTTAGTACGGTTGACCTTAAATACATTATTAAGATAAATATAAGAATTCCAACCAGTTATAAGGTTAGGGTTCCTCTTTCTAATGATAGAATAAACAGAGTACACGTTTCTTCTAAGTGGGAGTTAGAGATAACTTCTCCTCTATATATGTTTAAATTTAGGTATTCATTACTTTTATGTGGTTTTGTGAATGAGGTTTTTGAATATTATAATTTGTGTTTAAGTCAGTTACATCCTAGTGGTTGAATGTCATTGGTAGCCTTTGATAAAGATGTAACACTTAGGGGTCAAGTTTCTCTTATGAGACTGTTTAGGTTTTGTTGTACCTTATCAGATTCCTCTAAGGGTAAGAAATATGTGGTTTGGTTTTATACCTTTTTTACGAGAAGGAACCAAAATCTTTTAAATGATATGTTTAAAGTTAAATCACTTTCAATTTTAAAAAATAGAGATATGAATAGGTAAAGGTTAGTTATAAGGGGTCGGCAATTTCTTTAAACAATGTATATGGATGTTTCTCAGTTTGGAATGTAACTAGTGAAAATGACACAACTTCTCCTTTAAATTCTTGTGAGATGAATGTACTTAAAAAACTTCTTTGTAACCATCACTATCATATCTTTCAGTTAACTGAATGATTATCTTAGAAAGAAAGTGTATATGGTATGAATACTAACCATTTCTTGTATTTTCAAATTGTTCCAATCTTGTGCTCATGTATTTTGTGTAATATTGTAAGTGGTTCAGGAAACTCATAAAGAGCCCAAAAATATTATTCCCCTCCAGGCTATTCTACATCAACAGGGGAGGAGGAAGCATCAAATGAGAAAGAGCAGGAGAAATAGGAGGATGCCCAAGAAGAGGTTGAAGATTCTAAGAAGAAGGTTGAAATGGACGTTGAGCCTTCTAGAATAAATAAGGGGAATAATCCTATAATGGATTCAACAGTGATTATATATGTTTTCGCAAGAGAAGTAGAAAAAGAATTGATTCCCGTGCACCTTCTCTAAGTCCTCTTTTTAATCATGTACCATCAGTACAAGCAAGTCCTGTTTTAATTTTTAGTGATGCTAATTTACCTGATTCAGGACAAAGCAATACTATTATTGATATTAGTTCTGGTTTTATGGTGTTTACTGGTGGTAGCTTTGGATTATATCATTTTCTCCAACTAAGGTAGGGAACCGACCTATTCTTCTATTGAATCTTGACAGCACAGAGAGGGCAGCCAAGAGTGCTTTATTTGGAGAAACCCTCCTAGTTTTGGATCAGTAGGACAGAGCAATACACTATTTTGCTAGGATGTCTTAATTTTCACGAGACATAGATCAAATTAAAGATTGTGGTTTATCCACTTATATTAGCTCGCAACTAAGAAGTGCTTTTTAGAATTTCCAAGCATCATCACATATTATAAAGAGATGAGAGGAAAAGAGTAATCAAATATGTAGCTTGTTAGCCAGCACTCAGGGTGAGATCAATATGCTTAAGGTTAGTTAGTAAGAAGCCACAAAAGAAATCAAAAGTTTAAAGACCTCTTACAACTTTGCTTTTCAAGAAAGAGATCTATTTAATATTGATCTTAAATCCATTCATGTATAAGCTACAAAGTATATAAGAGTGGTGGTGGAGTGTAAGAGCAAGATTGTTGAATTAGATAAGGTTGTTGAGGATAAACACAATGTATTGCTTGATATCCAATAGAGATTTGATAAGACTCGAGCTGAATGTGAACGCTGAAAATCTAAAAATTTAAGCTTCTGAATTCCCTTGGGAAAAATACTAAAGCCTTTTCAACTGTTTATCTTAGGTCACCAAGGTATAATACTTTACTAGGAGATTAACTGATCGATGAAATAGAGAATCTTTATTTTTAGAACATGGCTAAGAACCTTACTGTTGATTTCTCCCATATATTTATGGAGGTCCATGACTTTGAAACTCAACATCCTCACAAGGCTCAAGTTGATTCTCAAGGTCACTATCTTTCTAAATCTCCTCCAATTGATGTGAATGAGTACAAGACCCTAAGACTTTTTTTTGCGATGATATTTTTTAATTAACAAAAAAGAGAATTTATCCACTTTCAACATGCTTATAGTATTAAGAGAAGTAATAAATAATCAAGATTAATTATCAAACCAAAGCTAAAACTTGGGCTTTGCCAAATCGAGGAGAATAATAATCATTGGGACAAATTAACTTAGAGAATATTTCAATCAATCGAGCCAAGACTAAACCTAATTATGTTCGGAAAAATCCAAATTAAGAAAGTATAGAGAAAATGTAAACAAGTGATAACTTGGAGAAAAATAACATGAACATAGGTTAACTTGGAGAAAATAACCTGGATTCGGTTAGCCAAAGCAAATTGGGCGTATTTGGTTTGGTTAAACCCAAATTTGAGAAGTATATGAGAAGTGTGGAGAAAATCCAAACATGGTAATTTGGAGGAAATATTAAAATGGAGACATTGAATATACCTTTACCTTGTAGATTTAATTAAAGAAATAATAGTTTTGCGAGGAAGACATATAGAGCCACTTTCAGCTTTATTAACTGAAAATTCACATATTTGTAAACGTAATCCTGGATCATATTCAAGAGTTGTAATGTCAAATACTTGATTGTGGTGGGTGGTGGCTTAGTGGTCTGATGCTAGTAAAAGGAAGGGACTGGTGAGGGAAGCACCACGATGTAAAGATAAAAATTTACCCTAAAAGTTTTTTCTTTTTTTTTTTAAAAAAATCTACCTGGGCTATAGCTTGGGCGGCTCTCTACTTGAATTCTTCCTTGTTGTATAGGTTAAAGGTAAAGCGTAAATGTTGGTATGGTGCATAATATCAACATGAATAATAATGAACTACATAAAAAGATAAAAAAAAAAAAATAAAGGGAGAGGATTATTCAAAAGAACCAAGCTCAAGGTAGGCTTGATTAAGTTTGGTTTGACCGGGCTGAAACCAAAACAAAAAGGTGTAAATCCAAACCCAAAATGAGTTCAATTGGTTCAGTTTGATATGATTGAACTAATTTAAAAGCAAAGAACTATGCTAAAAAAAAGCTTGGTTTGAACCTAATTTGACCAGGTCAAATCAACCCAATAAGAGATTTTAGGGTTGGTTTGACTTGGTTATACAAGCCCAGTACCATTTGAACTGAGTCAAAAATAAGCTCGGTTATTTTTTGTTTGACCTAGTTAAATAAAAAAAATATATTTTGCATAAATTCATATTATATATATTTTTATTCATTTTAACCCGCATCATCTATATATAAAATATATATAATGAACATGAAGCTATCATTATTTTTACCTTAATCACTCATGCAAATGACTTTTATATTTCTCACACCCAAAATACTTTCTATACACAATTCTACAACGTGGTATCCATGAAATGCCTCGTATGATTATTTTGAGAGCTTGGGTTTAACTTCTTATGTTCATGCTATTTTACAATATAAATCATAAATAAAGATAAGGTCTTGATGTCTTCAAATCTTCAACATATAACCTGTAACCTTATTTTCCATGTGTAAAAGACCCATCTTGATAAAAATGTGCTAATATCGCTCCCATTTAATTTTAACATAAGCTAGACACGCGTATCCCAAGTGTAATAGTCTAAAATAATAAATTGAAGCAAGTTAAACTAGACTGTGAATGCATCACAATTAAAAATTGATAATCTCTACCAACAAAATCATTTTTCAAATC
>Ga0307515_10025171_pt1 | contig 10313 bp, 10 predicted proteins | sample 17_EM_MG_FD_194513 | JGI IMG/M metagenome (GOLD analysis project Ga0307515, IMG submission 194513) | Populus trichocarpa ectomycorrhiza microbial communities from riparian zone in the Pacific Northwest, United States - 17_EM | ecosystem: Host-associated > Plants > Roots > Unclassified | place...
TAACACAACTCAACACTTCTCTTCTGTTCTGTTCTGCTGTCTTGTTTTTTTTTTGTTTTTTTTTTTAAACAAAAATCTCTTCTTTTTTCACTTCTTTTATCTAAGAAAACAGCAGCCCTCTTTGGTTTTGGTATGAATTTAATTCCCTGCATGTGTTTTATGGGTGGTGATGTTTGCTGTTGTTGTTGTTAATCAAAGATGAGAAGTGTCAATAATAGCAGCATCGAAACCGTTAACGCCGCTGCTACCGCCATCGTCTCCGCCGAGTCTCGTGTCCAGCCATCCTCTTCTTCTGTTCAAGTACAACTCTTCTTTTTCTTTTTCTTTTTCTCTCTCGATCTGTCTGTGTGAGTTTGGTTAGGAAATGAAACTGATTTCTGAGGTTTTGTTTGGGCTCTATTCGTCTAACTGTTATGTTTTTCTTTCTTTGTTTGATAGAAAATTTTGATCTTGTTCTAAGGAACAAAATAACCCCTCCTTATCCTTGGACTGCGCTTTTTAGCTGAGGAACAGTACAGTTCCGGGGAGATGAAAAGATTGGATCTTTTTTAGACTCCTTTGATGTTCAAGTAATTGAGATTTTAGCTTTATTTTTAGCTTTTAATTTTTCTGGGTCCTGAAAAGTTGCAATCATATAATTGAATTGGATGGACTTTTTCACTTGCTTATGAGCTTCTTCTTCTTTTTTTCTTCTTTTTTTCCATGATGGAAAGTTAAATCTAAGACTAAGAAGATAAGACACATGAGATGCTTGGCTTTAGATGATGTTCAATAGCTCCTTTACTTTTTCCATGATTATTTATTTTCTTGCTGCAAATTGAGGGATTGGAAGAGACAACAAAAAGGATTCAAAACTTTTATGCTATTAGAATTAAGATCTTAGAACCCCTTGGAAAATAATATGATTCCGTGAAATACTTTGAGAGTTTGGATTTATCCATTCTACCAATTAGGATTTGCTGTCAAACCCACCTTCTTTGACTGTCTTTTTTTCTAGATGAATTCAGATCTATGCTAGGAAAGCAGCAGTCCTGGCTCTCTCTTTCCATGGATTTCTCCAAGTTTCAAAATATGATTTGCGTGGTATTGGTCATAAGAAAAATATCGTGTCTGTCTCGCTTTGATGCCTTTTGCTTTGCGATCAATAATGTATTTTATGCAATATTACACAGGAAATATAAGATTTAATTTGATTCTTCTGGAACCAGTCATTTACAATCTCTTTTCCTTCAACAGAAAAGAAGGTGGGGAGGCTGCTGGAGTCTCTACTGGTGTTTTGGTTCTCACGGTTCTCACAAGAATAGCAAGCGAATTGGTCATGCTGTCCTTGTTCCTGAACCAGAAGTACCAGGAGCAGTATCCTCTTCAACTGAAAATCAGACTCAGTCAACTCCCATTCTGCTGCCCTTTATTGCTCCTCCCTCTTCTCCTGCTTCTTTCCTCCAGTCTGATCCCCCTTCCTCCACTCAATCACCAGCAGGATTGCTCTCTCTCACGTCCCTCTCGGCGAATGCTTATTCCCCACGCGGACCTGCATCCATTTTTGCCATAGGCCCTTATGCACATGAAACCCAGCTAGTCACACCACCTGTGTTTTCTGCTTTCACCACTGAGCCATCCACTGCTCCATTCACTCCCCCTCCGGAGTCTGTTCAACTTACTACACCTTCATCTCCTGAAGTGCCATTTGCTCAACTCTTGACGTCCTCTCTGGAACGTGCTCGAAGAAATAGTGGCCCCAATCAAAAGTTTTCGTTATCTCACTATGAATTTCAGTCATATCATCTGTACCCAGGAAGCCCAGGTGGTCAAATCATCTCACCAGGATCAGCAATCTCGAATTCAGGTACCTCTTCTCCGTTCCCCGATAGACATCCTATGCTTGAGTTCCGAATGGGTGAGGCTCCCAAGCTCCTGGGCTTCGAACATTTTAGTACTCGTAAATGGGGTTCAAGATTGGGTTCTGGATCTTTGACACCGGATGGTTTGGGGCTAGGTTCGAGGCTTGGTTCTGGTACAGCGACTCCAGATGGCATGGGATTATCCAGGCTCGGTTCCGGTACGGTGACCCCAGATGGCATGGGGCTATCGAGGCTCTGTTCTGGAACTGCCACTCCAGATGGTGCGGGCCTGCGTTCAAGGCTTGGCTCAGGAACTTTGACCCCTGATTGCTTCGTGCCTGCCTCGCAAATTGGTTTCCTTTTGGAGAACCAAATTTCTGAGGTTGCATCACTTACCAACTCAGAAAATGGATCAAAAACCGAAGAAAATGTGGTTCACCACAGAGTCTCCTTTGAGTTGAGCGGTGAAGAGGTTGCGCGTTGTCTTGAAATTAAGTCAGTGGCATCCACTAGAACTTTCCCAGAGTATCCACAGGACACCATGCCCGAAGACCCAGTGAGAGGTGATAGGTTAGCAATGAATGGTGAACGTTGCTTACAAAACGGGGAAGCTTCCAGTGAAATGCCTGAGAAAAATTCAGAAGAAACAGAAGAGGATCACGTCTATAGAAAGCATCGATCCATCACTCTTGGGTCAATAAAAGAGTTTAACTTTGATAACTCTAAAGGAGAAGTCTCTGATAAGCCTGCTATCAGCTCTGAGTGGTGGGCAAATGAAACGATTGCTGGGAAGGAAGCTAGACCTGCCAACAGCTGGACTTTCTTTCCTCTGCTACAGCCAGAGGTCAGCTGACATTACAATCATGAAAAAAAGACCTCTCTTCCATATTTTGGACAGTGAAGCAAATATGTTGTATTGAAAGCAAGCCTGTGAGATGCAAGTCCAAAGCCAGCACTGTTTATGGAAACTCTGATTACCATAGTCTGCAATCACATGATTGAAGGATAGATTTCACAGTACTATTTTCTCAAGTGACCAAAAGCACAAATTCTTAGAGGAAGTAGTTTGTAGGGATCCTTGGTGTGGGCACTGATAGATCATTCTTTTTTTTATCTTTTCCTTATTTTAGTTACACAAAAATAGCATTTGCATATAGGTATTGTACTCTGGATATTTTTTTTCTTTCCTTTTTCCTTTTCATGTGTAATAATAAGAGAATTTGGTTTCCTTCGACAGGTGCCCTCACTATAGTGATTCAGTGTCTCTGTGGCTGTATATGCCCCTCCTCGTCTTGTTTCTGCAGGTTCTCTCGTTATAGAATCCTGATGAATTGATTATATATATTAGAAAGATAAGTTTGATATTGATCTATCTACATTTTTAGGTCTCTGATAGGGATTCAGTCTCTGTGGCTGTATATGCCCTGTATCCTTGGCTTACATTGCATTACATCTTTAGGTCTTCTCGTACTGTTGGGTTCGGTGCAGAAGGGTCAACCTTTGTACATGGAATCACAGAGGAATTTGGTGTACATGCTCTGTTTAGATATGTCACCACTGTGTTTCAAAATGTTGTGTACAAGTTAGCTATAGCTGGCCTGGAATACGGATTTTAGATACTGTGACAGAAATCCCACGCCAAGAATAGCCCTGGGAGTTAGAGAGTTACAGTGGTGTAGTAAGAATCACTGTTGGTGGGGTACTGCATTGAATTTCTGCTGCTGGGAAGACAAGAAAATCGTGGTGGTTAATAAATGGCGATGTGTTGAATGAAGAGAGAGGGGGTGGGGGTATCTGTGGTGGAGCACCGTAGGGTACAGAGGAAATAGGAATACAGTGTGGGATACTAAGATTATCAATACAGTAGGGGGTATTGTCATGGTCATATATGGCTGATGCCATGCCAGCACTAGGTATGCTGGCTGGCCATTGCCTCTATTGGCAACAGAGGGAGGATAAGGCAGGCAGGCAGGCAAATAATTTTGTTAGGCAACGGCCAAGTGTCATGTCTCTGTCCCACCTACCTATCCTAACAAATGAACCGACAGAAAAGAGAGGAACAGGCTGTCCTGTGAGACCAGCAAAACCGACTGGCTTCTTCTTCTTCTTCCTTCACAAACCTGTTACTATTTAGCTTTAGATGATGGGTGATGACAGTTATTTTATAGATAGATCCTTCTCACGTTGGAAATCAGTGGCCTAGGAACAGGGAGTGAATCTGGGTGCTAATTAGATGTTGTTATTACCTGTAGTTTTAGGCAGGCAACTAAGAAATCATGTCAAGGCGAGGCGAAGAGAATGTCATGTGATTATGCATGGTTGTCTCTTGGCATGCCTCTGCTTTGCTTCCAGCGTGCATTCCCTTTTGTCTTTTGTATATAAATATAGTAGCCAAAACGCGTCGTGATTCTCCTTCTCTGCATTTTTCAAACCAAAATTTGATTCCTTTTTTTATTTTCTATAACGAAGCCCTTCTTGTTGTGGTCATTGGGCTATTAGTGGCATTGAAGTCCCACAGCCCATTGGGGATGGTAAGTCTATATCATGCTTGAGAAGTCATCAATCAGGCTGTCTATAACAACAATATATAGATAGATCCAAGTTTCTGTTCTTTTATAATTTTACGATTAAACTAGATATGCAGCTCCCTCATTTTTTATGTAAAAAAAGCGATAGGTTAAAAAAAAATTTGATCCAAATTCAATTGAGAAGTATAATTCTCAAACACAGATAGAAAAATATTAATAAAAAAACCTGTAAAAATAACAAAAAGAATAATGATAAAATTTGATATAAAAAACCCAAAGAGGATGCAATTTGATAAAAAATAATAATAATAAAATATCTCAAATGAAATAAATATCAATTAAAAGAACAAGTATCAAATTTTAAAGATTAAAAAAATTACATGGGGTGAAATTGAAAACATTTATGAAAACCAAGCAAATCTGAAAAAATATCCTAAACATGGTTAAATCTTCAAAGCTCGTAACCTATGAAACCCTGGATCCAAATCCTATCAAGAAATTTATTGTATGCCAATTTAAATATATAAATTTTAAAAACTTGTCAAAGAAAAAAAAGATAACAAAAAAAGCTTCGAGCAAACCCGACGGCCAACCTGGGTCAACAAATCAAACACATGACCTAGGACATGAAACTGGGATGACCATATAAATAGGAAAGTGAAAAAAATACCAGCAAAAATATATTCAAAAAAATGCTTTAAAAAAATACGGAAATCGACTCGGGCTAATACTACAGATCTTTTACTTGGGTCATGAGACGAGAGTGACCCTATTAAAAGCAAACCTAAAAAACAAAGAAGCAAGATTCTTAATCAAACAAACATTGGGGGATAAAAATGAGAAAAAAAATCAATAAAATAACAAAGCAAAACAAATAGTAATTAAAAGAATTAGGACTAAATTCAACATAAAAATTAAATGAAATTAAATGTTTATGGAAAAATAAAATGAAATTAAAATTAAAGTTTAGGGATGGAATTGAAAAAAAAATCCATTAAGATAATGATTAAAAAATAACAATTAAAAGAATTGTGACCAAATTTGACATAAAAATAAATGCCTAAGGGTGGAATTGAAAAAAAAACAATCAATCAAGAAAATGATTTAAAAAAATAGCAATTAAAAGAATGAGGACTAAATTTGAGAAAAAATTAAAAAACTCAAATGACTAAGGATGAAATCGAAAATAAAATCCAACTAGAAATAATAAATGTAAATAAAACAATTGCAAATAACAGAAGAGGGACGAAATCAAAAGAAAAAATAAATTGAAGGGCTAGTATGAGTTTTGCATGATCAGCACGCAATCTGAGAAAGAAAAGGAAGGAAAAGAAATGAAAGAAAAGCAATTTTTGGACAAATCACGCCGAACCACCACACACGCATCACTCAGAGAAGAAGAGAACGCCGATATAAATCAAATGATACGGCGGAATCACAATCACAACCACCAGATCCAGCCGCACACGCCGTCAGAAGACGACAATGACCGAAAATACCCTTAGAACTAAACAATAATGGCTGTTTTTTGAACAGTTATCCATGAACATATAGATGCTTGTTTGAGAGTATGGTAGAGATTGAGAAATGTATTAAAATAATATTTTTTATTTATTTTTAACATACCGTATCAAAACAATTCAAAAGCATCAAGAGAAATAATTTGAATAAAAAAAATTCAAAAAAAAGTGAGACAGTGGTTCACCCACGTCGCTAAACAGGCCCTGAATATTCCGAACCAGAGTGACCCTGCCATGACGAACGACATTTTCAGCAATGATAAAATCATATGCTCTAGTTTGCACTGAAAAAGACAATCTGGCTAATAGAGAACCCATACACCACTCCATGTTGGTGTTGTCTGGTCCACTTATCCATGCCATTGGATCCTATCTCAGTCACAGGAACCTAATGATCGCACAAATTTCATGTTTAGTGTTGAATGGAAAAGGACTTGTAACTACCAGCACCTCTCCTGCTTTGACATGTAGTTGTATTCGCAGCCAAAATGATCAAGCTCAAGCCTGCTGGATATGTACGTACACTACCAGTAAGGTATTTATTCATCCATTAATTAGACTAAACCTTGTGCAATTAATGGCTGTTTTTTTCAGTTGGACCTGCTGCATGCTGTGCTAGTTACACTTCTGTTTGACTGTTAAGTGCACTTTGATTTTAGGTCCACCACTTTGCTGTCAACATGGAAGACTTCACTAAAATGCCAATGGACTGCTGGCATTTTTTCAGAAAAGCAGTGGACTCTTGTTTTTACACATCTTTCATTTTATGCGATTTGTTTTTTTTTTTTGTTGTTGATTGGAACTGCTATGTTTTACTTGATAATGATGGGTATTGTTAGATTAAGGCACTGAGCAATTCGGAATGTTATTTAGTTCATAGTTCTTCAACAGGAAAGGAATTTTGTTTATCTTGTAACAGTTCTTCCTAGGTGAACTCCTGTTAATTGGCTAGTCTTCTATTTTGAATGGCAATGTCTTTCAATATTGTGTGAGAATGCAGGATAATTGAATCTTGTTGTGTTTTCAGGGTTTCTAAGCTGCAAAGGAAATGGCAATGGCTCCTTTAGTGAAAGTGGTTCTAGGCACATTTGCCTTTGCAGTATTCTTGGTGCTGGCAGTTTTCCCTGCTGTTCCATTTCTGCCCATTGGGAGGACTGCAGGATCTCTTTTAGGTGCAATACTCATGGTTATTTTCCAAGTCATATCTCCTTCTCAAGCATATGCTTCCATTGATCTTTCAATTCTTGGCCTTCTCTTTGGAACAATAGTCGTGGGTGTCTATCTTGAAAGAGCAGATGCGTTTATGTACTTGAGCAAACTGCTGTCATGGAAGAGCCTTGGAGCAAAGGATTTAGTTTGTAGAGTCTGCTTATTATCTGCCATTTCAAGTGCTTTCTTTACCAATGACACTTCTTGTATGATCTTGACTGAATTTGTACTCAAAGTTGCAAAACAACACAATCTCTCGCCTCGACCTTTCTTGGTTGCTCTTGCCTCAAGTTCAAATATTGGGTCATCAGCAACTCCAATAGGCAACCCTCAAAACCTGGTTGTTGCTGTAAATGGTCAGATTCCTTTTTTGACTTTCTTTGTTGGAATTGCACCTGCAGCACTTGTAGGAGTTTTTGTGAATGCTGTAGCTATCATATGTATGTATCGGAGAGAGTTATCTTCTCATCTTAAGGAAGAAGAAGATGCAAATGGGGAAGTTGTTGCTGATGATGACACGAGTTTCTACAGGTTTTTACCAGCCACATTGCCACATTTCCCACGCTCAAGCTTTCAAGAAAGAAGCTTCATGTTGGATATGCAGGGCTCGCCTTCAATTCATGGGAATTCGACTTATTTTAACACGTTAAGATACAGATCTGGTGCTAGTGAGACTGACATGTTCAGGGTTCCCAGTATTATGTTAGAGTCTGCAGGAAACTCGAGTGCATGCTCGAAATGGAAACCCATACTGTGGAAATCTTGTGTGTACCTGGTGACTCTTGGGATGTTGATTGCTTTGGTTATGGGAGTAAATATGTCATGGGCTGCAATCACTGCTGCTGTTGCTCTAATGGTTCTTGATTTCAAGGATGCTCAGCCATGCCTAGAGAAGGCAAGACACCAAACTTGATACTTGTGTTATTTTCTACCAGTCTTCTCTGTTAGTTAATGAAGATTTTTACTGGTCTGTCAAGAACCTGAAGCCTTGAATCTTTCCTCTTACATTTGGCCAGGTTTCCTATTCTCTTTTGATTCTCTTTTGTGGGATGTTTATGACAATTGAAGGCTTCAATAAAACTGGATTTCCAAGCTGTTTGTGGGAATTCGTGGAGCCCTTCGCACAAATTAACCATGCTAGCGGGATAGCAGTCCTTGCAGTTCTCATCGTTATCCTCTCAAATGTGGTGTCAAATGTACCAACTGGTATGTTCATACTTCCTTTTCTCCAAGCCCTAGTTATCCATTGAATGAGATTGGCATGCATGCATGGACCCAAATTATTCTGATCAATGCAACTTCATGCATATATAATGCACGTCATCCATTTATGGGGCATTAATTGTTACATTAATTATGACTGAAAAGAAACATAAAAAGATGTTTATAGTAACTCTGCCGATCGTCTCAGTTCTCTTACTGGGGGCACGGATGGCAGCATCGGCAGCTTGTATTTCCCCGGATTACGTGAGGAAGTCATGGCTGATTTTAGCGTGGGTGAGCGCAGTGGCAGGTAACCTCTCGCTATTGGGTTCGGCTGCCAATATGATAGTGTGTGAGCAGGCAAGCCGTGCCCCAGATCTTGGTTACAACTTATCTTTCTGGAGCCATCTCAAATTTGGAGTCCCCTCCACCATTATCGTCACTGCTATTGGTTTGACAATCATTAGATAGTTCTTATTTTCTTGTTACGCCGAGAAAACTTCGTGCTACAGTTGCCGATGTATTCTATTCTTAGTATTATTTTATGGATAATCTTGTAATATTTTGTTTGGCTTAAAAATACATTTAACTGATATTTTATTTAAAGTCAATCTAGATTGTAGCCTCACACCGCTTTGTTCTCCATCCCTCGAAAAAATAGCAAATGTTTTTGGGCTCTGAACCCTTCTCTTCGGGACTAAAAGCCCAGGTATCAATGATTGAGACACAAGTGATCTAGATCACTGTTATTATTTTAAAGTATGATAATAATTATTTTTTAATATATATTAAAAATTTATTAATTTGAAATAAATAAATAAAATTAAAAAAAATAAATAAACAAATTAGACGTTTGGTGTTGACCACCATGGAGTTTTTGCATGGACTGGTATCAATTGCATCTCTTTGACTTCGGTTATTAGGAGCCCACATGAGCTCTTAATCCTAAATAACAAAAAGTCAAATGGATATTTAAAGAGAGATTGTCAAGATGGTGATATCTTTGACAAGAAAAACCCAAAGGCACAAGTTTCACCACAAGCGAGTGCCCATGAAGAGCATATGCAACTTGACTTCTTTCCAAACATTTTGTGCCGAAATGAGAAATCAATCCATACCCACTTGGTTGATCCAATTTTGGCTAAAACTGCCATTGTAGACAAAGACGCCAGACTGCACTTTTAACCCAGCTGATCAAGATGCGTTTGATTAATGTTTTGATACAGAAAAGGACATGAATGCATTACCGATGGAGATGAATATAAAGACATAAAGTATTTTTGTAATTAATTTATATGTTTTCAAAACAAAACACGTCTCTTGTACTCTCACGGCTTTTATGTTCAAACAGTAACCAAACAATTTTCAAAGGAAACAAATTCTTGCACAGCAGCCCATGATCCCCAGGGCTGAAAGCAAAACACATGCACATAGGCACATCACATGTGCTGGTGTTTTTTGTCACAGGATGGCCATGGAGTTCAGCTATAACTCGGAGGGCGGCAGCACTGCCATGTCGCCAGCAACAAGTTAGAGAGAGAGATGATGAGAAAGTAGATGGGACCTAGGGGCACGTGTAGGGCTGATGGTGGGGTGGGGCTAAATCTTTAGGACCCCACTGGTTTCCTTTTCTCCCCTTGGGTACATCTCCCCTTCCATCTCCGTCTCCATCTACCGTCGCAGGCCTGCCCCTTTTGTCACATTCCTATTGCAGTCTATGCCTCCATATCACATCTCGCGGCCATGTGTTTTCTATGCTTCCTTTCATTTCAGTCACCATCTTCGAGTTTTTGTGCAAAAAATACCTCTCAGATTGAGTGTGTGTTACGTCTGGTTTTCCACAAGGGTATCCGCCTGAAAAGACATTAAAAATATCCGCACAAAGAAAACCAGGTTCCATACAAAAAAAAAAAAAAAAAACATTAAATCTATACATTTAAGGATTTTTTATTAGCATATTCACTCGTGGTCCCACGACAGATCAATAACAAATTATTTTTAAAATATAAAAA
>Ga0307515_10025172_pt1 | contig 10313 bp, 8 predicted proteins | sample 17_EM_MG_FD_194513 | JGI IMG/M metagenome (GOLD analysis project Ga0307515, IMG submission 194513) | Populus trichocarpa ectomycorrhiza microbial communities from riparian zone in the Pacific Northwest, United States - 17_EM | ecosystem: Host-associated > Plants > Roots > Unclassified | place...
GGTAAGCTCCTTCAAACTACGAAGTGCAAGACAAAGGAAATCGTTAAGCTTATGTAAGAGAAACAGGAAGTTGGTAGAAGAGAAAAACCTGATAAGAAGAGGAGGCAGTCCCAAAGAGAAAGTTGGCAGGAAATGAAGAAGAATCTGAACTTTCATGCAGAGTTTTTGTATCAGATGATGCAAAGAGAGGTAGCAAGATCAGCTCTAAGAGAATTAAAGCTTTACAAAGTGAAGAAATTCCCATGCTAGATAATGCAATTCATATGCTGTATCCAAAGTTAAGAAGCTAGATGCCTTTGTATACAAGTTTGTGCTTTCTATGTATATGTGCAGGGTTGTCTAGTTTCAGGTTGAAAAAACTCTAATATAGAAGGAATCAGAGAAGTTGTTGAAACTTCTGTTCTTGCTATGGGAAAACGTCAGAAACGTCAGAGAAGATGAAAGAAAGAATCTTTTTCCAGAATGGCTCAAAAATCCTAGAGGAACAGGTAGTGAACAGTTTAAAATTGTTTTTTTTTTAAGTAATTTACTTTATTTGATCCCTGTATTTGTAATGCAATGATTAGTTAATCCCTTTGGTTTAAAAACTTGCAGTTAAGTCCCTATTTCTTCATATTTGATTGTAACTTTGTCCTTCTGTTGGTTTTTCATCACAATTAACTTATTCTTTTGTCTTTCTTAGTTTGCAATCAAATTTCTCAATCTTACCAGATAAAATTAAAAAAAGCATTTAAAAAATTAATATAGAAATTAAATAAGAAATAGCAATCAATTTTGGTCAAGGGACTAGGATGTACTTTTCAGAAACAGAGGAACTAACTTACAAGATCATCAAACATATGGGGACTAATTTATAATTTACTCAAAAAAGTTGGCCCTTGTGTATCACAAATCAAGCTATTTTATATTTATAAAAATGGATTCACTTCAAAAGGGCCTAATTATTTAAATTATTTTATTTATCATATGGCTCAAAAAACTTGGTGGACCAACCACATCAATATATTCTCATGAAATAAAATATAAGAAATTGACGCACCAAATATTATGGACCTAGACCAAGGCATTGTATAATCAGTCTGGATAAACCATGAGGATAAACCACCATTAATGTTTGATTGTTGTTGTGGACGGCAAGCAACTGGCGAGTCACCTTCCAGGTTTGGACCAGGTAAACCCGTGATTGGCTTCCAACAAGTTACAACTGGTGAGAGATGAAGATAAATATTAGGAGAATATTTCAAGGCATGAGAAAAGAGCAAGAAGGTTAGATCAGATTGCCAAGTATGCTATTATCTTCCAGCTTTTATTGACATGGCATCCTTTGTAGTTGCTATTTGCTAGGAGGGATGGTAATGAATTGGGAGGTTTTTTCTTGATATTAGGGACAGGAAAGTCTTTTCCATGTGATCTAATAGCCATTATGGTTTTTAAGGGGGACAAGTAATTTTTTTGCATTTTAGATTAACAGTTTAATGACTTAAATACCATTAAAAATAAAAAAAATAAAATTTAAGAGGAGGGCTTTATGGTCTTTTTGTACTTTCAATGCAAAATAAAAGGACCGTATTACCCTTAAAATAAAAAATAATAAAACTTATATTTGGGGGCACTTAGGTCTTTTTAACTCAATTATTTTGTAATTATGTATTTGGATGATGGAAATTAAGTCTTTGACTATATATAAAAATATGATATTATCCAACCAAGTTATTTCATTGTGGTATGTACATGACCCGGGTCACGAATTTTGTGGGTTAACCAGGTTCATTAAGATGACTAAAAAATGGTTTTTTTTTTTAAATTTTGTTCTCAATTCTTTATAACCCTTCAATTTAGCGTTAGATTTCATCTAATCCAAAGCCAATTAAAGCCCAATTTGAAGAAAATAACATAAGGAAAAAGAATGAAACAAATTGTCCAACTAAGTTAGTTCATTGTGATCAAGTTCATTATCAATTGTAAATTTCATGAGTTAACTCATGTCAATATAATATGCCACCATTTTTTTATTTTACTCCCTAAACTCTTTTTTTTCGATTTAATCTTTGAACAATTTATTATTTTACATTTTAAGCTTTATAAGGTTAGGCAGAAGTTGAAACTACAATGGCTTCATAATGAGTTGGATAGCCATTTGAACGAGGTGATTATTTCGTTTTTTTGACCTGCTAAATCAAAAGGCCACACACAACCACATTAATTTTTTTTATATATTTATTAACATATATGGCGGTCGGCTAATTTTATTTGACACAGGTATCAAGTTTTCAATATGCATTCTAGATTTTTTATCATATGCATAAAAAACTAACAACAGGCACATATTTTTCCGCATAATAATTGACTTATGATCTGCACGAAGAGGAGAGCATGGTTGCTGCCTTCTTAATTAATCCAACCACATACTTTATCCTGCAAGAAAAAATTCGATAAATTAATTCGTCTTGGCTGTTCGTGCAAATGATAAGAGTGCATTAAATGATTGAATGGAAAAGAAGTGATTGGAACGCAGGACGAACATGTCAGTAGGTACAAGATCATGATGATATTGGTCCACTGCAACATCTCCATTGCTTCCATCAATTATTCTGCCTCCCTTCACCAAAATAGGAAAAATGAGGGAAATATAAAAAAGAAAGAGAAAGGTCTATATTCAGCGGACAAATTCAGAAATTAACACAATTGAATCCAACCAGCCAATCAGTTGAGCTAGAAGATTAGATTTTTATTTTGTTGTGTTTTAAAAATAAAAAATTTACTAAATGTTATTATTTTTAAAAATGATAAAGATAGTTTTTATGTTTAAGAATAGCAACATTTAGTAAATGTCGCGTTTCTAAAACGCAACAAGATGAAAATATGTTATTTGACTAAAAGTTTTTCAAACGGTGTTATTCCTTTAATATTTTATGTTTATTGTGCTAATTTGACAAAAACAAAAAACAAATTGAATTCTATTTATGTTTCTTTTTAACCTTTTAATAAAGTTATTACACCTAACTTTTTCATGTCATAATTCATGATATTGATTCCTAGTTAAGTAAATTAACCAATCAATTAAAACAAATTCGTTCATATATATATATATATATATATATATATATAGAGAGAGAGAGAGAGAGAAATAAATGCTATAACAATGTAAATAAAACAAATTTTTGATAAGAATGAAGATGGAGTCAAGTAATGACGCGATCTTCTAACAAGCACAAAGTATTTTTATAATTTGCAAAAGTATAAATACATAAATGTAAATGAAAAATTTGAACAACAATAAAAATAATAATAAATAAGATTTGAAGAAATCTGACTTAAATTTTTATTGAAAATAGATATAAAAGATATGAGTACAGGGAATTTTGTATATGATTACAAAAAGATCTTTTAATTGGTTTTGTTAACTAAGGATTGTCTAGAGAAATTTTCTTTAGAGAGAAATTTCATTTTGAAGTTCTGCCTTGAATGCCTAAAAGGAATCCCCTTTTATACAGCAGTTTGAGGAAGACATCTTTGAATTTTTGTAAAGCAATTATGTTGCTTTTTGAAAAGTTGATGTAATTGTTTGACATGAAATCCCTCCATCAAAAGTCTGATGTCTTCTTATGCAAGTGGAGAAACAATTTTAGATTGTAAAGGCCTTGAAAGGGTTTAAAAATGAAAAACAACCATAAAAGTTTTTGGCCTTTTAAAATATATATTTTTTAATTTTAATGACATTTACATCTATAAGCAGGAAATACCTATGGTTTTTTTGTATAGAATAAAGAATATCATCACTATCATCTTCATTGATTTTGAATCTTCTGATGAGTATGAGATAATTCAAAATCAAATGGTTGGATTTTTTTACAGCAAAATCTAAAAATTCTATTATGGCAGTTTTTTAATGATTGAAACAAAATCAAAAGGCTGAGATTAAAGACTCAAATCCTCAATTCAAATTCTTAGCTTAAAGATCTCATGCCTTTACACTTTTAGTTGCAACAAAATTCAAAAAAGAATACTTTGGGATCATAAAGCACCTCCTATACAATGAAGATGATAGTTATAACATTCTTAAACTCTTTCAAGACCTTTGCAAACCAAAATTGTTTCTCTACTTGTAGAAGAAGAGATCAGATTTTTGATGGTGAGATTTCATACATCAACTTTTCAAAAAGCAATATAATTGCTTTACAAAATTTAAAGATGCCTTCCTTAAATTGCTCTATAAAAAGGGACTCCTCTCAAGTATTCTTGGCAAAACTTTGAAATGGAATTTCTCTCTGGAAGAAAATTTCTCTACATAATCCTTTGTAAACAAAACCAATTACAAGATCCTTATGTAACCATATAAAAATTATCTATACCCATATCTCTTATATCCATTTTCAATACAAATTAAAGTAAGATTTCTTCAAATCTTATTTATTACTATTGCTATTGTTGTTTAAATTTTGCATTTACATTTTTTTATTTATATTTTGCAAATTATGAGTATGCTATATACTTGTTAGAGGATTTCATCATTGCTGGACCTACCTCTTCATTTATATCAGGAATTTATGTTATTTCTATTGTTATAACATTGTTTTCTATTTGTGTTATATATATAAAGTGATGGTTTTGATTTATTTTTAAATCAAACCGAGTTGATAAGATAATGGTTGTTCTATTAGATGGATTGAGTCTAACTAAATCAACTCTCACCTTTTGAAACTCAATAAGGATCAATTCCCAGTCGGCAGGTATTATTGTTGGAAGATGTTTCTGACAATCTAGGATGAAAGATTACCACTGTGAGATACAGAAAAGGAGAGTTTTTCTCACCTGAATTGCGGGTATAAACATCCCAGTTATTCTTACATTTACCATCAACCTGCAAAAATGCAAGAGAAAAGCACAACTTGCTGGCAAAGCTCTACTGGAATCTGTAATGACATGCCTATGAAATCTGAGAAACAAAACTGTAGCAGAAAGAGGAGAGTAGCAGAAGAAACCAAATCTGATAAGCAGAGGAAGCAGGCCTAAAGAGGAAGTTGGAAGGAAATAGAGAGGGATCTAAGCCCTCTATAGGGGTTTCTAGATGAGAAGATATCAAGGGAGGTATCAAGATCAGCTCTAATACAAATAAAGTTTAAAAGAATATTCAAAGAATTCCAATGGCAGGTAAGTTCACTACCTCTGGCAGGCTTTGTCAAGACAAAGTTAAAAAGGTTGTAGTGTTCTTGTAGATTCAGCTGATGTAATGAAGATCTGTATTTCTGCTAAGGCTAAGCTCATAAAGTAGAAGAAAATTGTGTGGACTGGAGAAAAGATAATTCTTCAGAGAATGAATAACAAAGTATCATGGGACCTTTTTTCTGTGATTTTGACTACCAATTTGATATTCAAAAGCAATGATTTTTATGTGAACAGTGATCAATTTGGACCACCCTCACCAGCATCCCTGTCAAGTATTTGGAACCATTCATGTGCTGCGCATTTTTTGGCTTTGACAGTATCTGCTGTGAGCTTCATGCAAATCCCACAAGTGCAAGAATTTTTGGTTCTATATAATTTCAGCATCCCCATTTTGAGGGTAAGGTCACTGTGGTGGCCAAAGGAGATGAAAGTTGGAAGACACATATCCAGGTATTATTATTGTCTATCCCTGATCACTCCACAGAAAAGCATGATGTCCATACTAAAAACAGGATGCAGTGAAGTATAATTTCAGAAGAAAAGGAACACAGCCTGATCCAGCCTGATCAATTTATTTCCTTTCAACATATAAGATGGATGCCATTCAAAACTATTCACATTACACCCATCAGATGATTACACCTTTTGTCACAAAATGTTACAATTTGATAGCAATTAAAAACAGATAGAAAATGCCTCTGAAAAATCACCAAATTTTTACAAACTGCGCCACAAAACCTTGACAGGGCGATATCGAATTCTTCGTGCAATATCTAGTGAAGCCAAACCCAATTAGCATGCAACCTGGATGTGAAATACTAACTCCTAACATTCTTGATTATGCTCAGGTGCTAGTTCTGACAGCCTTGTAATTAGCAATGTAATCTTTGTACCAAGTTGCCGATAGTTTTCGAGTTCTCTTGAGAGTGGAAAAATCGACATGGTAAAGCCCAAACCTTATGGTATATCCAGATGTCCACTCAAAATTGTCAAGCAATGACCATGCAAAGTACCCTCGAACATCTGCTCCTTTCCTGAAATACATTAGTTAGACCTTGACATTTTAAATGGCGTCTCTTTTTTAAGACAAATCTGAGAGACAATTCAAGATATCAAGGACAGCTAGAGGCTCAAATCAAGTATGTTACTACCTCACAGCCGTTTCCAGGGCATCTAAATAGCTGCTCATGTACTCCACTCTCTGCACATCTTTCAATACAGCTTTAGTTGTGACATTGACGTTTTCCTCATCACAATACCCTACAAGAATGACATTATGCAAGAAGCTCAGGAAGACAGAAGAAACCATAGGTCTTTAGGAACCTTACAACATGGTTGACCCTGACCGTTTTCTGTAATGTACATCGGTATGTTGTTGTATCTGTCTTTAAAATAGGTCACTAATTTTTCCATTCCTTGAGGATAAACATGTAGCCAGTCAAGTGCGGTCTGCATAAGTAAGAAGCTAAAGTTATCTTCCAAAGATTAGGAGAAGGCAAGTAAGTTGTAGTTATGCAGATAAGCAGAGGTTACATACAGGTTGACCAATGAAGAAACCATCCTTCTGTGCAGTCCTCAAATAGAGACCTTCTGTCTTGGAAACTCCTGGTCCTTGTTCACATGTAGAAAACATGCAGTCCTTCACATAGAAACTAGTATATTGATTGATGCCAATAAAGTCCACTCCGCTCTTCAGCTTCTCCAGTTCATACTTTGAAAATACAGGTAAATCAGATCCTAGAGTTTCACGCATTTCTGTTGGATATTTCCCAAGTATAATTGGGTCCAAGAACCTGCTCAACATGTTAGGATAGCATCAAAGATTAGCTCTACAGTGTATATAGGGAGTTCTACAACCATCAAAATATCAACAGGACTTGCGATTTCATTGTTCTGACGAAAAATGAGAAATAGAGATGCTTACCAGTTCATATAGAAAGCGTTAGCTCTCTCGACTGCTAGTTTGTCTTCCAAAGAATCACTGATGGGTTCATGCCATATGGCATTCATAACAATTCCAATACTTCCACCTTGCTTTTTCTGAACATTAAATGAAAGAATAAAACTTTAATTGATGTTTACAAAATCAAAACCTCTATTTTCTAGGTCCTTGATTACTCATGTATTAATGAATTTCGGATATGTAACAACAACAATTTTCCTTGGACAAAAATGGTGTTAGGAGTTGGGGGAGATCAACTGAAGTACCTGGTATTTAGTTCTGTAAACATTGACTGCAGCTGCATGGGATAGGATCATGTTATGTGCAGCAATAAAAGGCTCTCTCTCTGAATCTCCACTGCTACAGTATCCAAATGTCCCAGAGCAGCGAGATGGTGGGAAAATTCCGGATCTGTAACCGCGAATTGCTGCAACATTGGGCTCATTGAATGTGGTCCAGTATTTCACTCTGTCTCCAAAGGATTTGAAACATATATCTGCATAATATTTGAAATCCTCCCTGAAACATTGAATTCACACCATGGCAAAACAAATGATAAGCAGATAGCATAACAATATTGCAGGACTGCAAGGAGATCAAAGAATCAGCTACTTGCTGTATTTCAGGACTTAGCCAAGCTCCATATCTGTCTTCAAGTTCCTGAGGAATGTCATAGTGAGTCAAAGTCACAAATGGCTGGATACCTGAAATCAGAAGAAGTAAATACAAGAATAAAAAGGTGATCATTCTCGCACAAACCAGAGCTTCTTAATACTTATTAAGTAAAAGTGATTCTGACAATAAATATCTTTTTCTTGTCTCACTTTCTGGGTTGGTTTTTCAGACTACGATCAAATTGTGACAGTTTTGCAGCTGCCGGAAGTACTTTGACCAGATGAAATATGGTGGAAATGGTATGTACCTCTACGCAGAAGCTCGTTGATGAACTTGTTATAATGATTGATTCCAGCCCTATTCGCAGTTCCAAATCTTCCCTCTGGTTCAAAGTTAAGGTGAGAATTAGAGATGAAATCAACAAATGTAATCAAATTAAAAACCTTCTACAGAGACTGAAAACTCACTTGGTAGGATTCTTGCCCATGATATGGAGACACGATAGCTATTGACTCCAATATACTCCATGAGATCCAGATCTTCCTGTTTTCATCAGGTCATAACAGAACAAATTCATCATTACCATCTCCATGCATGATGGATTCATTTTGTTCATTTTCATCTGCTCAAAACAATTGTCAAATCACAACAATTCAGACATCCAAATGTTAACATGATCAGTTTCCTCCCGTCATTTGATTTCCACTGGCGAAGAATCATGGGGCATCCGGACCCTTTAAACAGTCAGTCATGTTAGAGAGTAGAAACACATAGTTACGGCACTAGAACAATTTGTGGCTTATGCTGAACTTCAAAGAAACACACCATGGTGTGGAGGAAACAAGCATGGTCTAGACCATACAGTGACATTTGGGGTCCATAATCTTCTTGTCCAATCATTTATTACCATCCAAATCATGGAGGGGGTCATATCCCTGGAAGCTATCAAAATGTTGCTCTTTTTTTTCAAATTGACATGTTAACCACAAGAATGATTGCATACTCAGCATGTCAGCACACAAAACACAGCTGCCACACGCCAAAGCATGATTATATATGTAATGAGTTCAAATCTTCATAGAAATTGCCTTGTTTAAGATTGTCAATCTAAGCCCACCATAATAGTTCATAATTAGTAGACTTTAAGATTTCTCCACAAATTCATATACTGTGTGAGAACTATGAAAGAAGTTGTGTCCACCTTCCACCAATGGAAACTTACTACTTCTGTTTCAGATAGAGAGTTGTGGTTATGTAAAAGGGTTCCTCAGAAATGGATAGACAAGCTTCCATATTTCATAGTTGCAGAACATGGGCAGAACAGAAAAAAGCTGCTGTAAAGCTTCCTAGCATCTATCAGAATTTATTGTTTTGAAAGTTAAAAGGATAAATGAAGCACCGGATATCGATGGTAATGATCAACAGCAATATCTCCATTAGTTCCATCCATGATGGTACCTGAAACAAATTCCAAAATCAAATCTAAATTAAAAAAAAAGGGGGGGGGGAGAAGGGACTGAAGCTCTAAAACCTATTAATTACCAGGCTTATGAGTAAAAACATCCCAGTTGCTGAGGCCTTTGCCATGACTCAAGTAAGCTCCTTCAAACTGTGCAAAGGTGAAATAGAACAGAATGATATAAAAACACTTCAAAATACTCCCATTTATAGGAGAGAAATGGAGGCAACAAAACCTGATAAGAAGAAGAGGCGGTTCCAAAGAGAAAATTGCTTGGAAATGCTGAATTATCTGAACTCCCCTTGAGAAATATAGGATTGCAAGACACCATAAGCACTAGGAACCATAAGTCAAGCACAATGAAAGCATAACACCCTAACAAAAACTCCATAACACAACTCTGCAAAGAAAATAAAAGATATATATCAGAAACGTTAATTCCGTAAGGATTCAAATGAATAAACAAAGGAATTTATAGGACCCTTGAGACATCAATTGTGACCTGATACTATCAGCCAAAAGGGAATTACCTCCCTGCCATGTAAGCTATGTAGGGTGGGGCTGAGATACAAGTGAATCATGGCAAAAAATCAAGCTAAATAAATTATGTATGGCTAAAATCATGCCGAATTATAGCTATAAGAGCATTGTTTTCTTTTTTCTTTTTCTTTTTTAATTTAATGTGGGTGTCCGGATTAGCTTGCGCACAGCTCGACTAATCTCACGGGTCCTGAAATTAACGATTATATAAACCTCCAATAACTATCATATAAATAACCACAGTACTTAAACATGAAATCACATAAAAAAACAAATTTTTAGTCCGAAGCTATTCCCACCTAAATGGTTATACAATAATGCAGACTTCATGTTCACTTGATGTGACAGATTTAAAAGTCATATTGATAACGATGGAATGCTACGTCAGGATATTGAATCATTGTATATATTAGTGTTGCTGGACAGGGAAAAAAAAACAGAAGAAATAAAAACATATTTAATTAAAAAAAATGATTTCAAGATTAAAAAAGTATTTTTTAAAATACAATTTCTGTCGCACCACCAAAAAGCGCTAGAGATGTCTCCATCTTCTATCATACCCCATCGCTGCCGCGATCATGTAAGCAATAA
>Ga0307515_10025173_pt1 | contig 10313 bp, 5 predicted proteins | sample 17_EM_MG_FD_194513 | JGI IMG/M metagenome (GOLD analysis project Ga0307515, IMG submission 194513) | Populus trichocarpa ectomycorrhiza microbial communities from riparian zone in the Pacific Northwest, United States - 17_EM | ecosystem: Host-associated > Plants > Roots > Unclassified | place...
ATCACTAGCATACTGTGTGTGAGAAAACTTGTAATACATCTACAGAGACATCTCAAGTCCGAATATCTGAACCTCCACAAGTCCATGGAAACGAGCATGTTGATTCCATTCATGAACCCCGCGGTCCACGATTCAAAACCTGCACATGAGTCTTGAGGGGTCATGGTCGGGTCAAGATCAATGTTTTCGGACTGAAATTATAGCCTGGCCTCACTTTTGCCGAATCGTATCACACTGCCACTTCAAAATCAAGACAAGAAATTACCAAATGTTTTTTACCACAATTTTAATAAATGACCGTGTACAAGTGAAATGCTTGCCGCGCCACCAGCGGTTGTGTACCTTTTCCGAGGATCTCGAGTTCAAATCCCCCTTAAGGCCAGGAAAAAAAAATGAGAAGGTACAGTAAACGTCTCCAAAATGCGCTCAAAACTATATGAGCCATAAGCAGGGCGTTCGCACAACATTTAAATCTTGATAGGGGGAAACGCCAACACAAAAAAAGAAAAGAAAAATTAACGTCTTGATCTGATTAAGAAACACAACGGGCACTAACATTATGCAGATCAAAAACTTCACGCCATCCTCTGTATTCCTATGAAGCCAAGAGTCTTTCGATTTTCGCAATTTGATCCTCTTCGTTCTTGGTGGTCGGACTCTTGTTAGCATCATCAAACAAATCATGCTTCCATTTCTCTCCTTGCATACCACTTGGGCGATGACCTTGCCTCTCACTGAATCTCCCTCTTCCCCTATAATTTCCACCACCATATCTTTCTCTTGATGGAAGGCCACCCCTCAGCATGTCTCCTCTATTTCCAGCAGCTGGCCTTTCAGACCTGTCTATATGGCGAGGGTTATGGTCTCTTTCCTCCCTACTTTCACTGATGTACACAGGACGACCAGAATGGCTTGACGTTGGAGGTTCCACAGCTGCTTTGTCAGGATTGTCAGTCGTCACTGGAATCTTCTTCTCCCTAAACGCAGGTCTGTTCCTCACATGTGGTGGCGGCTCAGCCTCCATTTTCAAGTAACCATCATGGTCCCATACACTGTGGTCATCTCCCTTACCTCGTGGTTTCTCCTCTCGTTGCCGGAATCATAAGTTGCTGGCCTGTTCGCTTCCCTTTCGTCCCGACCATCCTTTGAATCCCTAAATCGGCTTTCTTCAAAAGAAAAGAACATTGGAACAGTGAGTGAATATGTTTGAAGAGAGAGAGGGAAAGAAAAACTAAACATAACAAGTTTATTTGTAATTATTTTTTTCTTTCTATTTTGAAATTATAAAACAAAATGTGTTTGATTCAGACAAATTCTGGATTAAGATCTTGTTTTACTCTATTCCAATCTAGCTTTTAATTAATATTGGATTCCAATGCTCTGACAATTCTACAGAAAATTCAAAACTTACAAATTTTATTTTCAATTTATTTCAAATGTTATTTTTATTTATTTATTTCCTTGAAACTAGAGACAGTTTTAAGGTATTAAGTGTGTGTTTGATATTTAGTAGTTTTTGCTATTGTATTTTTAAAAAAATATGTTTAGTTAAAACTACAAAGTGATGAATTTTTGTATAAATAAATGAAAATTAAGTTTTTATAAATAAAAAATATATTATTTTAAATTATATAAAATTTAAATTTAAAACACAATTATAAATAAAATCCAGTATAAATAGAAGCTATTCAACACTGTAATAACAAATAACCTCTGAAAAGGCATTTTAGGCTTTAAATGAGTGTTAGAAAACAATTAATTACTACTATCAAAGAAAAAAACAATGAGTTACAAGGTAAAAAGAAAAAACTGAAAAATAAATAAGAATTATAATTTAATTTAAATTTGATGGATATTAACCCAATTCAAATAACATATTTTTTTATAAATAATACATGATTAATATTTAAAAGTATATTTTTATTAAGGTTTTATATCATCATTTTGCACTTGAAGTATCAATAACTCCTTAACTAAAGCATGTTTTATAATAACATGTCTAATATTATAAGATTCCTTTAATTTATGGTAAATGTTCATTTTAAATGCAGGCTTATCACATAAATCAAAGGATTGATTGATGAGTTTAACTACTGAAATTAAGAAGACAAAGAGAGGGCTAAGCTTAAAAAAGAGATGTTGGTTCAGTCCAAACTGAAACACCATTCGGTTATTGGATCATAACTGGAGTTGTAGAACTTGGATTTAGGTCTGGTTTATATGTATGGAAAGCTAAGACATAGGCCTAAAACTTTCATGAAGAGTCCAAGATTTAAAGTACCATTTTCGAGTTCAAATGGTAGCAATAACGGAAAAGTCAGAATTTGTCCTACAGCCCAGACACTGTTCAGTGTTCAGCCCATATCTCGAGTTCTAGAAGTCCAAATGCATCGATTTTTATTTTGTTGGAAAGCTGAGACAATTTCCTAGAACTTTCATGTGGACAATCTGTTCAAATTCTGACGTTAGCAATGATATTTTGTTCAGACAAGAAGATAAAGATTGTCACCAAGTTAAGATGTGGTCACTCACTAAACAATTAGTCATCAAATCAATAGTTCTAAAATTTGGCCAATGAGGCATTTGCATGCATTTAGACATCTTGGTTTTCAGATCAAGATCATGTTCTTGCTTTCTTTCTTTATATTTTTGTAATGCTTAAGTTTTGCTTTCATCAATCTCTTGTTTATGCCTTTCATTTCCTTTATTATACTTATATAATCATGTTCTTCTTTTGTTTATTTATGTTTTTCTTTTTCATTATGTTTAGCTAAGTTTGTTATATCAAGGTGAAAAGGTTACACTAATGGTGTAAGAATAAGTATAGTATAAACTCAATATGGACTTTAATGTTTGATACTAACATGTTTTGTATTTGTTATCTTGTTCACTTTTAATACTCTGCTTGTTAAATGATTAATCTAGATTTATGTTGTATAACCCTTAGTACAACAAATACTTGGCACTTTCATAGCCCAACCGTATGGTATAACCGACATCTGTGCTATGAAAGGAACTTGATTTGTTGTTAACATAAGTTATAATCATGAATACCTGACAATATTTACAAGTATTAGCATTATTCGAATAAGATAACTAATGTAATCATGTTAACAATTTATAATTCGATTTGAACCTTCTTTGTGTGTGATTTCCAGTTGGGTAATAAAAAGAGTTTATACTATACTTGTTTGAAATACCATTAGTGGATCCTCTAACATTGACAATTATTTTATCATTGTTTAATCCTTATATCAATATCACATCTCAAAGCTCTCTTCAACTCCTTTTCTGTTATTATCTATTTCTTTATTTGTAGTTTATACAGTTAACCTCCATGTGGTTCGGATACGGTCTTGCTGGGTTATTTATTATTTCGACACTCCTACACTTGAGAGAAGACATCAACTCTTTGGTCGTGTCAATAGATATGATATAAATATTATAAAATTCATTCTGAAACTAACAATTTTTTTTTTGTTGAATATTAAATAATAATTGAATAACAAATAGTATAAATTCAATGAATAAAATATAAATATTTAAAAATTTTATTTAATAAATAATAAATAAAATATAAAATATAAAATATAAAAACTTAAAAAATCAAATTGAGTTAGATTCATTTTTCCCGACTTAGATATGTTTTTTCCAGATAATATTGAAGCTCTGAAGCACCACCATCAAGCTTATTTTATCACTTAAATGGTTGAAAATGACTCAAATGGTGACTTTCTCTTTTATCATTGGAATCCGGTGACCTCTCTCTCTCTTCTCTCTCTAACTAGAGACTGAGAAATAATACAAATAAACTTTTGTATCAAAAATGATTTTTTAAAAAATTTAAAGGGATTTAAATTGCATAGTTTTTGTTATTTTTAAAGATGAAGGGATTTTTCATGAAATCCCTAGCATGTTTGACGCGTTTTTAAATTTAGTTTATATTCTTCCATTTCTACCCTCACATAAAAAATTAAAAACAATTGCTTTTCAATTAAGATTAAATTGTACATAATAAAACTTTGAGAAGGAAAATAAATTATTAAAAAATAAACAATAACTTGTGAGCACGCATGAACAATGTTTATCTGCCCTAATTACACCACACCTTTTAATGTTTTCCATGAAGATAACTAACGGATCAAAAACCAATCTAATCTTCTTTTAATCTGATCTAGATCTTCAGCCTCTTGTTTTTTTTTTAACAATCCCTCTGTCCATGTCACCTTCCAGTATATCAAATTTGATTATTCATGCATTTGAATTACAATCCAAAACAAAAAAAATTGATTAAAATCAACAAGTCGGATATAGGGATGACATTACAGAAAAAAAAAAGATTGAAGATCTAAATAAGATTAAACAAAAGGGCTAGGGACTAAGGTCATGTTATAAACTAAGGCCTTATTTATTTGCTAGAAAGTATTTTTTTTTTTAAAGTGAATTTCAGAAAAATAAATTATTTTCTGATGTTTGGTAGTGTAATGAAAAATAAGTTGAAAAACACTTTCCAGTGTTTGGTTATGTCATGGAAAATGAGTTGGAAAATAACTTATTAATGTTTTATTTTCTCAAATTTATTAAAATAATGAGGAACAAATCTTACAAATTAAAAAGTTGAATGAGAATAAAATTGAAAAAAAAATATAATTTCATAAATTATTTCAAATAAAATAAATAATAGAGATCAAATCTAAAAAAAAATAAAAGATGAAGAAATTAAAATAATAACAATTAACATTTTATAAATTATTTCAAAAAAAATAAGTAACAATCAAAAGAATGAGGACCAAATTTGATAGATAAAAAATTTCAATAAAAAAATGATAAGAGAAAAGCAAATAACAATTATAAAAATAAAAAACAAAGTTAATATAAAAATTAAATTTTAAGAGATGAAATTGAAAAATAAATATTTGAATTAAAATAATTATAGCAATTAAAAGTTTGAGGAACAAATTTGATATAATCAGTAAATAATATGATATTTTTAATTTTTTTACAATTTTCAAAAAATATTTTCCATCTAAATTTTTTAAAAAATTACTTTTCTAAAAACCAAACTAAATATTTCTTTATACAGCGTTGTAGAAGCTGCGTACTGAACTGTAGTTATCTCGAAGTTATAAAATGGAATCAAACTCCGAAACAAAACAAAAGAAGCGGAAAAACATGGAAGATTGAAAACCGTGACGATCACTATTGATCAATCCATCTGTAAGTAGATCACCGTTGCCTGCCCCAATCTTATTTTGAATTTAAAAATTCAAATCCCCCTCTCTCCTCCTCAAAATAATCCAAAAAAAAAAAAACAACGGGTGAAACTTAAGGTTTACGCTCCTCGCATTTTCAAATCTCCTTCCCCCTTTACTCTCTCTCAAAACCCTAACACTCAGAACACCCGCTTTCTCACGCTCTTTTGAATATCCCTCCGTACAATCACGCGATGACAGCTGTCATCCCGCCACCGTTCTCCGGCCGCGAACTCTCGAATCCACCAACAGACGGTATCTCGAACCTTCGATTCTCCAATCACAGCGATCTCCTACTCGTCTCCTCGTGGGACAAGGTACGCCCTCACCAATCAAGTCACTCCCAATCTTCAAATTTTACTGAATAACTCAATATCTGATTTTTTTTTGTTTATTTATTGTAGACTGTGAGATTATACGACGCCAGTGCTAATGCTTTGAGAGGAGAGTTTTTGCACGGTGGTGCCGTGCTTGATTGCTGCTTCCACGACGATTCCTCTGGGTTCAGTGCCAGCGGGGACAATACCGTGCGACGGTTAGTTAGTTGATTTTCACTATTTTTTTGGTTCTCGAGAAGGTATATTGAAGCAGATTTTATACTAAACTGCAAAATGTATGGATTTAGGAATTGACTTTGAGTAGTATATTATGGCAAGACTGTGTCTAGAGATTTTCTTTTTTAAATTGGTTTAGATTTTTTAATTTTGATGATTTAGGTTGGTTTTTAACCATGGAAAGGAGGATATTCTGGGAAGGCACGATGCACCTGTTCGCTGCATCGAGTACTCTTATGCAGCAGGTAGGTGTGCTTGAATTATGATTGTCTGACAAGCTGTGTAATTTTGAAAGCGAGGTACTTCTGGTGTGTATAACTTGTTAGTGTTTGGTCTCATTGACACTCTCTCGTATGTCCAACTTGTCAGACAATCTGCCTCTAATTACCACTTGGTAGTGTTTGATCTTGTTGATGCATGTTTATATGTCCAGCTTGATCTGCTGTGCTTTAATGTTGTCTATTTGCATGGACTTAATGGTTTGCTTATTTGATTATTGCTTTTTACTTGGATATCTTTGTCAGTAATGGTAAAGGTATATTTAGTAACAGGCCCTAGGGTTGCAAATGTGCAATCCCAAGTACGGCAATGCACAAATGAGACCCTGAAACAGAAAAAACAGAATAATATTTGAAAATGCTAAAACCAGTCAATCGAAAGAAAAATAGGCTAGGAAGGTAAAAGATAAATAGTCAACACATGGGCAAAGCTTAAAAATTTTTAAGCTTTAAAGACAAACAAACATGCACGACTACAAGAAAAAGCTGCAGAAAATGACTTGTATTTACTGGCTCTCTTGTGCTCATTGAACTTTTATTTTTCAGATGTTCAGCTATGTTAGTTGATTTGTTTATAGATATCATGCTGCTCATGAGCTTGCCTTCGCTCTCTTGAATTGTAATGAGGTTGTAAAGAATTCCATCACTGAAATAATTATATAGAATACCGGGGAACAATTTCTCCTTATAAAAAGATTATGGCACATTCCTCTCTTTAATTATTTTTTACCCATCTTTCCTCGACTACAGGGCAAGTAATCACTGGTAGCTGGGACAAAACACTGAAGTGCTGGGATCCCAGAGGAGCTAGTGGGCAAGAGCGCACTCTTGTTGGCACATATCCACAACCTGAGCGTGTTTACTCCCTGTCTCTTGTTGGAAATCGTTTAGTTGTAGCTACTGCAGGAAGACATGTTAATGTCTATGATCTGCGAAATATGTCTCTACCTGAGCAAAGGAGAGAATCCTCTCTGAAATATCAAACTCGATGTGTGCGGTGCTATCCCAATGGCACAGGTATTGATCATGACACTGAACTGACATCATTTTCACTGTCTTTGTTGCTACATTTTATGGTGGGTGAAATCATATGCTAGTTCTGCTGCCTCCCAATCACAAGCCATTCTGTTTGCACTGTATTTAAGTTTGTTGGTGCAATGACTTGCTTGAATTGCTTTATCATGAGGCTATTTTTATTTGCTTGTGTTTGCTTTAGATCTCGAAAAATTCACTAAAACTGAAAGGTGTTCAAAGGAATCTTCTATATACTTGTTTAGTTTAGTTTTATGTTCTGCTCTTCCATGAATAGCATCCTCTTGCTTCAAAAAGTTCAATTAGGTATATTATTGGCAGGGAAAGTGCCTTATACATGCAGTGATGATTTTCATCTATGTCATGAATTTTTGTTGCGTTGGAGTTCTCTCATGGATGACTCTTCTTCACCTGAATTACATGATGCAGGATATGCTCTCAGTTCTGTTGAAGGACGAGTTGCAATGGAATTTTTTGATCCTTCAGAGGCCAGTCAAGCAAAAAAGTATGGTTCCTTTTCCTCTATACCATGCAGCATAGTGCAAATTTGATTTGTCTTTTCCCTGTTTACATTTTTTTGTGATTTTTCATGTCTTTAGGTTAGATGACTATGTAAATATCTGGTTGGAACACTTTTAATGTTGCATGATAGATGTTTAATTTACTCCTTTTGCATACCAATTTCAGGCACTAATGGGTGTTTTCAAAGAAATTCATACGATACAATACAATTAAACTTTTGGTTGTCCCCTGTAGCTCCTCCTCTGTGGGAGAAACTGTGAGGTAGATTGTAGTTTATCAACTTATCCGAGACTAGGTCAATAACGATATGAAATGTGTATAAAAGTGAATGTACCCTTCATTACAGAGTAAGAATCAATCCATGTGTCATGTCACGATTGACTTGGTATATGGAAAAGTTGGTAGACTAAGCACCAAATTCACCTTTTGTGGGGTGAGCTTTTTGTACTTTGAGGTGGAGTGTACTCTATATTCTCAAAAAATGCTGTGGTTTTCATGGTATCATTTTCAATGTGATTTCTCCATAATCTGGTGATGGTAGTATGCATGTGTGATTTGTATCAAGTTACCTAGTCATTAAATGAATGCACTTAGGGTATAAGTTATAACTGTGCAAAAATGAAGGCAGCCCATGTATACTAACAAATAATATCCTTTATCTTTCATTCAATGTATTTGATAGAGTTGAAACTTTGTGCAGATATGCTTTCAAGTGTCATCGAAAATCTGAGGCTGGAAGGGACATTGTCTATCCTGTAAATGCCATTGCTTTTCATCCTGTGTAAGTTTCTGAATACTCTTCATGCATTGAATTTATGGACTTTTGACAAAATAGAAAGGATAAACAAAGTTTAGATATTCGCCAAAGGTTGATTTTTATCATGTAATGCATGCTTTGTTTATTGTGCAGCATCTTAATTTATATTCTGTCTCTGTTCATGTTATGCTATTGTAACTTGCTCATGATAAATGTCGTATCTTGCACTTGCTGTTTAAGGGCAGGGTTGACTAAGCAAAAGGTTACTCTACCTTAAAATTGTGTGAATAGATGGACTTGGAACCCAAACCACAATATGATCATAAGACAGAAGCAAAATGAACATCAAAATCCATTCCATGTGCATTTTGAAGCTCTAGTGTATGTTTAGCTGACATTCACAACTTTTTCCTAGCTGACAAGTTCTCATGTTGAGTAATTAGATGAATTTTTTTATTTAGAGAGGAACATTCATTCTGTTTGTAGGATTCAGAAGCCCATAACTAATATTTTTGCCTAACATAATCTCATTGAAACATCCAAGTAATTATGTCTTGATCAAGATGAAAGCTGGATTCTTTTCTCCATTTTTGAGCTTACAATGACTGAAGTTGATGTCTTGTTTGGCATGTAGTCATACTACTAGCCTGTTTGTCTTCAACTATTTTTTGGTCACTTATCTTACATCCAAACTCAACTTGCAGCTATGGTACATTTGCAACTGGAGGTTGTGATGGTTTTGTGAACGTATGGGATGGGAACAACAAAAAGAGACTATATCAGGTGCATGTTTACAGAACATTTGACAGTATTAATTTACTTGTGGAAAGCTTATAGCTTGTTACAATTTTGCTCTTTTCAGTACTCAAAGTATCCATCGAGTGTCGCCGCACTTTCATTTAGCAGAGATGGTCGTCTGTTGGCTGTGGCATCAAGTTACACTTATGAAGAGGGAGATAAACCGTAAGAGTCATTCTAAATTCTAATCTTACCTCGCCATTTCTCTTTCATTGTTTTCTCTGATTGTTGCATGTTCATCTTTCCAGCCATGAGCCAGATGCTATCTTTGTACGAAGTGTAAATGAAATAGAAGTGAAGCCAAAGCCGAAAGCTTACCCCAACCCCCCAGCATAAGTGAGCCTTTTGAAAACCACTGGTCACTAGAATCTTGGATGTGCACTATCTCATGGTTTTCTAGGCGTTTTTGTTTCCTATGAAGCTTTCAAATCTTGATGTGTGCTAATGCTTGAATCAAGGTGGAACGCCTTTTAGTGACCCTGTAGTTTCATTTCTTTTTAAGTGATCGTGTAGGTCTGTGCTTAGAACTTTGGATTCTGTAATTATTCATCTATCTAGTCTCCTAGATATAACAATTGAATGCGACCATGCAACGCATTCTTATCATTATGCAAGAGTAGCAGCCAAGGAACAAGTTTTGTATGATTATGTTGGATGTAATGTCTAGACAGCTCAGTTTCAATGAAATGATAATCCGAAGGTATTACCGGTAGTTAAGTGACTGTTTATTTTTTTTGTTTTAAAAATATTTTTTTAATTTTTTTTTAAATTAATATTTTTTTTTTGATGTGTTCAGATTATTTTGATTAATGTAATGATGTAAAATATAATTTTAAAAAAATAAAAAATAATTATTATTGCATTCACTTTAAATTAACCAGGGTTGCAATCTTTGGATACAATTTAAATGGGTTTTTGGTTGTGGAATGGGTTATATAAAAATGGGTTATATAAAAATATTTTTAATTTGAAAATAGCAGTATAATAGTGCTGGCTCCTAAACATTATAAAATATATTTGATAAATGTTTTTTGAATAAACCTTTTTCAAAATGATTGGCAATGCTAGTTATTTGTTATATTATTAATATTGCATCTATTATAGTCGGTTCATTATATAA